>OLPO01002373.1_pt1 | contig 11812 bp, 9 predicted proteins | sample 1672831 | NCBI WGS metagenome assembly OLPO01 (sample SAMEA3136728, study PRJEB25190) | human gut metagenome
CGCAGCCGCCGAAGCGGTGCTTAAGCCGCTAGGCGGGAATTGTGCGGTGTTGCCTTAAGGGAAAATACCCCATATACTATCGTCAGCTCTGCACAGCAATGTGCAGGGCTTTTTTATTACCGCAAAGAAGATGAAACCGATTGGCAAATTACCAAAATATTTTACGGCAGGCACATCAGGCGATTGCCGATGTAGCAGACAATGCCGACAGCTGGCGGGCGTTTTTGCGCTCAGCCGCGTATACAACGCATGCCCGTCAAGTAAAGCGGCTGTCCCGGCATTTGAAAAAAATATTTGTGCTTGGCGGCGTCCCATTCATAAAAGCCGGTGGCAGCGCTGCTTCACAGTGAGGTAATCTTTGTAAGCATCCTGAATCTATTGCATAGCAAAGAAAAATGATTGACAATTCTAATTATAATATGCTTTAATGAAGAGCAAAACACTTACAATGTAACAATCTGCAATGCTTAAAGACACTGAACTGACCCGAACAAATCTCAAGGAGATATACCATGGCAGAACGCGAACTGCGGCGGATGAACCGCATGGAATTGATAGAGATCATCTACGCGCTCAAACAGCACGAGGAGGAACTGGAACAGCAGAATGCCAATCTTCGCCAACAGCTTGCAGACCGCACGCTGCGGCTGGAGCAGGTTGGTTCCATCGCCGAGGCCGCTTTGTCGCTAAACCGGGTATTTGAAGCCGCACAGGCTGCGGCAGATCAATATTTGGAATCGGTCAAGGCGCAGTACCCTGTGCAGGGCACCGAGTTTTCGCCCACCGCGAATAACGAAGGGGCATATTGGAAATGAAGGGACTGAGCGGAAAACGCGTTGAGATCCCCTCTATGGAGGAGATCATGCAGGAGCGCAAACGCCTGTCTTACCGCAGGCGTTACAAGCGTGTGCTGAAAAGCACCGCCTATGCGCTGGTCGTTGTGGCAGCCATTGCGGTGCTGCTGGCAACGAACCTGCTGCCGGTGCTGCAGGTGTCGGGCGATAGCATGAACCCAACCTTGCAGGATCAGGATATTCTGGTACTGCTGAAAACAGATGCTCTGGAAAAAGGAGATCTGTGCGGCTTCTACTGGCAGAACAAGCTGTTGCTCAAGCGAATCATCGGTATCCCCGGGGATGTGATTTCGATTGACGGCAACGGCCTTGTCACGGTGAATGGTGAGGTGCTGGCAGAACCGTATGTCGATGAGCCGGCTCTGGGAGAATGTGACCTCAGCTTCCCGTATCAGGTGCCAGAAAATCGCTTCTTTGTGATGGGTGACCACCGCGCGACCTCGATCGACAGCCGGAGTACGGTTGTCGGCTGCGTTGAAAAGAGTCAAATTGTGGGCAAGGTGTTTCTTAGGGTATGGCCCGTGCCCCGCATTTCGTGGATAGGCTGATGGAGGAATCCACATGAGAAATCAATTGGACAAGGCGATTCGGCGGGTAATGGCAGCGCGCCATGCGGAGCACCGCCGTGCTGCCGTGCTGGTGATACTGGCACTGCTGACGATACTTTCCGTCAGCTGGCGTCTGCACCAAGTAGGCACCGCGATGACGGACGATGAATACTCCTGCGGATATGAGGAGCATGTACACAGCGATGCCTGCTATACCGAGGTCTTGATCTGCGGTTATGAAGACGGAGCATCGGAAACCCCTGCTGATTCAGCGGAGGAAGACGGCGAGACCGCGCCGGCAGCCCACTCCCATACCGCAGACTGCTACCAAAGGGTGCTGACCTGCACCATCCCGGAGCATACCCACACGCTGGAATGTCTGGCGGACATAACCGCAGATGTTGAGACCCCGGCAGACTGGGACGAGCAGAGCGAGGGCGTGAGCAGCTTCTGGAGCGATGCCATGACGGAAATCGCACAGAGACAGCTTGGCTACACCGAGAGCGCCAAAAACTTTACGGTGGATAAGGCGCTGGGTGAGACCCTGGCACAGGCCCATCACTACACACGCTACGGCGATTGGTACGGCAACCCTTACGGGAACTGGGATGTGATGTTTGTCGCCTTCTGCCAGCATTATGCTGGCATACCGGAGGATGTCATCCCGCAATGCGCAAGCCTGCTTCAGCTGCGCACGGAATTGGAAAACGCACACCCTGAATACATCACCCCAGGTGGCAGTGAGGCCACACCGGGCGACATCGTACTCTATACAAATGCCGCCGGTGAGGAAACGATCGGCATTGTAACCGCGTATGATGGCGCGAACCTGACCGTTGTTTCCGGCGCTGTGGACGGTGCGGTAGCGGCTGTAACGGTCGCAGAGGCCGATGTCACCAATACCATCCGTGTGTTGGATGCGTATGGCGTGTATGCGCAGACCGGCGCATCAGACGGATCCGAAGAACTCTCCTTTGATGCGGACGCCATTTTGGCAAGAGACGGCGCGGTGGCGTATATTGTTTGGCAACGGCCGGATCCCATAATGCCGGCTGCGGAAGACGATAATACACTGACCGCAGCGGCAGCAACCCCTCAGTATGACAGCGAGGGCAACCTAAAGCTGGATAAGCTGCTGACAAGTACAGCTATTTCCATCAATCAAGGCGGCACTTGGGAACCGCTGGATAATTTTGCATCTATCAAGGACGGCACCCAGGTTCAGGTGGAAATCGTCTACAGTGTACCGGCGAACGCATTCCTAGACGGCGGCAATACAGCAACCTATACCCTGCCGGCGGGTGTCTATCCCAAAGGAGATTTGTCAGGGAACATCACCGATTCAACCGGAACGATAATTGGTACTTTTGCGCTTTCGAAAAATTCCCCTACGGTCACATTTACATTTAGTAACGACACAAGTCGGACGTTCACCGGCACCTTCAAGTTTAATACCACGATCAATTACGCTGAGACCGGTGGCGACGGCAAGATACATCTGGGCGAGAAAACCTACACCGTTGAGCCGGAGTATTCGCTGAACACGAAGAAAGAGCACACCCTTTCGGAAGACAACAGTAAGGTAAGCTACACCGTCACAGTCAATGCCCCAAATGGTACGCATAACCAGACGGTCACCATTACGGACCGGCTGGCCGCAGAGAATACCGCAAGCGGCAGCTATGATACGAGCAGCATCAAAATCGATGGGAAGCCGCTCTCTGAGTATACAGATGCCGCCATTATCTACAACACAGACGGCAAGGGCTTTACGATCACAGGGCTGCCGCCTCTCGGATATAACCAGTCGTATGAGCTGACCTATGATGTAACTGTGGCTGCCGTGACAGGCGCAGACGGTTCCGGTACGCTCGTCAACACGGCCAAGGGCACAACCAGTACGCTGCAGAGCAACGAGGCCAAGGATACAGTCACCGTGAAGGAGAGCAGCATTACCAAAGCAGGCACCTATGACGCTGCAACCCACCGCATCAACTGGGTCATCAAGGTTAAAAATCCGGGCGGTGATTTGGCAGGCTATACGGTGACCGATACACAGGTCACACAGCTGGACATTGTTGGTGATGTAACGCTGAAAATTTCTGACGGGGCAGTTGTAACAACTATCCCAGGCAGTGTTTTCCTGACCGACGGCTACACTTTCCCGGCAGGTTCCAATGCGAGCTCCTATACATTTACCTATCAAACGGCTGCACCGGATCCGGTGAACGGCACCGTTTCTGCAACCAACCAGGCAACGCTGGAAAAAGATTCACGTTCCTATACCGCGACAGCCAATGTTTCCACCGGTGTAGGCAAAGTGGATATTCGAAAGTATCCGGGCACTGTCACGCCGCTGGAAAACGGTGACCAAAAGGTCATGTGGAATATAACCGGAACGGTTCCCGCGGGCGTTAACAGTTTCAAAATCGTGGATAACATCCGCGATCCGCTGTACGGCGTCAAAACCCAGCTGGAAACCGCCATTCGAAGCAATCTGCGCTTGACGATGGAAGGCGGCACAACGCTGACATGGGCGCAAGCGGTAGATGAAGGCATACAGATTCAGCTTTCCTTTTTTTCCAACGGTTCGAATGACTGGGATGATCCCGACAACGGCATTTCGGTTTCCGATGATGCAACCGCGGTGCATCGCATCCGATTACAGTTTAGCCGGACGGACGGCAAGAAGCTGCGCATTTTGAGATGCACCATCAGCAACATTCCGACGGTGGCAAAAACGTCTGATATGGCGAACAATACCAAAAGGCAGTTTTTGAACCGCGTGGAAATTTACTCGGATAGCGCCGGGCGCGAAGGCTGGAGGGGAACTTACGATTATACAAAGATCGGTTCTATCACCAAGGAAACATCTGACACGAGCGGCGATGGGTACAAGCAGAACAACAGCACTGCCTATGCCAAAAACAAGGTCATCTGGTATCGCATCAAACTGAATCTGGGTAGCGGTAATGTAGACAAGACCCAAACGCTGACGGTGGTAGATAAGATCCCGGACGGCATGAAGCTGGCTACGGACAATAATTCTCTTAGCAGCTATAGGATTGCGGCGGATCTGGATACAGCGCCGGGCAATAAATATACGGGAAAAATCAAAAAAAGTCCGAGCGAAAACATATACAGCCTTGTGTCTAACGGGGTTACCTATTGGTCGATTGACACTTCAGATCCAAATCAGCTGACCATTAAGGTCCTTCCGGTTACGCTGAACAAGCTGATTGACCCAAACAAAACAACGGATCATTATGTGGAGATCCGCTATGCGCTCCAGCTGGATGATGCGACAGCCTGGAACGAGCGTACTCTCGAGGAAAAAACCTATACGAATACTGCCACATGGGACGGTGCATCGACATCGTCCGGCATGACCATCACGCGCCCGAAAAAGGGGCTTCTGGAAAAGACCGGCAATTATGATGAAAAAAACCATCAAGCCAATTACACCCTTTGCATCAACCCCCGCGCAGAGGATCTCGCACCGGGCAGTGACACGCTCGAGCTTACGGACACGATGGAAAGCGAATACTTCGGCAAAACCGGCATGGAGCTGATGCTGGATTCTATCAAGGTATATGAATACATCCTGCAGGACGGCGACTGGGTAAAGGGCAACGAAGTCAAAGACAGCGTTCGCGTTGAAAAGGTTGAAGAAACCGCATCGACACGGAAGTACAAGTTCGTTCTGCCGGACGAGAAAGCCCTGGTACTGGAGTACTCTTATAAAATGAATCCGGGTAATCTCGCAAGCGACATGGCGGTAAAAAATACGGCTACGCTGGCGGGAAAAATTGTAGGCAATCAGGTTTCGGTGAAAAGCGACAGTGCATCGGCAACTGTACACAATGCCGTTCTGACTGTTTCCAAGACGGATTCTGCTACAAACTTAGCCATCACGGCAAGCCCGGCAACCTTTGCGATATACCACTATAATAAAATCAGCACAGGGTGGGATTTTATTAGGTCGGAGAATACAGGTTCGAACGGCAGCTTTGACCTGACATTTGCGCAATCCCCTGCAACAGGCAGCCCGCAGCTGGTCACCGGGGACCTGTATAAGCTTGTGGAAACAGCGGCCCCGGCAGACTATGCACTGGATGAAACCCCGCGCTATTTTATCTGGAACAACAACGCAACGGATGATGACAAAAAAGCAGCTGCGCTTACAGCTGCAACCGGAGCTACTGTCCTGGAGGGGGTTACCACTGCAAACATCAGCTTTTTGGGCGTGAACGGAGACCGCGCCACAATGGCCATCCCCAACAAGCAAAACTGCCTGACCCTGCGCAAAATCTGGTACGGCATCGGGAACGACACGATAGAAGCACCGGTGGAAAAGATCCAGGTGCAGCTGTACCGTTACGAGGATGGAAAAGACAAGGCGGACGCAGTGGCGGTCGGAACGCCGGTCACCTTGACAAAAGCTGACGGCTGGACCAAGAAAATTTCTTCCTTGGAGAGCGGTTATCACTACTATGTAGAAGAGCTAGGAACAGGCAGTGGCGCGCTTATCTTCTATGAAGTAAAGTACAGTGAAAGCAACGACACCGGTGTCACCGGCGGCGGCACCATTACCATCACGAACAAGCAAAAGCCCAGCTATGAGCTGCCCGCCACCGGCGCGGCCGGCACACCCCCGTATACAGCAGCAGGCGCCCTGATAATGGGCATCGCGCTGATGTTAGGATATCTCATCAACAAACGCAGCCATTCGGGGGGAGGGGGTAAAAATTAGAAATAACCCCTCCACTGGTGTGGATAAAAGCAGACCAAAATATTTGAGCAAGGAGACATAAAACCAATGAAGTACATGAAAAAACTCATAACACTGCTTGCCGTGCTGACGCTTGCACTGGCCATGGCCGTCCCAGCGTTTGCAGAAACGACAACAACAACTTATACAATCACAATCAAAAATGGCACCGGCACCTATGCAGCATATCAGATTTTCAAGGGTGACCTGCATGATAACACGCTGTCCAACATTAAGTGGGGCGATAATGTTACACATGATGGTCAGAAAGTGCTTGGTCATCCAGCTGACAAGGCGAAGGCCCTCACGGGAGAGGCCGAAGCAAAGGCTTTCGCTTCTGAAGTTGCACAGTATTTGACCGACCCTGCTGCAGGTACAGGCACGGATTCCATCACAGGTCTGGCAGCCGGTTATTATCTGATCAAGAATACTGATGTAGGAACAGGCGAAGTTTTTACCGACTACATTCTGCAAGTTGTCGAGAATGTCACTGTCCAGCCGAAGAGCGGAAAGCCAACGCTGGATAAACAGATCAGACACAATGATAATGGTGAATGGGGTGTTGTCGGCGATAACCAGATCGGTGACACCGTTGAGTTCCGCACGATCACGACTGTTCCGATTGTGAGCGGGTATACCGAATACACGTATGTAATCCACGATGAAATGTCCGCAGGGCTGACATCAAATGTCCACAGCAACGATGATGTGACAATCAAGGTAAATGATGAAGATGCAAAAAAATTGGATAAAATCTATTATACTGTGACGGTTGACCCAAAAAATGCGAACAAGTTCACAGTTACAGTCGATGTACTGAAAGCCATTGAGGATGGCAAAATGGCTGCGGGAGATACACTGTATACATACTACACAGGTATTCTCAACGAAAATGCCAAGGTCTATAATGACGGTAAACAGGACAATAAAGCATATCTGGAGTACAGCAACAACCCGCATGATAATAAGACCACAAATAAGACCCCGGAGAAGGTCGTTTATGACTGGACCTTTAAGATGGAAATCAACAAAATCGATGGTGAAAGCAACGCTCCATTGAGCGATGCAAAATTTGTCCTTAGTAAGAACGGAAGTCGTTCTTTAGGCACAATCGGAGATGACGGAACGCCCTCCAACACTAAAGACTTAATCAGCCTCATCGAAAACAGCGACGGTTCCTACACAGTTGCTCCGGCTGGTCACACAGGAACTTATGTCATGACGGCGGGCAATATCACCATTAAGGGTCTGGATGACGCCACAGAGTATTATCTTTATGAAACAAAAGCACCCGCGGGCTATAACCGCCTGACTGATGCGGTTAAGTTCAAAATCACTGCTGATTATGATGAAACCGGCAAAAACTGCACAAGTGTCACCACCAAAGTAAATGAAGATGCTCCTCAAGCAGGTTTAAGCATTACTGTCAAGAACAACAAAGGCGCCGCCCTGCCCTCCACCGGCGGCATCGGCACTACCCTTTTCTATGTAATCGGCGGCGGGCTGATGGCCGTGGCTGCCGTTCTGCTGGTCACCAAAAAGCGGATGAATAACAAGTAAAGGCGCATTTGCCGTCATATACCAATCCTTATAACATTAGGGAGTAGCCCATGAGAAAGAACCTCAGCACAATTATTTTAATATTGATCTTCCTCGTGGGTCTATCCGTGATGTTATATCCCTCCGTCAGCGACGCTGTCAACCGGAAGCATCAGTCCCGCGCAGTGGCTGGCTATGCCGAGGAGGTAGAACAGCTGTCAGATGCGGATTATCAGACCTATTTCGATGCTGCCGATGCGTACAACCGGCAGTTAAACACCACCCCCAATGCCTTTTATAAACCGGATCTGGTCAGCGGCTATGCGCAGACGCTCGACATCTCCGGCACGGGCATTATGGGGTATATCACGATCCCCAAAATCAGCGTTGAGCTGCCCATATACCACGGCACCGATGAGGGCGTGCTGCAGGTGGCAGCAGGCCATCTGGAAGGCAGCAGCCTGCCCGTGGGCGGTGCCGGGACCCATGCGGTCATATCAGCGCACCGCGGCCTGCCCAGCGCAAAGCTGTTCACCAATCTGGACGAGCTGGAGGTGGGCGACCGCTTTACCATCACGGTGTTGAATCGGGTGCTGACCTATGAGGTCGATCAAATCTCCATTGTGCTGCCTACTGAGATCGACCAGTTGCTTCCCACCGAGGGGATGGATTATGTCACCCTGATGACCTGCACCCCCTACGGCATCAACACGCACCGCCTATTGGTGCGCGGCAAGCGGGTCGAAACTACGGAAAGCCAAAAGCATATCCGTGTGGCGGCAGATGCATTCCGCATTGAACCCATCATCGTGGCCCCGATTTTGGCCATCCCGATGCTACTTGCGGCACTGGTCGGTGTGCTGGTTGCCCCACATCTGCGCAAGCGCAGCAAGAGAAGGAGGAAATAACATTATGAAAAGCATCCGTGATCGGTTGGCAGTGCTGCTTATGCTGTGCCTGCTGGTGTGGGGCGCTGTTCCGGCTCTTGCCGCAGAAACGATTGATGAAACGCGCATCGGCTCCATCAAGGTATTGCTCTGTGATACCGAAACCGCAGCACCGCTGCAGGGCGGTGAGCTGACGCTGTACCGTGTGGCGAGTGTCTCTAAAAACGGCGCAGATATGAGCTTTACCTATGCAAACGGTTTCGAGAATTGCGGAATCGCGTTGGACAATGTATCCGAAAGCGCACTGGCGAGCCGATTGGCAGAAAAGGTGACACAAAATGCACAGGCAGTCACCAAGACCGTCAACGACAGCGGAATCGCCGTGTTTGGTGATCTGAAGGCCGGGCTTTACCTTATTGTGCAGAAGCAGGCAGCCGAAGGGTATGACGCCATACAGCCTTTTCTTGTGACGGTTCCAATCATGGAAAACGGGCAGTATGTCTACGATGTGGACGCCCACCCCAAAGCGGGTACTTCAAGCCGGAAAACAACGCAGGCGCCGCCCACGCAGGAAGTGCTTTCTGCACTGCCGCAGACCGGACAGTTGAATTGGCCAGTCCCCGTGCTGGCGGTGACTGGCGCTGTACTGGTGGCGGCAGGTGTCGTACTCAAAAAGCGAAGTGGTCAGAATGAGAAATAAGCTGGGGAACGCCCTGATTGCGCTTGGGGTTCTGGCATTGCTGGCAGCTGTGCTGCTTATGGGCTACAACCAGTGGGACAGTACCCGCGCAGAAAAAGCAGCCGACAGTGTGCTGACCCAGCTGGAGGAATCGATTGCAGAGCCACGCACCATCTATCCCGGTGATGCAGCAGAACCCACAGCGGACACGGAGATGCCTGTTGTCACCATTGACGGCTACGACTATATTGGGTATCTCTCTATTCCGTCCATCGGGCTGGCACTGCCCGTGATGCAGCAGTGGAGCTATCCGGGGCTAAAGATCGCGCCGGGGCGGTATTCCGGCGCGCTATATACAGATGACTTGGTAATCGCAGGACATAACTATGCGCGTCACTTCAGCCCTCTGACGCATCTTACGGTGGGGACAGAAGTACTTTTTGTTGACATGAATGACAACACATGGCATTATGCGGTCTCGGATACAGAGGTTCTGCAGCCAACCCAAATCGAGGAGATGGCGGTCAAAACGCCCGATAGCAATTGGGATCTGACATTGTTTACCTGTACCACGACCGGTCAGGCACGATATGCGCTGCGCTGCGTCCGCACAGACGAGTGAGCATGATTCATAGTCATCGCTTTCAAAAAGCAAAAATACTTCCGCATTGGAAAACGGTATCGTCAGAAATGAATTTGAAAATTTCCTCAAAAGACCGTTTGCCGGACATCATTGCCTTTAAAAGCTGCTCCTGCTGTTGTTTCTTGCGAATGTCGTAGAGTTTTTTCAATTCGCCAACAGCCTTTTCGTAAGCAGCTCTTGTTTTTGCCACTTTCGCTTCGGCTAATTCCATTTTTAATGGAAAGCCATATTTTGAAGCTTGTAATATTCTCCCAACCAATTCTATTCCGGATAGATACAAACATAGCATTTCAGAAGGTTGGAATTCTCTTTGTCCATGTCCGAACTGTGCTGCTGAATTTAAGTACGGAAAGAAGAATCTGTCTGAGCTTATTTCGATGATACAAGATGCAGGCAGTACGCTTATGAAGTCAAATGTATTAGAACCTAAATCTGCTGGAGAATTTCGAATGCAATTAAATCCTCAAAACTAAAATGACTTTAATAAAAACGATTGCAAATATCAAGAACAATTAATGACAATTATTTTATGTTCGCAAGATTTGCAAGTGCTGTTATGAACACAGTAGTTCATAACAAATTAAAGAGGTATTAATTATGAGCAATATCATTAAATTAAATGATGAAATTCAGGGCAGCAAGGATGCCGCAATAATGCAAATGATGAGTGACTCTTCTGCATTCCCAATGCTGAAAGAGTCGGAGGTCGGTGTTGCAAATTACACGCCATTGTCATTGTCAAGACTTGCAGCATACGGTACAGCATTTCAACCACTAACAACAGCCATTCAAACAGCAGTCAGTGGCGCAGGTGGAAGCGGTGTTTATTATGTAAATACTGCTGGTAAAACAATGTTCCAAATGAAGGGAACGAATAATTTTATTGGTTCTTTGCAAACTTCTACGGGAATGGTTGGTGGAGGTCAGGCACAGATGACTCCTCTTGCGTGTGACCCAACGATGCTTTTTATGGCTGCTGCATTAGCAAACATTGATAAAAAGCTTGACACCATTCAAAATATGCAACAAGAAATGATGGATTTCCTTGTTCAGAAAGAAAAGGCTGATTTGAGAGGCAATTTGAACTTTTTATTAGACATATTTAACAATTATAAATACAACTGGAATAACGAAACATATAAGACAAACAATCACATTAAAGTGCTTGACATCAGACAAGAAGCCGAAAAGAAAATCACATTCTATCGTGAGCAAATCATAGCTAAAGTCAACAAAAAATCTCTTATTCATAGCGACCAAACGGTGAATAAGCAATTACAGCTGGTTCAAGACCAGTTCAAGGATTATCAGCTTGCATTGTATTTGCTCGGTTTCTCATCTTTCTTAGAAGTGATGCTTTTAGGTAATTTTGACTCAGCTTATTTATTGAGTGTTTCGGAAAAGCTTGACACATACTCTTTGAAGTACAGGGAACTATATACAAAATGTTACGATGAAATCGAAGGATATTCTTCTACTTCAGTTCAGTCGTCTATGCTTAAATGTATCGCAAAAGCAAGCACATCTGTCGGTAAGTTCGTAGAAAAAATCCCTGTTGTTAGTAAAGGGCAAGCAGATGAAGCATTGATTGCAGCAGGCGAAAAATTGGAAGAATTTAATACCGACAAGTTGAGAAAACAAATGAGTTCTCTAATTGAACATCAAAGCAATGCTGTTAGACCATTTATTGAAAATATTGACACAGTAAATGAACTTTGTAATAAGCCGGTTAAATTGTTGGTAGATAAGGATAATCTCTATATCGCAACAACAGCATAATAGTAAAGACCGTCAGATCTCAAATGAGACTTGACGGTCTTATATTTTATGATTGTATTTAAGGCAATACCGCATAATTCTAAGTGCCGATACGGCGAGCGAGGTGCGGCAG
>OLPO01002374.1_pt1 | contig 11805 bp, 8 predicted proteins | sample 1672831 | NCBI WGS metagenome assembly OLPO01 (sample SAMEA3136728, study PRJEB25190) | human gut metagenome
TGGCAGGTGTCTGTGTCCACCACCAGTTACATCCTGCCATCACCGACTGGCTATTTCGAGTTGCAAAGGCAATCTCCATAAGTCTTGTCATTCTCTCGGAGTCCTGTGAGGTTTCAGCACAATACTGCGTGCCTTTCGCCCTGAACTTTGTGAGGGAACTCTGGAAGCTGTAGTTTTTCGGAGATACGCCACTAATCGAGGACGCAACACCGTCCGCATTGTCACCAGACATATATTTTGCAATTGCCACAAATGGCCGGATTGTTCCGTCTGGTCGGATTGCGCCGCCCTCCGGTAGCCACTCTGCAGAATGTCTGGTATCAGAAATAACGGTATCCTCGCCATTACTGTCAAATTTACGATATACATACTGTGTTAAATACAGACACCATGTATCGTATTTTGTCCGAGAAAACTCATTATCAATGTCTTTGATGTACTGAACTTGAAATTCCCCATTCTCATCAACAGATCCGTTGACTTCCAGATAAGCGAAGCAGCCTTTTCCATCAAAATCATTTACTGCTCTCACTGTATTTGTGCTTGGTGCAGCTGCCATGCCTACAGCATCAAAAAGCCGGGTTCCATTGCTTGATGGAGTTACATCATAATTATCAAAATGCACTCCATATTTCTTGCCATCTTTATGCAGGTTCAAAAGGAATAATGCTTGTTCATTTTTTGAAGCTGCAAATTTTGTAACTGCTTCTTTCAGAGCTACATCATTATTGATCAGCTGTCCTAAAAGAGCATTAAATACATCTGCGTGTGCTGGATCAGAAGTTTCCAGTTTTCGCAAATTTTCATCAAATGTTGCTCCAGAAATATCGAAATACGACATTTTCTACCTCCTTATGATAACATTTATCTATCATTATCCGATTACTTGTTACAAAATATCGAAATACGTTAGAATGTATCATCACACTCGAACACGCATTCCATGTCTGCATCTTTTCCTTTCTTCAAAAACGCTTTCATGGCCACCATATCCCCATCTGCATCATATAACCCAACTTCAGAAATATAAGTGTTTGCCAGCTCATTTTCTGCCAGTGTGCAGCGATATCTGATTTTTGTATCAGAAAGAACCTCATAACCATCAACGTTCTTGCGAAGCAATTCATGATGTAAGGTGTTCTGATCGGCACTGTGTGGTTTTACTGTTCCGCCCGAATCTACACCTCCATCGCCAAAAGCCATGCCTACAATCTTTGGGAGCGATGAAATCCCCGCTCTTGCTTTTACCATTTTTTTCTTAGCCAGTGTTGTAACTGTAGTCCCTGCCATTTAAAGGACCTCCCTTCCTGAATTTAGTTTTACGCTTCCATCTAGCCTACACGTTCCATCCAGTCTTGCGGCCCGTGAAGGAATAACCATTGTGACCTCTACTTCTTCTTCGTGTTTAACAGGCGCACGAATCCGAACTGTCTGCAGATATGGCGGCTCTCCTGCATCAAGCAATAAAGTCCCGTCTAACAAACAGTTGCCGTCCAGAATCTTATTACCATCACGCCAGCCCATAATTACCCTCTGTGTGCCTCTAAAATCAGCTTTCTCAGCATTAATCATATCAGGCAATGAAATACACTGTTTCGTTTCAAAAGCCTCCTGATTGTCGATAAACAGCCTATGCCCGATAAAAGTTTCCATCGGATACCAAGAATTGAGCTTTCTCGTTCCGTCCAGTGAAAAGTTTCCATCAAGAAAACCTTCCCACCATACAAAATCACTTCGTACGAAAAAGGAAGGCTTAAATATATTTTCATGATATACATCTGGAATCCGGTGAAAAATTCGATCTGCTATAAAATTCTCAGTTAAGACTGTATCGAATGGATAGACTGGGCGAAATTCTGTCGGATACCAATGATTCAGATTGATACTGCCGTCAAGAGCGAAGGAACCATCAAGAGAATACTTCCACCATGAAAAATCTGAATGATACGTCACTCTCTGTTCAAAGCTCTCTGTGCATTCAATAAGCATGAGGATAACAGAAAGAAGATATACTGTGTGTGATTGTTTCAGCTTATCAACTTTACTCTTAACTTCTCCTAGTTCTACCTCTGTTTCACCTTCCAATTGAACGCTGAATATGTTAGGGTGAGAAAAATAATATCCAGGCTCATTACAATCATGAACCTGGACATCATAATCCGTCACGCCTTTTAAAATCTGTTCCATTCGCCATGGGGTCATTGGTGCTTTTGTGTTTTTCTTTTCACGGAGCAACCGTCGTCTTTCTTCATATGACAGGTCCTCTCTTACGGGCAATCCATACTTGATCTCATGATATTTAAGCCCCCATGTAGCTGTATCGATAAACATCTGGTATGGAAGTTCTTCAATATACACAGTGGCCAGATCAAGCTCTCTGCCCATAACTTCGTATATCCATTTTCCGACATAGGATTTATCATACCAGCCTTTAGTTACATATGTCAGCATTCTGTTGGCCGAATCGCTCCATGGGAATCTTTCCAGATCTATACTCATGTCTCAGCCCCCTCTAATGTAAATGTCACATTACCGGTATCTGCATACTCGCTTGATGAAAGGTGAATGTTTTCTCTCTTTCCATCCATCGTAAAATCTATGAAATCGCTTACTCCGGTTATGGTTGACAATACTGTTCGAGCTGAATTGTAGCGAAGGATATTTGTTTCTTTCGCCGCAGAATAGACTGCCATCATTTCAGTTTTGAATGTCGAGATTACATCATCCAATCCAACGCCATCCAGAACAAGTCCTGTACAGGCAAAATCTACAGTTTTTACTGTAGCTGACTTGACAATCAGCTTAGACGATCCAGTAGGCAACAGTCTTTTGCTCCTGTCGTTCGGAGAAACGATGTGGTTGTAAACTGCTGTGACCAATGTACTTGATGCGGGCTGTCCGTTGCTATCAACTAAGATCAGTCCCACTGTTCCAGGTCCTTCAACAGCTGGTTCTACAATACAATCTCCAATCCCAGGAACTTCTTTGGCCCACTTAATATAGTCAGCATCATTCGCGACATAGAACTGCGAATCTTGGAATTCAGCATGGATTCTTTCGTAATAATCTTCATCGTTTTCTTCTTCGGCACCGCCCGAAGTTTTCTCGCTGTTGGTAATCGCTGTAACGCCATTGATCGGTGATGCCATAATTGTAATCGTATTTGCCGGAACATTCCCAGATACTCCAGGAATGACCGCTTCAACCGCAAGATCCATGGTTTCATTCTCTGCGAACGTAACAGTTCGCAAAGTCTGGAACTCAACAGCTTCCATCTGATCTGTTGCAGGAACTGCAAAAACTGTGCCTGCTGCCAATACTGTGCCATAAGCCGCCGTAACAGACACTGTTCCAGTTGCTGCTACAGCTTCTTTTCTTGTCACTCCTGCTTCTCCACCATGCAGATCCATCCAATCGCCCCAAGAATATTCCGGAAACGCAACCATCAGGCAGCGAACAAGATTGAACTGTACAAGCTGAGATATTTCGATGGCCGTAGGCATGGTAAAATCATATGGGAAATCACCTTCCATATCCGATATATCCGCCGGAAGGTTCCCCATCATCCTCTCCTGTATCTGGTCAGAATCACTTTCTGACACAAATTCCGGAACTTCAAACTCTGGTCTAGCCATATTAACCACCTCCTCTAAACTTCAATGATTGAATCAACGGTAAAAGGTTCTCCATCAACTGAATAAACTATGAATGATACTTTTACCCTCCCAGTACCCCATTCAAAAGAAAACTCTTCTACCGATGATGTTCGCGGATTGACCATCAGAGCTTCCTGGATTGTCCTTTCTAGAGAAAGTTCTACAGTGCTTTGGTCAGATTCTCTTGTTATATCTTCCGTTTCAGTTCCATGATCATCCGAATATCCCAGGCAAGAATATCTTTCTGTAGATACCGTTTTTACACACCATATTTTATATGCTTCATATCCATCGTTCATTGGCACATTATTTGCGGCGGTGCGAACGAAATCTCCTTTTTCAAGATCCCACATTGGCGATGGTTTATAGTCAACGTCATATTCTTCGTCTTCCTCCTCATCCACAAAATCTGGGACATCCACAGTCGGCAGTAAATTTTTTGATTCTTCTTCCATATTGCCTCCTATAATCCACTTGCCTTGACTACTACATCTACGACTACAGGTTCTCCCTCAACCCATACGATAAGCACACGATCTCCCGGTTTTAACTTAGGCATAACCACCTTATGGCTATGTGATCCCGTTCCGCTGTTATGCCCTCCGTGCGTTCCTCCAGATACGTTGGTTGATAGATTGGCCAAAAGTCTGCAGACGGAATAATCCTTTTTAGGAATAGGCAAAGGAAAAGTATTGGAAACAAGGGAATAATCTTTCTTAATCACTCCAAAGTCGAACGAAAATCCTCCTCCTGAGTGTTCTCCCATTCTCAAATCCAATACCTTTGCAAGCTTTTCCATTCCATTTTTTTCCATTTTTGACATAATGTTCCTCCTGTCAGTCAAATGATCCATCGTCAACCCAGCCCCAGACATGAGTCTGATTCCAGTTTTGTGTAACCAGATGCCATGGGTGTGCTTTTCCGGAACCACCTTTGATCGTGATTTTTGCTTTTCCGGCTCCTACACTGTATCCTCTGGCATCTGGATAACTGCTGACATAATGCTTACCGCCATGGAAATTAACAATGTCCCCAACATCATATGATTTTGCTTTTGTTTTTTTATTCCCACTGCTCTTTTTTGCTGCCGGTGCTTTTTTCAATCCCAGTGTCATAAGCATTTTATCTACATCATGCGTAGCGGATATTACGATATAATACCCAGCACTTATTGAAGCTGTTTTTAGATGAATCTTGTCACCCTTCCGAATGATAGGAATATCCGGAAGTTTTATCGTGATTTCTTCCTTTGGTTTGCCATCATCTGCAAGAATCTCTCTCGCTTCTTTTTTTGCCTCATCTAATGTGTCATTGGTTCCTCTGGAAACAATCTTCTGGCGGATTCCGTAGCTTGTCTTTCCATCAACTGTAGCCTCAACAGGTGAGCATCCATCATCATTTGCTTTTCCGATGATTTTTACCCTTGTAACCATCCCGGTAGTGCTGATCTTATGGTTTACTTCTGTAAGATGCTGTGTTTCTTCAAAATGATATACTGTTTTATTTGTTCCAAAACCAACTACGGTCACATTCATTTTCACAGCCCGCAGACATGCCTCAATGCCGCCTTTCTTTTTGGCTTCCTTGAGGATTTTCACAACCACTGTTCCAAGCTTTTCAGACTTATAAGCCAGTTTCCCATGCTTCACATTTGGTCCGCTGTAAGATGTGACCTTTATGCCCCAGCGTTTCAGCACTTGGACTATGGCTGACTTTGTCTTTACGCCGGCTGAAAAATATACATGATCTTGTGATTCCTGCAGATCATATAGAACATCGTATGCCTTTACCTTAAACTTCTCTCCGGATGTTCTCGCTGAAGGATTCCATTCAACTATTTTCCCTCTGGTTGCTTCGGCATTTTTGCCGCCATTATAGGAATACAAAAGCGCTGCATAACACCCAGGCTTGGCAAGAGAAGAAATTCTTCCCTTTGAAGTTTTATCGTTCTTGGCCGAAAAACTAATTCTGGCCGCAAGCTGGTTCTCTCCCTCTTCCCAGGATACATCTTCGACAAATTGCGTGATGTCGTAAGCCTTTTTATCTGCAGTCATAATGGCCACGAGGTATTTATATTTCATTGGATTTATCAATACTCTCGCCTCCTTATGGTAAAGTCAGTACTGTTCCTGGATATATCCAATGTCCGTTGTCGCTATTGCGCCGGCCATGTTTCTTAGCAGCCGCTTCAATAACCTTCTTATTGGCATTGTAGATATTTCTCCACTTTGATTCAGTTTTATATTTCTTACGAGATATTCCGCAAAGCGTATCGCCTCGGACAATCCTGTAGGTCTTTTTCTTTTTAGTAGATTTCTTGGTACTTGGCCTAGTGGTTTTCTTTTTCTTTTTAGCTTTTTTCTTAGTCCCCAGTTCCTTTGTTGTATAAATCTTCATCTCGACATATGGAACAAAAGATATCTCGTACGAATAGTCCCCATGTCCGCCAAAAGGCTTATACTCAAAAGATTTGATAGTAACATCTTCATTGATACCAGCTTCAGAAACCACCAGATTTAAAGGTGTCTTTTTTGTCTGCCAGCTTTTCAGTTTGCTGGCGCAGGTTTTTGGCGCTATCCATTTCTGGTTTACGGAGGCAAGCTTTTTTCTGCCTGCCCCCCAGAAATATCCAGACCATTTTATAATCTGAGTACCCATACCAGATGGGTAACTCATTTTTCCTTTTCCAAGAATGTTATATTCCTGATATGCTGTTTCTCTTTTTACATCAACATCATCTTTTGGCATCGAAGGGAACTGGAACTTCGATGCCGAATTATGCAATTCTTTTAATATCGCTCCCATGTTCCCTCCTTATGTTGTAACAGGCGTATTCTCATAAGCTTCGCTGAGCATTGTTGCAATTTCGCTTCCAAGATCGTCAGCCAGCTCCTTGATATGCGCTTTGATGAGCCGAATAACATCACTGTCATTTGTATCTGATATATTGAACTGCGGGGAGAGGTTAACCTGTACCACAACGCCAGATTTGTCTGACACTACATTCGTTGGCACAGTTTCTTTCTCTGTTTTTTCAGAATCTTGTGAACTGGAATCTGTGTCGAAATAAGGTATCGTATTTGATACTTCTTTGCCAACGATTCCTCCGCTCGCATGTGCTGATATCTCATCATCAGGACCAAGAACTCCCAGTGTCCGTCCTGCGGATTTCCACAATTCAATACCTCTCTGCCGTCTGGCCGGCACTGTAGGAATGATATATTCCAATCCTTCCTCACCTACCCACGACAGCTCAGCTCCATTCAATCCGACTTCACCGCCTGAAGCGTGCCCGGCTATAGTGGCTGATACAGATGATCCGCTACTTGATGTGGAAATGCTAGCTGATGGATTCGTAATATGCCAGTTCAATGTAACCGCAACATCTGCAGATGCAGTGAAGCCCTGTGAGAATGTGCTTTGTACCTGTCCGGCACATTCTGAGTAAATAGCTGCCGCATTATTCGTCTGGTCAAGTGTGACATCAACATGTCCGTCTGCTGGAATTGTCTCCGAGAAAGCAGATACTACATCAGCTGTTGCGAGAGAATAAATCTCAGCCGCATTATTGGACTGATCTAACGTGATGCTCGCATGACCATTGGCCGGAACATCACTTACTGCGCTCTCAATATCTGCTGTTACCTGCTCCACAACGCCAGAAGTGTCTGTTGTCGTGCCTGAGAAGGTAACATTTGCACTGCCTTCAACTGGTACATCTCCTACAGCACCTTTTGCATCTTCTTCCGCCTGCGCCTGCATTCCGGAGGTGTCGGTCGTTGTATTTGTGACATTTACATTTGCAGATGCTTCCTGCTCAATAGGCTCTGTTTCCGTTTCATCTGCTGCCTGTTCGGTTGCAGACTGCATGCCAGATGTATCCACCGTTACCAGTTCTGATGGGATAGTAACAGATGCGCCTGCCTGCACTTCAATTCCATTTGCCGCAAGTGTCCCGGATTCCATGCCGAGAGCTGCCTCAATCTGAGCCGCCGCTGTACCGGAATCCACTTCTACATCTGCCAGATCAACTTTGACTCCTTCTGCTGTCACAGACATTTCTGCTCCTTCTGCATCCAGAGCCGACATAGCCTGCTCGATAGCAGCCTGAGCCTTGTCTCCGTCAACTTCTGCAGTCAACGTATCCATGGAAATAGTCAGTTCCTGGTCTGGGTGAATAATATACGGGCTTTCGATACCGTTCTGTTCTGCAATGGTCTGCCAGTCAATTCCAAGAGCGTTGCCAATTTCCCACAGGCAATCGCCTTGATCAACCTTAATCTTTACATGATCAGCAGTAACCTCCTGTGTTTCACCCAAGTCACCAAGAGCTTCATTCAGCTTTGAAGTCCATGCATCTTTGTCAATATCAACGTCTCCATCAACAGAAGCTTTCAGTCCTTCAAGTGTCACATCATCAGTTGTAGTCTCTGCCGCCGCCCTGTCAATCGCTTCTGCAAGTTCAGGAGGCAACTGACTGCGGACCGTTTCATACATTGGATTGCTCGGATCCGTAAGTGATGCTTTTAATTCATCACTTCCATTCTTCCAGATCTGATTAGCATAGTTCTGCCATGTTGCAGACGTATCGCCAGCAGCTGCTCCAACCTCAATAGCATCATTAAATGAATCCATAAGGCTTTGCGGAACTGCTTTCCCCGCTTCCCGGTAATCGTCAATTAGGCCCTGCATCTGTGTTACATCAGGTTTCATGCTCTCATACATGGTACTCAAGGCATTCTGTGTAGCGTCAGTTGTAACTCCTAATGTTTTTCCATTACCAAGTTCGTTGAAACCATACATCAATGCGCTGGTCATAGCGGATGTGTCTCCGCTCTCTAATTGTTTCTGTGCTGAATCAATAGAAAACTGCGTATTTTCCGCAAGACTCTGCCTGTTGCTCTGAATTTTCTCTGCATATGAAGAATTCAAAGTGTTTGAGCCAAGCTGTAAGCTCTTAGACAGTTCGTTTCCTTCCTGTCCTTTTACATACCAACCAGTCATTTCGTGATACTGCTTATTCTGAGCAGATGTGATTCTTCCGGCTGATTCCATCGAGTTAAGCTCTGAATACCACTGCTCAACATCTGCCTGTACGCTTTCCTTTGCCGATTGTCTCTGATCTCTCATTGCTCCCAGTAAGTCAGTGAATGAGCCACTTTCCAGATCAGCTGCATTCAAGCTCCCGTATTCCTGATTTATCCAGTCCCATTTTGCCTGTGCTTCCGATTCCTTCCACCGGGCAGTTATGCTGTTCATTTTTTCCTGCAAAGCACTGATGGCGCCTTCTTCATCTGCATCTATGATTCCATCTTTCAGTGCCTCAGAGACCTTTTGTGATAACTGGCTAGATAATCCATCCAATTCAACATAATCCGCTGTAGCCCATTTCTCGATGTTCTGGGCTAATGTCTGTCCCTCTTCCGTACCTCCGAGATACGTCTGAACGTGGATATGCGCTGCAAACGTCCGACTTTCCAGTTCATCAATCTTGCTCTTAACAAAAGTTTCGATATTACTTGTGTAATCTTCCTGTTCTTCAGTCGTAAGTTTAATACCAACTCTGCTCTTAAACTCCAGAACGTCATTGGATTCCAGCGCCTTCTGGGCATCTTCTCGAAGCTTATCAGCGTTCTTTACCTCATTTAAGGCAACTTCCACATTGGCCAGGTACTTCTGATCAAGAATTCCAGAAGCAATGTCCTGCACTTCCTGAGCCGATAGTTTGATGTTTCCAAAATGTTCTTCCAGATTACTGTTCAAAGCTTTCTGGTTATAGTTGTCTACTGCAACACCAATTCCAACTACTGCCGCTGTTACTGCCGCTGCCGCAAGTCCGAATTTCGCCGCTGTCGGAACCATTGCTCCCAGATCACTTATGAACGCTCCAACACTTGGCGCTGTCTGTGCTGCAAGTCCAATGCTTTTAATAGCATTTCCGATAGGCTGTAAGGTGGTCGCAATATTCTTTGCATTTCCAAGAAGCCCAGTTGCTCCTTTAGCGATCAGCATAGAGCTGAGCACAGAAGAAAGGCCTGCTTTCTTTCCTCCCGGAAGAATAGCAGACGCGCTAGAGAATAATGTTCCGAGGCCGGAAGAAATCAGATGTTTCCCATCTCCGCTAATCCAGTCGGCAAAAGGCTGACCGATAAGAGTATCCCATGCAATATCCATCTTTCCGAACATATCCGCATTCTGCCACTCATCAGATGCCGTCATGGTCCCGATAACTGTCTTCATGTGTGCTGCTTTTTTGTCCACAGTGTCCATAAAATCATTCAGAGCAACCGTCACAGCCGGCATTGCGTCCGTAATGGAATCAACGAATCCTCTGACATAAGGAGTAAGTCTCTGTCCAAAACTGTTCTGAACACCCTCTACAGCCGACTGCATAAGAGTCATAGAGCCTGCCAGGTTGTCCAACATGGTGTCAGCCATATCCTGCGCTGCATCTTTTGAATTTCCGATAGCGTTGGAAAGATCGTTATAATCCTGTTCTGAAGCATTGATGATAGCAAGCATACCGCTCATAGCCTCTTTTCCGAAAATGGTGGATGCCGCCGCTGTCTGTTCAGTTTCAGAAAGACCTCCTAAACTGCTTCGCAAATTATCCATGACACCTTTCAGTGTTTTCATGTTTCCTGAGCTGTCGGTCAGGCTAATACCATATTTGTCCATAGCCTCTGCCATGCTGTTAGTTGGTGCTGCCATGTTAGCCAGGGACGTCTTTAAGGCTGTACCGGCCATGCTTCCTTTAATTGAACTGTTAGCCATAAGTCCTAATGCCAAAGAAGTATCTTCGACGCTATATTTCATGGCTCCTGCTACCGGAGCAACATATTTGAATGATTCACCCAGCATGCCTACGTTTGTATTCGAACTAGCGGACGCCTTTGCAAGGACATCCGAGAAATGTCCGGCATCTTTTGCTTTCAGTCCAAAAGCTGTCAAAGCATCTGTAACAATATCCGAGGTGCTTGCCAGGTCTTCGCCGGAAGCTGCTGCCAGACTCATAATACCGGATATACCAGCAGTCATTTGCTCTGGTTTCCAGCCTGCCATAGCCATGTAATTAAATGCCTGAGCTGCTTCAGTAGCGGTAAACTTCGTAGTTGCACCCATTTCCTGCGCTTTTGCGGTCAGATCATCAAATTCTTTTCCTGTAGCACCAGATATAGCCTGAACCTGTGACATCATACTCTCAAACCCTTTGTATGTATTCACAGTATCAGCCAGTCCTGCGCTCACTCCAAGGAACGTTGCGCCCTGTGCTATTGGATTCTTTGCAGCATTTAAAACCGCTCCCATTGGGGCAGTAGCGGCATCTACTATACTCATAGTTGCCGTAAATACGCTTCCGTCCCAGGCTGATGCTTTATCCATCACATCATCGATGATCGGACTTGCATTATCATCTGCACCCAGTTCCGCTGTCCCGGAAGTTCCATCGAATGTGGCCACTGCATCTTCAGCGCTTCGGATTATCTGCGTGGCTGTATCGTCAGCTTCCACTGAGGCCACAGCCACTTCACCATTCAAGGCGGCTAAAGCATCCTCCACATCCATAATCTGCATCGTAGCATTGTCGTCCGCAGTAAGCTCTACTACCGCTTCATTTCCGTTTAGAACAGACAGTGAATCTCCAACACTATTTACCACCCCAGTGGCATTATCATCTGCCCCCAGTTCTACGTCAGCACTTGCTCCGTCAAGGGTTGCTGCTGCATCCTCGACACCAGATATTTCAGCGGTAGCATTGTCGTTTGCACCTATCTCAATATCTGCAGATATTCCTCCTACTCTTTCAGCCGCATCTTCGACTCTTGAAAGAACCGGAGTGGCATTGTCATCTGCTGAAACTTCAATAGAATGCTCACGTCCAAGCGTTCGATCTACTCGCTCTGCTGTTTGTTCAATCCCTCTGGTTTTTAATCCAGATGACAGGATCCGATTTACCTTCTGGGCGGCAGTGGCTAGGGTGTTCATCTTATTCGTAATATTTGATAGGCCAGGGTCTGTATTATCATTCACAGATACAGGAATTTCAATTCTAATTGTTTCTCCCATTTACCATGTCACCCCTTTTTCGTATTCGCCTCGATCCATAGCCTGGTTGAAGCAAAAAGAAAAGCCCTCTCTCCAGAGGGCA
>OLPO01002378.1_pt1 | contig 11800 bp, 12 predicted proteins | sample 1672831 | NCBI WGS metagenome assembly OLPO01 (sample SAMEA3136728, study PRJEB25190) | human gut metagenome
TTTAGACAATTACGGTAGAATCATCGTTTCAGTAATCATTGTATTAGCATTAGCAACATTTGTGGCTGCGACATTTACACCACAGTTCCAGAAAGCTTTAACTGATACATTATCAACATTCTTCGCAAAATCAGGAGCTACAGGATCTCTGATCATGTAAGAAAACAGCAGTAAAGCAAAGAGCAAGAAAAATTTTAAACATAAGAAAGGAAATATAAATCATGGGAGAATTTTTAGACAATTACGGTAGAATCATCGTTTCAGTAATCATTGTATTAGCATTAGCAGGATTTGTGGCTGCAACATTTACACCACAGTTCCAGAAAGCTTTAACTGATACATTAAGCACATTCTTCACAAGATCAGGAGCTACAGCAGGTAAACTGATCATGTAATAAAAAAACAGACAGTAACCATTAACAAAAACTGTTTTGGTACACCTCAAAAAGTCTGTAAATATAGAAGAGCATCATAGCAGAAGTTATGGTGCTTTTTTCTTTCCCATAAAAAATGCCAAATCTCTCATATTTATAATAGAAAGAAACACATTTCAGAAAGGAGATATAAAATTATGAAAGGTGCGATCACAGGATTTATCGTGTGCCTGATCATGGTGTTTTCTGTTTACATCATGCAGGCAACAACTGCAACATCCGTCCGTCAGGATGAGTTGACAACAAATACAAGCAATGCAGTTGACGCAACGATCCAAAGTTGCAGAAACAACAAATATTCTACAGATGATGCAATGGCAAAAGGATTCCAGCAGCATTTAAAAAATCAGATGACAGCAGATAGCAAACTGAAAGTTGAGGTCACAGAATGCGATCATACGAAAGGAGTTCTTTCAGTCAAAGTTGTTGAAACATATAAGATCCCAAGTGGAAAAACAAGAACTGTTTCATGTGAGAAAACAGGCGTTGTAGAAGAATAAGTCACGAGTTTGCAAGTAGCGTAATTTCATATGAAAAATTAGACTTGGAAATAATTCTAAGTCTTTTTTTTGTGTAGAAATCTTTTGAAAACATAACACTGTCAGATTATTTTTCTCAAATCGCATATTTGAATTGAGAAAATAAAAGTCCGGATGCTCCACAGAAAGGAGAATTCGCGATGAAAGAATTCATAACAGCAGAAAAAATAGCGGAAATGTTAATCAGTGGCGTGATCAGTTGTGCAGTTGCACTTGCAGTTAACTGTATCATCGAAAAATATAAAAACAAGAAAAGAGCCGATGTGGACAAGACACCGACTCAAGACAATATTTCTGAAAGATCTGATGAAAATCTTTCAGATGTTCTAAAATATGCGGATATTCACGATAATACCAATTGTGATATCCAAGTAAACATATACACTGATCCTGAAAAAGATCAGTAGTCAGAAGAAAAACAACTTAAGCCTAGCATCCGGATGTTCTCGTTTAGGAGGATGTTCGGATTTTTATTTTTTTCTTCTACACTTTAAATATGAGAGATTTAAAAATAAATATTTTTCATATATAAAAATTTATCAAAAAAAAGCTAACATGGAATCACTGCCAAGACTGTCTATGAATGAATATGCCAGGATTGGCTCTAAAATCTTATATGTGAAAAATATCTTTCGGGAAATCTTGCATATTTACTATAGAAGAAATTTGAAAGGAGTTTTCATATGAAACATGGAAAGAAACCAACAAGAGAACAGAAAATGATGCTAAAAGAAGCAGGACTGGTTCCTGAGAACTGGCTGGTTATAAAGAATATGGAAGATCATATTGAGGTAGTCAGCAAAAAGTCTTTATCAGATGCGACAAAGAAGCCTAAGACAAGAAAGATCATGAAGTAACAAAAGGAGTGTGGGATTGTGATAGAAAAAATCATATATGCAATGAATCTTGTCATCATGGGGACCATATTCTACACATCCTTAACGGAATCATATTTACAACGATTATTAATTGATGATCCGGATACAAAAGAAGATGTGATACGTTTTTTTGAAAAGAGATCTTTTAAGGTTGCAGGGATTACAATGATCTTAAGTATCCTTCCAATCATTGGACAGTTATATGCATTGTTTCTTTCATTCATCACTATTTTCTTAGATGATCGGGAGCATATCAAAGGTTCTTATAGTGACAATGAAGAAGATGATATGTCCATTCGGGAACTGATCGTGCAAATGATGAAAGATGATTTTGAAGAGGAATAAGAGATATGGATATTGTGAGTTTTGTTTTATCAGTGCAGGTATTTACTGTGATTTTTAATACTTTGGCAGGATATTACATGAACAAAATAATGCTGGACTATGATTACGATGATCCAAATATGAAAGAAATTATATATCAAGAAGTACACAAAGGAATTGTATCAGGAATTAAGAACTTCTTTATTTGTTGGATTCCTATTTATTCTCAATTAATTATGGCTGCTGGAATTTACGGAATTTTAAATTTGGATAAAAAGACAAAGATATGTGATGGTCTAACACTTCGTGAAGGAATATGCAAAAAGATATTAGAAGATCATGAAGAAGGAAAAAAATAATGCTTGAAGTTAAAGAGTAGTGTAATTTGGTATGGAAAATAGACTTGGAGTTAATTCTGAGTCTTTTTTTTTGTGTTGTAAACTGCTGAAAATGTAACATCATCATTTTAATTTCCTCAAATCGCATATTTGTAATGAGAAAATAAAAGTCTGGATGCTCCACGAAAGGAGAATCCTTATGGATATATTCGATAAATTCGCTGAAATGGTAGTAAATTTCGTTAGAAGATATGTAGTAAAGTTCGTAGTTAACAAGCTCTTAGACTGGATTTGGAAGAAGATCAAGCCGAAATTGTTGAAAATCGGTAGAAGACTATGGCAGATGTTAAAAGACAAGCTGCAGAAAACACGAAAGAAATGGTTAAACATAAAGGAGAAGTGCAGAAAAAGAGCCTGTGTACCACCACAGACTCTGTTCTTTGTGAATGAGTGTCAAAACGACAATCAATCACACGTAGTCTTAATTATGATTATTGTAATCGATAGACAAATAATCATAATTGTTGTAATTATCCTCTAGCAAGGATAATCCATAAAAAGAAAATCAATAAGTAAACATTAGCATCCGGACGTTCTCATATAGAGAATATTCGGATTTTTATTGTTTCACTATAAATATGAGATTTTTGAAAATAAATATTTTTCATATATAAGATTTTATTTTCATAAAAAGAACCGGCACATGATAAAAAGTGTATCGATTCTTGGTTCTTAGTTGAAAAAAATATGATACGGTTCTGGTTGATTTTTTCGTGATACAGTAGTATAATAAATAATGTAAAAGGAGAATTATATCAGTTCTCCTTTTTTTTGTACCTAAAGATATAATCTATGTAGAAGCTTCTGGAGAAATCCAGGGGCTTTTTTTGTTGTTGAGAGGAGGAATAAAAAAGTAAATTATGGTGGATCAAAAATATCATATTCTCAATGCAGAATAATGACGATGAGAGAAAGTAGGATTATTTTCTTGTGGAGAAAAATTTTAATTTAAAGAAGGAGATGTTTATCATGGATAAAAAAATTAAGAAATTTTTAAAAAAAATCTGGTGGTTTATGTTTAGTCTGTTGACATTAGTTGGAGGAATATTAACTGGATTTCCAGTATGTAACAACAACTATGTTTATGTAACAGCAAATGATACACCTACTGAGCATATTTGTAGAAGAAGGGTATCTCAAAATCCTAAAGAATGTAATACATGTTCTACTGCATCAGAAAAGGAACCAATAACAATGTCTTTCAATATAAAAATTGTACGAGAATATTTAATTGACGCATCGCAGTATGCGAAGAATGATAATGAAAAGAATGAAAGCAGAAAGACGATTATTGATTATATCTGTGATTATATTTCTGAGGGATTATTGCTTATTTTATCAGATATAATTGGACTTATGATTTTAATTGTTTGTAAACTTATTTTACTAAAAAGAAAAATCTGTAATAAAATTTTTGACGATGTTGTAACACCAGTTGTTGAAGAAATCATTGAAGAAGAAAAAGATGGGATGAAAGAAGAATTGAAAAAATGGATTAAAAATCAAAGCAAAAAATGATCATAGATGGCAGTCTGAAATATGGCTGCTGTTTTTTTTATATGTGAAAATTAAAAAAAATTAAAAAACTCATATTTAAACCGAGAGAAATTTGAAGAAATTGTGTTTTTATACAATTATTTTTTTTCAAATCTCTCATATTTATATTGGACGATAAAGATTACGTTGTTGCGGAGCCGCTGAGTCCGATCTGCAGCGTGATCCAGTCCGCGAACCTTGAAAATTAAATAAAGAAAGGAGAAGTGATCGCGATGTTTGATAAGATACAATCAACGTATTTTAAACGCGTTACGACTGGTGTTCTGGCACTCTTTATGACTGCTTCTTCCGGATTTTCGTATGCAGTGCCAGTTTATGCACAAGAAGTAACAACAGCAGCTGCGAAGCGGAAAAAGGAAGAAGAGTTTAGTAGCACAGAATCTTCGACTCTGACGTTGCGAGAAAATGACAAAAAAAACGAGGCGGAAGGCAGTAAAACAACAGAGACTGACGGTATTAAGGTTACGACAAATGGCAGCTCTGATGTGCAACCGGAAGTTAAGATTGAAAAGCCTGATAACAAAAAGGAACCAGGAAGAAAACTTTCCAGTAAAAAAGCACAGGAAGATCTAAAGGAAATGATTCAAAATAAAAAATATTCTTATCAGGATATTCTACAGAGAATTTTTGAGATCGATGATTTTACATTTTATTCGAAATTAACACTCGATGAGATCAAATTTCTGATGAGTGGCACAACCGAAGAAAAATATGAGATCGCAGAGCTTTTAATGTACAAATCTGTATATCTTTATGCAGATTATGATATCACAACGGAAGATTTCTATTCTTATCTGTTTCAATATTTTCAGTTCTTAGATGAATGTAATGTTGATCTAAAAGATGAAGAGATTGAAAAGATCGAAAAACAATTGCTTCTTGATATTAATATTTATTATGTTGGTGACAAGGATATGTATCAGAAAGATCTGAATGAATATCTGGAAAATACGACATCACCTTATAATAAGAAGATACAAAAGACTTGTTCTGATTATGTAAAAGCGATGAAAGCTTATCTTTTTGCATTAAAAGAAGATCGTGATAAAAATAAAATCCGTCTTTCTTTAGGATTGAAAGAAGAAACAAAAACAGACCAAGAAGAAGCAACGGAACAAATGAAAAAGACTAGTAATGATTTTAATATTACAGAAGGCTCTTCATTAAAAACATATGATCACAGAGATAAAGATGGAGATAATCTGGGATATAATTCAGGCTCTTATTTCTATGTTCAATTAGTCGATGAAGGTGGGGCAACAACCACAGGTAAAATTAGCGTTTCTGGACGTAGCAGTAGTTATGGAAACAAAGACTCTAAATTATATGAAGTTCTAAGAGATAAAGAAACAACGTGGAATTGTAGTTTATCTTGTAGTCCCAATAATCACAATTTGTCATTAAATCAAACAACGGTAACAACACGAAAAGATGATGTTAAGGTTAGAGCAAAACGTACTGCGGGAAGTGATAAAGGTAAAACAACAACTACTACAAGTTATTTTATCATGAACTTCTCAATGGGATTTACTGTTCATGCACATTATAACTATAGTGGTAGAGATTATGACATCCCAAGTTTAGGAACTCCAATCCGATTTAATACAGATACCTATGCGGCAGCAAATAACGGTACTCAAACACTGGACACTACAGGTACTGTTCACTCAGATACTCCAGAAGCAGGTGGTATTAATGTTCAGATCAATACTGGTATGTTTGGTGTTAGAACATATAATAGTTATCGTTATCGTGGAACAAAGTTGACTTTGACTTATAAAAAACCACAAAGAACATTAGATGTCAATGGACGTCTTGATGGAAGTGATTCAGGTGGTACTACAGGATATGGAACATTTGATGTTTATTTAAATGGAAGTTGTGTCGCAAATGATGTGACGGATTTCTATAAAACTGATATCGCTGATGGAACATCCTATGAAATCAATGATATTAAAGCAACAAATGGAAAAGTCTATAATGGAGTGTATTCAGGATCAGCATCTGGCAGCATGTGCGGTAATCGATCAGTTTATTTAAAATTTGATGCCCCGACATACTATCTCGATATTAATGGAGAATTAGATGGAACGTGGCAGGGAAACTTAGATGGGCTTGGATCTTGTGATGTCTACGTGAATGGTACCTGTGTAGGAGATGATATCACCGATTTCTGGACGCAATATCCAGCAGGCACAAAATGGGAGATCAGAGATATTAAAACCGCAAGTGGAAAGAAATACCGAGGAATCACACCAGGACTTTCTGGGACGATCGGTTCAAGTACAGCAAGTGTTGTATTACAATATACTTCTGGATCGACCTTATCCATTGACCCAAATGGTGGAACATATAAAGGAAGCAGTGGCGTTACAACAGTAAATAATTTATCCCCTGGAGCAACGATTACTGTAGATTCCCCTACAAGGCCAGGATATAAATTTGGTGGTTATGAGAAATCAAATGAAAGCTATCAGTCTTATGCTTCCAACACAGGTTGGACAACAAGTCATGGAGAAAATGTAGGGACATATTCCAGAAGTTATGATGGATCTATAACTTATAATGAAGCTCCCGATGGTGGCTATTATCGAACGAATCATGTATGGCGGGGAATAGACTCTGCTACCGATAATTATAACTGCATTTCGTTTCCAACATATACTGCACAAGCAGGACACACATATAAGATCAGTGGAGAAGTCTGGATTAGTGAAAGACCAAGCGGCGGAAGTTTCGCTTTAAATTTCTATCATGGAGATTCTTCCAATGACTGGAAACATTGTATGTGGGGAATATCAGAAGGATGGACTGGTAAATGGGTAAAATTTAGCATAGAACGTACTTTTGATACCACTACAAATGATGCCAGGTTTGAAATCTGGACAAGTAATCTGAAAGGATTGACAGGAAATATAAGCTTTTGGCTACAAGGACTGAAAATCACAGATGAAACCACAGGAAATGATGTTTCAATGACTAAGATCGCTATGGGAGACAGTGATATTAAATTAACAGCTCGTTGGATCCCATTACACTCTACATTATCTTATGATGCACAGGGTGGATCTTTAGGTAGCGTAAAATCAACTGATAATCCGAATAACTATAAAATTGTTGATAACGGAGCATATTTTATTCAGTCTGGGTTAAATACTTCAAGATATCTTCATCAAAGAACAAATGGACAGTTGAATTTAGATAATGCAACTGATGTGCTTACTTGGAATGGATATTCTTCTGATTCGAAACAGACTCTTTGGACATTTGAACGGTATAAAAATACACCTTATTATTACATCATTAATAATTTTAATGGAAAGGCGATGAATTTATCGGGAGATGGACCTGATGATCTAAGCGGAAAGCCAATTGAATTATGGAAACAATATGATGCTAATAACGAAGATAATTCTGATTTTCTTTGGTATTTCAAAGACACAGGAGATGGATATGTAAATATCTATAATAAAATGACAAATAAGGCGTTGGATATTACAAATGGCGAAGATGCAGATGGTGTTGTACTTCAACAGTATGCTCCAAATGGAACAGCTTCTCAGAAGTTTAAATTAGTTAACTATTCACAAGTTTATTTCCCAACCAGAGAAAAATATGCAAACAACAATATCTATATCAACTCTGCAACTCCAGTCAAAAAAGGATGTAAATTCTTAGGATGGAGTACATCAGCAAATGGAAATGTTGTATATCAGCCTGGTGATCTTTATGATGTGAATCAGGATGGTGGAAATGTTACTTTGTATGCTAAATGGGAAAAAGCAAAATATACAGCAACTGTGAAATTAAATGGTGGTTCCTATAATGGAAGTACAAATGATTTTACAATTAGCAAGTATCCAGGAGAAGAGATTAGTATTGGGGCACCTACAAGAAGTAAACATAATTTTACCGGTTATAAACTAACAATGGATAATAATGATGGTGATGCTCCTACTAGTGTGACACAATCTGCAAGTGGGTTTAAAGGAATTATGCAGATGGGTAACTTTACTTTAAATGCACAATGGACTCCTTGGAAACACACAGTAAGATATGATGCAAATGCAAAAAATGACACTTCTGTAAAAGGAATTCCTGCATCTCAGAGTAAAACAGCAAACGTTGATATCAAATTAAGTTCTGATGTTCCTACTAGAAATGGTTATACATTCTTAGGATGGAATACTCAGGCAGATGGAAAAGGAACTGCTTATGCAGCTGGTGCTATTTATAAGAATGATCAGAATGGTGGAACGGTAACATTATATGCTCAATGGACACCATGGAAACATGTTCTTCATTATAATAAAAATGTTCCAACAAGTTCTACTAGTCAGACAGTATCCAATATGCCAGTCGATCAGACAAAAACATTTGGACAGCTTATGACGATCAGTAATCTTGTTCCAACCAGAAAAGGTTACACTTTTGCAGGATGGTATACTCAGTCAAATGGTACTGGAACAAAGTATGATCCTGGAAGTAATTATGCAGCAGATCAGAATGGTGGAACCGTAAATCTATATGCAAAATGGACTCCTTGGACATACAATATCAAGTATGATCAGAATGTAAAATCTACGTCTTCTAGTAAGACGGTAACAGATATGCCAGCAGCTCAAACAAAGACGCAGGAGATCGATGTTACTTTAAGTAGTATGACTCCTAAGAGAAATGGCTATATATTCGCTGGATGGAGTACATCAGCAAATGGTTCTGTGGAATATAAACCAGGATCTAGGTTCACAAAAGATCTTGATTCCAATGGAGCAAGTATCACATTATATGCAGTGTGGACACCTTGGAAACATACGATTCATTATAACAGTAATATTCCAACAAATGCTCCAACAGGTACAACAACTGTTAGCAACATGCCAGGTGATCAGACAAAGACATTTGACGAAAAACTGATGATCAGCAGCAATAAACCAACCAGAAAAGGTTATAATTTTGCTGGATGGAGTACATCAGCAAATGGAAACGTTGTATATCAGCCGGGTGCTGAATATAAAAATGATCAGAATGGTGGAACTGTTACTTTATATGCAAAATGGACCGCTTGGAAACATACTGTCACATATGACAAAAATGTTCCAGCAAACTCTAAGAAGACAGATGTAAAAAACATGCCAGGAAATCAGACAAAGATCTATGATCAGAATCTGACTCTGCAGTCTAATGTTCCAACCAGAACCGGTTATACATTTGTAAAATGGACAACAAATAAGGATGGAACAGGAACTGCTTATCAGCCAGGTAGCCAATATTCTTACAATAGAGACAGTGATGATGGAACAGTCACTTTATATGCAGTCTGGACACCATGGAAATACAAAGTCCAGTATGATAAAAATGTGTCTTCAGATTCTTCCAGTCAGACTGTCAGCAATATGCCAGCAGATCAGACAAAAACAGAAGAAGTTAATCTTACTTTAAGTAGTAATAAGCCAAGTAGACATGGATACATCTTTAATGGATGGCAGGCTCAAATCAATGGAAAAGCGGTTGATTATCAACCAGGAGCTACATTATCTTATGATGTGGATGACAAAGATGGTTCAACGATCATCTTAAAAGCTCAATGGACAGCATGGAAACATACGGTTCATTATGATAAGAATGTTCCTGCTAATTCATCTAGTCAGACGGTAACAAATATGCCGGAAGATCAAACAAAGACATTTGATGAAAAATTAAATCTGAGTACTAAAATTCCAAAAAGAGAAGGTTATAACTTTAGAGGATGGCTTCTTGAATATGGAACAGCGATTGCTGTAGTAAGTCCTGGAACTGCTTATGAAAGAGATCAAAATGGTGGAACATATGTCTTAAAAGCTCAATGGGAACCATGGAAGCATACCGTACATTATGATGCAAATGGTGGGGACCAGAGCAGTGTTCCAAATGACCAGAAGAAAACTTATGAACAGAATATGAATGTAGCTACGAAAGTTCCTACAAGAAATGAATATAAGTTCTTAGGTTGGAAAGCATATCATGAATATAATGATAAAAGTGGAAACAAACACAGTGAACTCATCGGTAATTATCAGCCGGGTGCATCTTATAATTATGATATTGATGAAACTGGTCAATATGCTGCAGATAATGGAGAATATAATAAATGTGGAACTGTAACAATGAAAGCTCAATGGGTTCAGCTTTACACAGTGAAGTATGATGGAAACCAACCAGCGATCAAAGGTGTTACTGTCACAGGTTCTGTAGCAAATCAGACACAGGGGCAGGATGAAAGTGTCAACTTACGTACAAACAACTTTAAAAATAACAGCGGTATTTACAAAGACTGGAGCGTAGGTAAGGATGCTTATAAATACGGTAAGCTAGATGGAAAGATTCGAGAATTTATTCATCCGGAAGGATTTAAAACGAATCATAGTACAATGCAAAATGAATATACTGGCTATGAAGGTCAAATAAAACTTATACATAGCTAAAAAACAAAAGGGCAGATTCTTAATTGAGTCTGTTCTTTTTTTTATGTGAGAAAGATTTTTTCTTAAAAATCTCATATTTATGGTAGAAAACTTATCAAAATAGGTGCTAAAACTACCATTTTACTAGCAAAGTAGTGTCAGTTGTGATAGTATGAAAATATAAATAAAGAAAATGAGGGAGAGTATAGGTAAAACAAATGGGAGATATAATACTAAAAATAATACATATGGATACAATGAAAAAAGGAGACATATTGTGAGGCCGAATTCTATATTATATCATTGTAATGATAAAACTCGTTGCCAAAAATTTCTTGATAATAAGAAGTTTATGATCGAAAGTAAAGAAGATGGTATATGGCTGGGAAATGGAATGTATTTTTGGGATAATTTATCAAATGCCAAATTCTGGTATAGAAAAAAACAACAAAAGCATGATGAATTATTAATAGTGCAATCTAATGTGTATACTGATTTTTTATTAGATTTAACCGATTTGGATGTCTGTAATAAAATGGAACAATTATGGAATAAAGTATATAAAGAAAATGAAATTAAAATACCTAAAGATAAAATTACATTGGGGGTTAAATTAAATTATTTATATGATTATTATGATATGTTTAAAGATGTTTATCAGGTTATAAAAGTAATTGGAAAATATAAAAAAACACCACAGAATAGTTTTTATAAATATGATTTAGATTCAAGGAGAGCTGAACCAACTACAGCTATTAAATGTATATATAATGTAAAAAATGTTGATGCAATAGCAACAAGAGAAAAAGTTTAATAAAGGAGAAAAATTATGAATAAAAAAGAAAGTTTAGCTTTTTTACAATCATGTATAGATTCTTTAAATAACATAACTGATGAAGATAGAAAAAGAAGTAAAGAAATTGAAAAAAAAATTGAACTTGAACTAAATAAAATGAATCATGATTCATCTAATGACGAATTTGAAATTTTATTACCTAATGATGAAGAAGATATATACGATGAGCAAACAGAACAAATAAATGTTGAGATGCAATTGCATGACTCATCTGATAAATTTTATAAAAATAAAAATAAAACTTATTTAAATGCAACATTTAATTATGCTGCTTAAAATTTAATTCGAAGGAGATATCGCAAATAATGTTAAAAAATAGCAAAATTCAATTTGAAAATCCCGAACTAAAAAAAATAGTTTTTTATGAAAAT
>OLPO01002381.1_pt1 | contig 11798 bp, 7 predicted proteins | sample 1672831 | NCBI WGS metagenome assembly OLPO01 (sample SAMEA3136728, study PRJEB25190) | human gut metagenome
TCATGACCGTCTCGATGGACGGATCGGACTCGACGCCCTCGAACAGCTTGACCTCGAAGCCGGCGTCCTCAAGGTCCTTCTGGACATCCTGCAGGAAGCCGCCGCGACGCATGGAGCCGCCGCCGGAGACGATGATGGCCTTGGAGCCCTTGAGGTTCTTCACCTCGTGGCGGGCGCCCTCGCCAAAGTACAGGTCACGCGGGTTGGTGAAACGTCCCATTAGATCCTCCTCTTCGGCCGCGAGGCGCGGCCCCATGACGGAGGGAGCCCTCCTGCCCCCTCCAAAGTCCATCTTGGCGGCACGGGCACGCTCGGGCAACGCCCGTGACCGGTTGTATTTTTATCCACTTTGGGCGACCGCCTACATATGATTCGTTTCACCTAATTCATGCGACCGCCTGCGTAAATGTCGCTTGATATCCTTTACAGGGACAAATGACCACGTTCTAATGGACATTGTCGTCACGCGCCGGGCCGCCCCAACCCACGGGGGCGGCCCGGCGTCTTGCCGTGGCACGAAGCGAGAAGGACCCCGGGGCCGTGACGGCGACCTCGGGGTCCTTCTCTGTAGGCCGATTGTGCGACCGGCGCTTGGTATGTCGCGAGCCGAGTCGCCGGCCCGCGCGGGTGGTGCGGGCGGGGTCTAGGCCCCGCGGACGCTAGGCCTGGACGGCGACGGTGTCAGTCGCGGCGTCGGCCTCGGCGGCAGCGACGTTGCGACGGCCGAGCTCGGTCCACTCGGGCTGCTCGTCGGGGATGGAACCAGCCTTCTTGGTGAAGAACTCCTTGAGGCAGTTGTAGGCGACGACCAGGCCGAGGACCATCAGCAGAACGGCGAACAGCAGCTGCAGGCCCTTGGTGGCGGCGACCGAGACCAGGGTCGGGTCGGTGGCGCTGGTGGGCATCATGCCGAACAGGCCGTATGTCTGGACCGCGGCGGCGCAGCCCATGGCGCTCTGGGCCAGCGAGGTGAAGGTGCAGCACAGCAGGAACACGACGGGCACGTAGAGCATCCAGCCCTTGCGGCCGGTGCACTTGCAGAAGACCGCGAGCGTAATCATGGTCATGCCGCCGAGGAGCTGGTTGGAGGCACCGAAGAGCGGCCAGATGTTGTTGTAGCCGCCGAAGGTGAGGGCCAGGCCGGGCACCAGGGTGACGACGGTGGCGAACCAGGGGTTGCCCAGGACCCTCATGACACCGGACTGCTCGGTGGCGAGGGCGTCGTTGGAGGAGGCGAAGAACTCCGAGAAGGACGTGCGGGCGATGCGGGCGACGGCGTCGAGCGAGGTCAGCGCCAGGGCGGAGACATTCATGGTCATGAAGACCAGGGCCAGGGTGTGGTCGACGCCGAACGCGCCCATGCCCTTGGCGATGCCGGCGGCGAAGATCTGGAACGGGGTGGAGATCACGCCGTTGGCGCTGGCGGCGCCGGTGTTGTTCATCGTGGAGTACATGATGCCGGCGACGACGATGGCGATGATGCCGACAAAGGACTCGAGGACCATGGCGCCATAGCCGACCTTGACGGCGTCACGCTCATCGGACACCTGCTTGGAGGAGGTGCCGGAGGAGACCAGGCTGTGGAAGCCGGACAGCGCGCCGCAGGCGACGGAGACGAACAGGACGGGGAACATGGCGCTGCCGCTCTTGAGCGAGAAGCCCGTGAAGGCGGGAGCGGTGATCTCGGCCTGGCCGTTGGCGCCCAGGACGAAGATGCCGAGCACGGCGCACACGATCATGACGATCATCATGATCGAGGTGAGGTAGTCACGCGGGGTCTTGAGGACGTCGATGGGCATGGCGCCGGCGAAGACCAGGTAGACCATGACGACGGCAATCCACTGGTACAGGTTGAGGTACAGCGGGAAGTTCATGCCCACGGCGAACATGAGGGCAACGAGCACGACGCCGGTGAGAAGCTCCTTGGCACCGGACAGGTCGAACTTGCGGCAGGCCCAGCCAAACAGCATGGCGACGAAGGTGAACAGGATCGAGATGGTGCCCGCGCAGCCGGCGGCGTAGGACTTGCCGAAGTCGATCGCGGCGGTCGGGTTGCCGGCGGCGTCCATCACCGGGGTGAACTTGAAGGTACCGCAGACCATCGAGGTGAAGGCTGCGATGACGATGATGCAGAACAGCCAGCTGAACAGCAAGAACAGGCGACGGCCGGCCTTGCCGATGTACTTGTCGATGAGCTGCGCCAGCGACTTGCCGTTGTTCTTCATCGAGGCGTACAGGGCGCCGAAGTCATGCACGGCGCCGAAGAAGATGCCGCCGACGAGGACCCACAGCACGACGGGGACCCAACCGAAGGCCATGGCCACGATCGTGCCCGTGACGGGGCCGGCACCGCAGATCGACGAGAACTGGTGCGAGAAGACGGTAAAGGCGGAGGCGGGCGAGAAGTTCTTGCCGTCCTCCATGCGACGGGCGGGGGTCAGCGCCTCGGCGTCAACGCCCCAGGTGTTGGCCAGCCAGCGGCCATAGAGCAGGTAGCCCGCGACCAGCACGGCCGCGGCAACGAGGATCAGCGTTACTCCGTTCACGTATTTCTCCCTTCAGGGAACTCAAGCGATAGAAAAAGGGGCCGTTGGGCTCATGGCCCGACGACCCCTCGCGAAGGCCGCCCGAATCAACGGGCGGCGCGTACAGCCACCCGTATCAGATAATGATCACGCTGATAATGGATAGCTGTACGTTCATCGCTTGACTCTCCCAACGTCTGACGCACCCGGTTGGATGCGCCTCCCTCTTGACGATGCCTAGTTTCGTACTTGTGGAGGAAATGTCAATGGCATTGTTTGTTAACCCTTTGTGACGTGGAATCTACCGCTCACCGAGCGGACATGACCTCTCACGAATAGAACGGGTTTGTTGCGACTCAAGCGTGGGTAAGCGGCCTTCTCTACCATGTGCAGAGAAGTACGGCGTGCAGAGAAGCACATCCGATGGAAGACGGAGGAACCGTGGCGTTCGACGCGCAAGTTGAGGACTGGCAGAGGATGGGGATGCGCCTGGCGCGGACCCTGGACGCGGGCGACCCGTTCGGGTCGGTGCGCGCCGCCGTGAGCTTTGGCCACAGGTACGCCAGCGACCGCGACTCCCTGCCCCAGACCAACTCAGAGCGGGCGTTTCGCCTGGTGGCACAGGCCACCGAGCTCATCGACTACGAGCTTCCCTTTGCAGAGCCGGCACGTGCCGACCACATCATCGCCGAGGCACGCGGCATGCTCGAGCAGGCGCGCACGCTCGACCCGCACTGCCACGACGCCGCGCGCATGATCGCCGCGCAGGACAGGCCGTCGTTCGACGAGTTCTACCACTACCTGACCGAGGGCGCCGCCGCCGTGCGCGCGGGCTGCGAGCGAGCCCGCGACGCCGTCAACCTGCCCGACCCGCAGGCCTGCCGCCTTGCCCGCGACCTGGCCTTCCTTCCCTACCTGCGTTGGCTTGCCAACGAGGCCTCGCGCGCGTTGATCTGCGGTCGCTACCGCAAGGCGATCGAGCACGCGACCGAGCTGGCACGCCTGGACGAGAACGGCATCGCCGACGCGGACCTCACGCTGGCGATCGCGCACACCAAGCTTGAGGACCAGGCCGCCCTCGACGAGCTCGCCGCCAGGGGCGGCGGCCCCATGGGCAACGCCTGGCTGGCCCTGGCCACGCTCGCGATGGCCTACAAGCGCCGCGACATGTCCGCCGCAACGCAGGTCACGAGCCAGATCATCGCCAAGTGGCCGCACGCCGCCCTCACGCTCGAACTGCAGGACGAGCTGCCCGACGGGGTCTTCTCGCGAATCGTCGTGGAACCCGGAAGCGAGGACGAGCTGATCTTGGCCGTGTCCGAGTTCTCGATCGTGCTGCAGGAGGGCCGCGACTCCAACGAGCGCGGCTCCCTGGGCGGATGGCTCGCGAGCCTGCCGATGGTGCGCACCCAGGCCGAGCTCGACGCCCAGGCCGAGCTTCGCGAGGGTCGAGGCGGCCGCGCCGCCGCTCGTGGCAACGGCAGGCCGGGACGAGGCGACTCGGGCGCCGCAGGCAACGACGGCCCCGCCAAGGGAGGCGAGCGCTGATGCACGCATGGGAGGAACTCGTCGAGCGTTGCGCCGAGAAGCGCTCGCGCAGCCTGGGCGGCCTTTCGGACGCCGCCTTCCTGGAGCTGGAGACCGCAGTTCGCGCCAACCCCGAGCGCTACGTGGACGACGATGCCGAGGCCGCCTTCCTGGAGGTCGCCCGCGCGCTGGACAGGGTCACCGAGAGCATGGCCGACGACGACCTGCGCGACGATGACGACTACATGGCCGAGCGGGCCCGCCGCAACGCGCGCCTGGCAGACGACTGCCGCCGTGCGCTGGCGCTCGACGCCGGCTGCGTCGACGCGCAGGTCCTGCTCGCACTTGCCACCAAGGCCGACGACGCCATGCTTGACGCCGTGGGCGCCGCCATGGCCGACGGCGGGGCCACGGGCCCGGATGCCGACGAACTCGCCCGATGGGACGACCCGTTCGCACGCCCCCGCATCCGCGCGACCGAGGTCACGTCCCGCCTGCTGCTGCAGACGGGCCGCATCGGCGCTGCCCGCGACCTGTGCGGACGCCTGGTGGACGCCGACCCCAGCGACCCCACCGGGGCCCGATACACCCTCGCGCTGGCGCATGCCCGCATGGAGGACGAGGACGCGCTCGACGCCCTGGACGCCCGCTATGCCCGTCGCGGAAACGCATGGTTCCACCTTGCCCGCACCCTGCTGCTGTTCAAGCTCGACCGCGCCGCGAGCGCGGGACGCGCCCTGGACGGCTACTGCTCGCTGTGCGAGGGGGGGGCCTTCGCCCTGCTGCGCCCCACCTTCATCGAGGCATACCTGCCCGACAGGCCCGACTTCGCGCCCCACGGCTTTACCGAGGCGACGCTCGCGGTCCACGAGGCAGACCCGCTGATCGTCGACGCGCCCGACTTCGCAAACTGGGCGGGCGCGCGACCGGGCGTCACCGAGCAGGCCATGGCCTATGCCGAGAGCCAGGGCCTCGACTGGTAACCTCCCTGCCGAGAAGCGCCGCGAGCTCGCAAACCACCTGCCCGACACATTGCGAACACGGTCGGCGCGACAGGAAGCGTCAACCCGGTATACTTCCCTGTGCCGTCCCCATCGTCTAGCGGCCTAGGACGCCACCCTTTCAAGGTGGATATCACGGGTTCGAATCCCGTTGGGGGCACCAAGCAAAATCGCAGGTAGGAGCATGTATTTTGCTCCTACCTGCTTCTTTTTGGGCCTTAGGGGATACAAAAGGGGACAGATTAGGAGATTAACCGCCCCTGCCTCCCCTCGTTTTGCGCACCGAACAGGCCGCAAACTTCCACTTTTCCTGTCACGGCCACGCCGCGACGGGCCCAAGCCATCGTCGACTCGATCCATGGGGAAGCGGATGACCGTCCGCCCTTCGATTCTTGCGGCGCACGAACCCACAGGTCTCTGCCAAGCAGCACCTAGGGCACTTGACTCGCCGGTGACAGTAGTCCGTCCCCTTCAATCTCCGTCAGAACGGCAACCAACAACCCAGTCTCCCCAGGCTCCAGCTCGCTCTCGACTGCCTGACTGCCCGTGGGGGCCGTATACATAGCCGCAATCCTACGGGCGAGCTTTAGGGCATCCGCCTGTCCCGATTCCAAAAGCTCGGCCAGCGCCACCGTTCTCTTCGCCGGTGTGTCCAAGAGTTCTTCAGCGGCAATCCCAGCAGAAGCCTCCGCCACCTCCAGACACTCATCTTCCTCGACAGCAGGACGCCTACGCACGACATCCAGCGCGCGCAGCCGTCGAAACAACAGGTGCCGACCGAGCAACTTCCTCCATTGCGCCCACCACTTGCAACTAAGCCCTCGCCTCTGCCTGTACTCCTTGCTGACCTGCATGTGAGCGCTCTCCCACATGGACTCGCCCAGAAACTTCCTCGCTTCTGGTACGGTCATCTCCCCCTTATCCACCACGCGAGCGATGTCCCGAACTTCGACCGTCTCATATCCCTTCTCGGGCACAAGCGGATCGGTGATAAACAGACTGCGCATCGTCCCAAGCTTTAGGCGCGCGCTACCCTCTCCCCCGCACTCGTCACCCACGGCGATCAGGACGGTCCTCCCATCCCTAAGCGTCACGATATCGCCAGCCTCGAATCGGGTCTCTAGCAAGAAGCGGCGCTCCTCGAGCGCGTCAGGCGTCGTTCTCCTGCGCACGGCTTCGGCAATCTCGGGTACCTTCATATGCCAGTCGGTCGCCATCTTCCGCTCGATGCCCTCAGGTGTCCACGACCAATACTCGATGATGTTGCGTGCGATTACCTCTGGATTGTAGTCGGGCCTACTCCTGTCGATGAAAGCGAACGCCTCCCACTCTTCGGCCTCCGTCGGCGAGAACCTAGCCACGGCGTACTTGACCACCTCGGGATTGACGTGCAACCAGCCAAAGCCCTCCTCATGGACCGAGGCCCTGCCCATCGCATTGCCGACGCCGAGCGTGTACACGGTGCCGTGACGCCCAATCCAGAATCCTTTCGGAGAATCTCCCCTCAGGCTGGCGGGAGCGCTATCAATCGCGCGGACTTCCTCCGCGGAAACGACCGCCTCGCGATAAAGAAATCCAGACCCAAGATTCTTGACGATTGCTCTGAAGCACCCCATCGCAGGGTGCGATCGGCATAGAAATGCCTTCCTTCCGTCTGCCAGGCTGCAGTAGCAGGGAACGAGTTTTTCAAGGTCCTCGAACCCACCCGTGAACCTCATGTCCCCTCCTTTTGCTGTCGGCCTTTCGACTGTTGTCGGCATTGTAAGTGAGGAGAAACATGCCATTTCTAGCTTTCTCACCCCATGGAGCTGCGACATGTCGACAGGCGCCGAGAGGCCAAGACACCTCTCAGAGAGGTTCGGCACAATCGATGGCATGGACGACGGCCGGACCCCCTAAGCCATGCACGAAAATTGTCCGCGCGCCACGGAAGGGACGCGAGGTCGAATGGCCACGCCTTACGCCATGTCTTACACCAAACGCGGCACTTCTCGGCAGGAAGGCTCCCTGCCGAGAAGGACTAGCGCGACAGCGCGTGCAGGCGCTCGGCAACGGACGCGGCGATGGCGTCCGCGGTGAGGCCGGAGCGCTCGAGCAGGCGGGACTGGTCGTCGGCCTCGAGGTCGTGCGAGGGGGCGCCCAGGCGCAGCAGGGCGGGGCCGCCAGGCTGCTCGGACAGGTGCTCGGCGACGGCGCCGCCGAGGCCTCCCTCGCGGATGTGCTCCTCCACGGTCACGACCAGGCGAGACCCCGAGAGCGCGTCGAGCGCGATGGTGTCCAGCGGCACGACCCATGGCATGGCGACGACGTCGCAGGTCACGCCCCGGGCCCGCAATGCGTCGGCAGCCCTTGCGGCCTCGGCGACCATGCCGCCCGTGGCAACCAGCGAGACCGTCGCCGGCGCGTCGGGGCGCGAGTCGGCGGACAGCATGCGCGACCTGCCGCGGGGAAGCCCCTCGCAGGCAGGCGAGACCAGGGTCCCCGCCGGCACGACCGACATGCGGACGTAGGCGGGCCTGGGGTCGCGGGCGAGGTCCTGCAGGACGCACCACAGCTCGGCGTTGTCGGCCGGGCACACGACGTCGATGCCGGGGATGGCACGCATCACGGCCACGTCGTCGAGCGCCATGTGGCTGGCGCCCAGGATGCCCGAGCCGAATCCCGCGGCAAGGCCGACCAGGACCAACGGCGCGGCCATGCTTCCCATGGAAACGCGCACCTGGTCGATGGCCCTGCTCGCCAGGAAACACGCGTAGGCGGGGGCCACGACGTGCAGCCCCTCGAGCGCCATCGACCCGCCGACGCCGACCTGGCTCTGCTCGGCGATGCCGACCTGGATGTAGCCGTCCCCACGCAGCTCGCGGAAGCGCCCCAGCGACAGGCGGCGTCCGTAGTCGGAGACGACAATGGTGGCGAGGTCGTCGGCCTGGGCCCAGCGTCCCATGGCGTCGCCGAAGACCTCCTTCGGGTCCATCTGCGCCAGGGCCTGCGCGAGGCTCGCGTCGCAGGTGGTCGGCGCGGCCGCGCTCGTGGTGGCGTCGCTGACGTTAGCCACGACGGATCGCCTCCTCTGCCTCGTCGAGCTCGCGGGTGGCAATCGCGCGCTCCTCGTCGGTCATCGCCTTGTCGTGCCACTCGACACGGCCCTCGATGAACGAGATGCCGCGGCCCTTGACGGTGTCGCACAGCACGGCGCGCGGACGGTCGGAGCGACGCAGCAGCGCGTCGCGCACGGCGACCACGTCGTGGCCGTCGACCTCCTCCACCTCGCAGCCGAAGGCGACGAACTTCTGTGCCAGGGTGCCGGCGTCCAGGACATCGGCGGTGGGGCCATCTAGCTGCAGCTTGTTCACGTCGACGACGAAGGTGAGCTCGCCCATGGCAAGGTGGCCGGCAAGCTCGACGGCCTCCCAGACCGAGCCCTCGTTGCACTCGCCGTCGCCCAGGATGCAGAAGACGCGGCCGCCGTGGCCCAGGCGGCGGCTGGACAGAACGATGCCGCACGCGTGCGCGGGGCCCATGCCCAGGCTTCCACCCGAGGTCTCCAGGCCGCGGGCCACGTCACGACGGGGGTGCTTGAAAACGACGGCGTCGGGGCCGTACAGGCCGCGGGCGAGGTCCTCGCGGGAGAGAAGACCCGCCTGCGCGAGGGCCGGGTACAGCGCCAGCGACGCGTGGGCCTTGGACATGACCAGGCGGTCGCGCGACTCCCAGGGGGTGCCGTCGACGCCCGTGGCCATGACGTCGTTGTACAGGGCGGCCAGGATCTCGGCACACGAGAGGCTCCCGCCCAGGTGGTATGGGTGCACGGGATCGTTGATCGCCCACGCCATGGTGCCGCGGCGGATCTCCAACGCGGCGAGCTCGAGCTCGGTGCGCGAGAGGCGCCCCCGTCCGCCCTGTCGGGTGTGGCAGGAAAGCGGCGCGTCCTTCTCGGCAGCGAAGCCCGCGCGCTGGACGTGGTGCGCGAAGGGGTCGGCAGCGGAGCCGGGCTGGGTGGACATACCGGTGACGTACTGGCCGGCGCGCAGCCAGGTGAGGCTCCACTCGATGGGGGTGCCGTCGTCCAGGCTGATGAGCTGCTCCAGCACAAGCACGGGGTCGTCGGCGGAGATCCCCAGGTAGGCACCGTGGTCACGGCCGGCGCGACGCGCGGTGTAGCGCATGCGCGACGACGAGATCCTGCCCTTGGAGCAGCGCTCCACCGCGTCGAAGGCCGACTCGGCCGAGAAGTCCGCGTCCTCGATGCCAGGGCAGGCGACCATGTTGAGCCAGCCCTCCTGGCAGACGACCGGCTCGCTGCCCACGACGCGAACGCGTCGCAGGAAGAGGGCGTCGTCACCAGGCGCAAGGCGCATCTGGTCGCAGACGTCGTCGGGGGCGGGCATGACGCGCTCGTCGAGCACGCGGGTGGTGAAGCCCTTGCCCTGCTCGCGCAGGGACGCCGCGATCGAGAGGAGCCTCTCGCCCGAGGCGTGGACGAACCCGGGCTCCGACACGAACGTGCCGCGGCCGCGCTCCTGGACCAGCAGGCCCTCGTCCACCAGGGCGCCGATCGCGCGGCGGACCGTGCCGCGGCTGAGGCCATGCTCCTGCATGAGCTCGTGCTCGGACGGGATGCGGGTGCCGGGCGCCCACTCGCGCGAGGAGATCATCGCGCGCATGCGGTCGGAGAGCTGCAGGTGGAGCGCCGCGGTCGAGCCGCGGTCGAGCTCGGCGTGGGTCGCGCCAGCCGCGGCCGTGGTGGCGGCGTCGAAGCCCAGCCACAGCGCGCGCATGGCGTCGGGGCCGACTGCCACGGGGTGCGTGGCGGGGGCAGAAAACGTGGTGGGTGTGGGGTCAGCTGCGGCGCCGAGGGTGTCCCCGTTGTTCATGCCTTGGGGCATGCGTCCTCCTAGCTGCGCGTATTCGCTGGCACAAGACCCTTTTGGCAGGGTCGCGACCGGCCGTGCGGCCGCCTGTGCGAGAGGCGCAAACAGGTTCATGACTAGTACAGGACAAGTAGTATACAAGTTGCCCATCAGACCACACGCACGCCGGCGACTCTCCACGCTGCCGACACTCGGCCCTCGGCGGACGGCATGTCCGAGGGGGTCGGCACGCCGGCAGGCATGCCTGCGTGTGCGCGACGAACGCGCGACACCCGCGCGCAAGCAAAAGCCGCGACGCACGAGCCTTCGGGCCCATGCGTCGCGGCAAAGCAATCGCTGGTAGGGACGGTGGGGTTCGAACCCACAAGCCTTGCGGCGGAGGATTTTAAGTCCCCTGCGTATGCCAATTCCGCCACGTCCCCGCATATGGAACGCTATCAGAAGCCAGGGCGCCTCGCACCCGTCGCCACGACCTAGGTCAGCGGCGCCATCGTGGGAAGCCAGCCCACGGGCGAGTCCCCGCCCGCGACCGCGGCGGCCGCCACGACCGACAGGCCGAACAGCAGGTCGCTCTCGCTCACCGTCAGGCGTTCGAAGCCGGTCGCGCGCATGAGCTCGCGCACGGCGACCGCGCCGCCCAGGATGACGCCCGCGCGCTTGGGCTGCAGGCCGACCACGTGGGCGCGTTCCCCCACGGTCAGCTGCGCCAGCATGTCGCGAACGGACTCGATGTCGGCGCAGGTCAGCTCGTGCAGGTGCACGAAGCTCGAGTCGTAGGGCTCGAGCGCCGCGCCGATCGCGACGATCGAGGTCACCGTCCCGCCGACGCACACGAGCCTGGCGGGCTTCTCGACAGGCACGTCGCACGCCACGGCCGACCCGGCCGCCCACGGCACGCACTCGCCGATGCCGTCGCGGCAGAAGCGGGCCGCGGCCTCCAGGTCCTCGGTCGAGGGCGGGTCGCGGCGTTGCAGGCACTTCTCGGTAACGCGGCGGCAGCCCACGTTGGCCGAGCGAACAAACTCCACGTCAAGGCGGCCGTCCGGACCCAGGCTGCCAACTGCGAGCTCGGTCGAGCCGCCGCCGTTGTCGGCCACCACGATGCGCTCGCCCACGAAGTCGCGGGCAACGCCCAAAAAGGTCAGGCTCCCCTCGACCTGCCCCGCGATGACCTCGGGCGCCAGGCCACGGTCGGCGAGGCTGCCGAGAAGGACGTCGGAGTTCGAGGCGTCGCGCGCGGCGCTCGTGAGGGTGCAGCACACCGCGGCGGCACCCGCCTTGCGGGCGGCGTCGAGGTAGTCGTCGACGGCGGCGAGGACCCTGGCGCGGGCGTCGTCGGAAAGGCGGCCCGTCGCCGAGAGGCCCTCCCCCAAGTCGCAGATGCGCGACTGCTTTGCCAGGCGGGCGACGTCGTTGCCCTCGACGTCCGCGACTGCCAGGCGGACGGTCACGGTGCCGATGTCGATCGAGGCGACACGGGTCATGGTTACTCCTTAGCGGACGTGATTCCCTCGGCCACGGGGTCGTAGCCGAAGAAGAAGTCGAGCGCGTGGACGTACCAGGGCACGTCGTCGACGAGCTTGCGCGCGGCCTCGCGGGCCCGCTCGTCGGCGGATGCGTCCGAGGTCCTGGCGTCGTCGGCGTCGGTGACCTCCGTGGTCGCCGCGGCAGATCCCGTGGCGGCGGCGTCCGAGCCCGTGGCGGCGCCGGTCGCGGCCTGCGAGCCGGTGGCGGCGTCGCCCGTAGTGGCGTCCCCGTCGGTCGAGGCGGTGTCGGTTCCGCCAACGAGGCCCTGCTCGCGGGCCCTCTCCTCGATGCCCTCGCGGGTCAGCAGGCGGTCGTTTTGCTTGGACAGCTCGTCGTTGGTCTTGTTG
>OLPO01002385.1_pt1 | contig 11788 bp, 7 predicted proteins | sample 1672831 | NCBI WGS metagenome assembly OLPO01 (sample SAMEA3136728, study PRJEB25190) | human gut metagenome
TAAATCAAGAGGCTCAGAAGCGCCGACAGGTGCTCCTGAGCCTTTTTTATCGTTCTTCTGTATTCCACGGCTGCGGGGTGCTTTCCAGCGGCTGACCGGCGGCAAGGGCGCGCTCCATCAGCAGGGCAAGGTAGGCGTCCTGCAAGGCGTCTGCCAGCGGATACACCTCTGCCCCGCCGGCAAGATAGCCCTGCATCCTGTCCAGAAAACAGGCGATGGCGGTCTCGTCCTCGTTAAGCCCTGCCTGCGCGGCGGCAGCTGCCAGCGGGTCGGGCAGCGGGGTCAGTTGACGGCACACCGGCTCCCCGGCGGCATCCAGACAGCGCAGGGTGTCGTCGAACACTTCGCCCCGCTCTCCCTGCACACTGGTGTGAGTGCTGCGCAGATAGGAGTGGTACTGCACACCGTTAAAATCCAGAAACGCTGTGCCGCCGCCTGCAAATTCCAGCGTGTGCTGCTGCAAGGTCTTTTCCACCAGAGCGCCGTTATGCACCGCACCCCAGCGGGAATCCGTTTCGATGATTCTTTCCGTCCAGCTGCGTCCGGTCACCCGCACCGGCTGCTGCCCAGCGTTCAGGAACTGCCGCGCCAAGCTGACCGCGTGGTAGCCGTGCGCCACCGACAGCCGGGCAAACTGCGGCGTGCCCAGTGCGCCGCTGCGCACTGCTGCCAGCCGTTTTGCCAGCGTGGGGTACAGCCAGTACTGTTCTGCAACCTGCAGCTTTGCGCCCTGCCGGTGCAGCTGCCAGAGGGCGCGCAATGCGTCCTCCTCCAGCGCCGCCGGGGTCTCGCACAGCACGGCAAAGCCCCGGGCAAGCCATTCGGTGCTGACGGCGGCGATGGACGCTTTATTCACTGCCACCACCACAAGGTCCGGGTGCAGGGCAATGCACTGCTCCGCCGAGGTGCTTACCGGCACGCCGTACTCCCGGTGCATTTTTTCGGCCTTTTCCTCGGTGCGGCAAAGCATGGCGCACAGCTCGAACCGCTCCGGCAGCGCCTGCGCGATGCGCCAGTAAAACAGCGACCGCCAGCCGGAGCCTACTACGATAAACCGCAGCTTAGCCATTTGTCTGTTCCTCCTGAATATGCTTTTGCAGCTCTTGTTCAAACCGGTCTGCGTCCAGCGGCAGGGTGAGCTTCTCCCCCAGCCATGCGGACAGGTAAGCCGCATCGGTCAGTTCCAGCGCCCGCACGCCCTCCACGCCGGGAGCGGTCAGGGGTGTGCCGTGCAGGATGGCGTCCGCAAAGTTTGCCAGCATCTCCGGGTAAGGCTCGGCCTGCGGGGCGAACTGCTCGGTAACGGTGGTCTCGGTGAGCTGCTGGCGCTCGGTGCAGTCTGCGGTGCGGCGGTAGGTCTCGGTGTCCGGCGTGTAGGTGTGCAGGGTGAGAGTGTCCTTTTCCAGCAGGGCGGTGCCCTTGGTGCCCACGATCTCCAACCGCTCGGTGTAGCTGCCCTCGCCGGTGGAGAGGATAAAGGTGGCGGTGCGCTGCTGCGGGTACTCCATGAGCAGGGTGGCTTCGTCATCCACCATGAAATCGTTATACTTCCCGTAGGGTATCACGGCATAAATACTAGTTGGCATCCCGAACAGCCACTGCCAGATGTCCAGAATGTGCTGACCCTGATTGAGCAGCGCGCCGCCGCCCTCCCCTGCCCAGCTGGAACGCCAGCTGCCGGAGCGGTGGTACATCCATGTGCGGAAGTAGCGGCTGTTTTCCAGCTGCACCCGCTTGATCTCGCCCAATGCCCCATCATCCAGTAATTTTTTAAGCCGCATATACTTTTTGTAGCGGCGCTGATGGAACATCATGGCGAAAACAAGGCCGCTTTCCTCAGCGGCGCGGTTCATTTCCAGCGCCGGTGCCAGCGCGTTTGCGCTGGGCTTGTCGCACAAGACGTGCTTGCCGTGGGCAAAAGCCTGCATCACCAGCGCCGGGTGGGTCTTGTGCGGGGTGACCACCAGCACGGCGTCAAACTCTTCTGCATAATCGTACAGCTGGTCGGCGCTGGGGCACACCCGCACCGTATCCGGCAGGGTATCCTTTGCCCACTGCTGCGCCCCGGCGCTGCGGCAGACCACGGCGGTCAGGCGCAATGCCCCCGCCTTTCCTTCTGCGATCATCTGGGCATACTTGCGCCCCATGACCCCGGTGCCAATAACGGCTGCGCGTACTTCCTGCATGATGTGCCCTCCTGTTTTTCCACAATGTGTTTTGTTATAGGGGAAAACTGCGTTTCACCCCTTCAATTTTGCTTCAATGGCGGCTTTATCCAGCCCCTCGCCGATGACGATGACTACCTCCTGCCCCTGCGGGATGGGCGCAAGGGTGCAGCCGGCGGCGGTGGCGTTCAGCTCCAGCCAGCCGCCTGCCGGGGCGGGCGCAAAGCCCTTGACCCGCAGCACCTGCCCGCACTCGGGCGCTGCGAACAGCCGCTGTGCGGCGGCCTGCAGCTGCTGTGGGGTGAGGTGCAGTTCCAGAAAGCAAAGGGAGGTAAAGGCCGCGTGCTGGTCAAAATGCAGCTTTTCGCAGCTGGCCTGCCGGTAGCCGCAGGCGGCAAGGGCGGCAAGGTCGGCATCGGTCAGGGCGTCCCAGTCCTTGGCAAGGATCTCCCCCGGCGCAAAGCGGCGGGAAGATTTTGCGGCTTCCAGTGCACGCTCCAAGTGGGCAGCGGCGGCAGCGCACTGGGCGGGCGCTGCCAGCTGGGCGCGGCTCAGCAGCACGCAGCCCGCGTTCATGGTCTCGGAGGCCAGCAGGTACTCTGCCTGCGGCGAAAGCGTTTCCGGCAGCAGGGCGTCCACAATGGCAATGACGCTGCCCAGCTGATACCACCGGTCCAGCGGGTCGTCCCGCAGGATATCGAAAAACTCGTCCACATCAAAGATGCCGCTGGGCTCCACCACCACACGGTCAAAGCCGCGCATGGCCATGGCGATGAGTTTGGTGCGCATCCGGCGCTGATGGGTGTCGCAGTCGCAGCCGCCGCTGATGGTCTCCACATCGCAGCCGGGGCCCAGCACCTCCTGCACCAGCATGGCGTCCACGTTCACCGCGCCAAAGTCGTTTTCCAGAATACACACCTTATGTCCCTGCTGTACCAGATACCGCACATAGCGGCGCAGAAAGGTGGTCTTGCCTGCGCCCAAAAAGCCGGTGATGAGATCCACCTGAACCATATCTTTTTACCTCCGTTGCAAAAACCCTCCCAGCGCCGCAGCGCCCGGGAGGGCATATATTTCAGTCTTTTTTCCGGCGCTGCAACTCCTGGATGATCGCCACTGCCTCCGGCGCGATCGCTCCCGGCACAATGGCCGGGCGTGCCAGAAAATAGCCCTGCAAAAGGTCTGCGCCCAGCTCGATGACCGTGCGCAGCTCGGCGGCGGTCTCCACACCCTCGGCAACGATCTTCATGCTGCGGGGGTGGGCGTAGGCCACCATATTGCGCAGGATCTGCTGCTTGTCCGGCGAGGTGTCGATGCCACGGATGATGGTAATATCCACCTTGACGAACCGGGGTGCAAGCTGCAATAGCGTATTCTCGTTGGAATAGCCGCTGCCGTAATCGTCCAGTGCAAACATCCCGGAAAAGCCCGGTGCATTGCGCTTTCTCTCCAGTGCTTCGTAGTCGATTTCTTCCTCTTCGGTGATCTCGACGACCATGCGGCGGCACAGCTCGTGCCAATGGCTGTTTATATATTTGCCGTCCTCATGCGACAGGCAGGTGCTGGCGATGGAGTTGACAAAGAGCATGGCATCCCCGGACACGCTGCCCGCCCGGCACAGGCTGTCGAAGGTCTCCAGCGCCTTGGTAAAGGTGAGGCGCTCGATCTCGTACAGTGCCCCCTGCTCCCGCGCCAGCTTCATGATGGTGGCCGGGGAGCGCAGGGTGGGCAGGTCGGAGCGCATCAGCGCCTCGTAGGCGACTACCCTGCCGCTGCGCGCCGAGAAGATGGGCTGGAAGCAGTAGAACACCTGCGCATTGCTGAGCAGCTGCCGGAACTCCCGGCGGGTGCGCTCGGCGTAGGCTTCGCGGTTGTACACCCCGATGTCGAACTCCTCCACCCGGCCTTTCTCCGAATGCTTGACCTGATACATGGCAAAGTCGGCGTATTTTTTTAAGGTCTCCCAGTCCTGCCCATCGTCCGGGTACCACGCAATGCCGCCGGAAAGGCTGATGTGCAAAGCGTTGCCGCTGGGCAGCAGCGCCACGCTCTGCTGCATGGCCTTGGTCAGGCAGTCGATCTTTTCCCGCACTGCGTCCCGGCTGCGGTAGCCGTGGAACAGCACAAGGAACTCATCGCCGGAAAGGCGGGCGCAGACCGTCCCGGCGGGGGTATTGTCCCGCAGGCACTGACCGGTGCGGCGGATGTACTGGTCGCCCCAGTCGTGGCCGTAGGTATCGTTGATGTGCTTGAGGTTATCCAAGTCCATCATCATCAGCGCCGCCACGCCCATGCGCTCCGGCGCGGCGAACAGCTCGGTGCACACCCGGTTGAAGGCCTGCCGGTTGTACAGCCCGGTCAGGATATCGTGATCGCGCTCGTGCTCGATGCGCTTCCGTTCCAGCACAGCGGCGGTCACGTCCTCAGCAAGGCCGATCTTGGCGTGCCCCTCGATGGTGCTGCGCAGCATGATGTACCGCACCCCGTCCGGCTGCTGAATGGTCAGCAGCTCGTCGTCCTCGGCGGTGTGGTCACAGGGATTCTTTTCCCGGATGCCCTTGAGCACCTCCTCGAACCGGCGCACGCTCAGCGGCTCGCCCTGCATCTCGGGCTTGCCCAGCAGGGAGAAGAAATTATCGGTCACAAACACGCTGCCGGTGTCGGTGCGCAGCTCGTAGCCGCCGATCTCCACACTGGCCATATCCATGATGCGCAAAAACTTGGTGGAGTTGGTCACCAGCTCCTTGTTCAGCTGGGTAATGGTCTCGGCAAAGCGGTCCACCTCCCGGATGGCGGTGCGGGACAGGCGGGGGAAGGTCTTTTTCTCCTGCGCGTCTATCACCTCGCGGTACAAACGGTTGATGGGTCTGGCCAGCCGTGCCGAGACCAGCAGGCTGCCCAAAACGCTCAGCACCAGCGTGATCAGTATGGTAGTCAGCAGCACCTCGCGCACCCGGCTGGAAAAAGCCAGCAGCACCGACTGTTCCATGGTACCCGCCAGAAACCACTTTTCGGCGGCAAAGGGCGCGTTGCGGTTATACACCTGCAGCGGCTCCAGCACCATATAATAGCGCTTATCGTTCAGCTCCACCCAGTTGCCGCCGTTGCCGTCGCTGCGGCAGTTCAAAACGCCCAGCGGTGCATCTGCCGTTACCAGATCCTCGCCGGAGGTCACGGTCTTGCGCAGGGAGAGCACGCCGTCCGTCAGCGCATCATCGGTAGTGGTCACGATAAAATAGGTGCCTGCCTTGTCCTCGTCCAGTTCGGTGAAGGGCAGCTTTGTTTGCAGATACTCCGTGAGCAGTTCCACGCCCACCACGCCGTATACCGTGCCGTCCGGCAGGATCAGCGGCATCGAGTAGGCAATGGCGTGCCGGTCGTCCCCGGCCAGACAGTAGGAGTTGGTGGTCCAGCGGCCATAGCTTTCCGCCGAAAGGCCGGCATCGCTCTTATACGCGGTCTGAAATACCGTGCGCAGGATGCCACCCTTGGTATCTCCCTGATAGGGGAAAGCGGGCTGCCAGCCCTTATCCGTGCCGATGGCCAGCTCTTTTACCACTGTGGCGCTGGCGCGTTCCAGCAAAAGGTCGCTGTTGCGCTCCGAAGGGCGGGCGTCCGGGTCCATATCCCGCAGGTAGATGCCGGGCATTTTTTTGCCCACCTCGCAGGTGTCCAGATCATGGGTGTTCAGCATGATAAAGATGCCGGTCACCTGCTTTGTGCGCAGGGCGTCCAGAAGCTGCGGGGCAAGCGCTACCAGCAAAGCATCGCTCTGTTCGCTGCCGTTATCCAGCGTGTCCAGCGAGATATCGCCGCTTTTCAGTAGCTGCTGGGTGGTGGCGGTGATCTGCTCGCTCAGCTGCTCCAGATCCTCCGCGTTCCGCAGGATCTCCTGCACATAGCTGGCGCGGTTGCGCACCCGCATGGTAAGCAGATCCTTGGCGTTTTCGTCCAGCTGCTCGGTCACGTTGATGGCAAGGATGCTGGCGACCGCCATCAGCAGCTCCACCGCCAGCACCAGCATCATGGTGGCAAAAATATTGTAGAACACGGTTCTTTCCGGTCTGTTTTCCAAGCGCTGCCGCTGGCGCTGTTTCCATGCGTCAAACATCGCCCTGCCTCCTTTCCGTCTTTTTTGCGGGCGGTCAGCCCTCGTACTGCTGTAACTGCGCAAGGGTGGCCTGATACCACGCCTCAAAATAGTCGTCGGTCAGTTCCAGCCCGCTTGCGCGGATGGCGTCCATGTCGTTGGCGGCGGTGGTCACCGGCAGATAGCCCGACTCCACCGCGAAAGCGATGTTATTCTGCGGCTCGGTGAACCACTTTAAAAAGGTGACTGCGCCGTTGATCTCGGCCTCGGTGCCGCCGCCGAGACCGCAGCCGCCGCCAGAAAGCTGCGGCGCGAGATCTTGTTCTTCATCCCATACCCTCCCGGAGTATGCAGGCGCATTTTACCCCATACCATACTATTTTATATAATACCACCGTTTCCGGCATAGTGTAAACTCTTTCTTAAAAAATCTGGTAAAAAAGTATAGATGACGAATTTTCGTCTTATTTTTTGGCAGTTCTGCCAAAAGCACGCGTCCCCTATAAAAATGGGATAGCGGAGCGTCCGCAGACGCTCCGCTATCCCGAAGTAAAAATAATTATTCCTCTAAAGATGGCCAAAGCACAAGCGGCGGCCATTTTTGATCGTCCCGCGTTACATGCGTATCCGCTGCGCGGCGCGGGCGATGGAGGCAAGCAGCGTCACAAGGCGCTTTTCGTCCATCTGGCCGCAGTAGGTGGTAAAGGTGTAGTAGCACCCCTGCACGCAGAAGGAAAGCACCACCTTGCGCACTACGTCCGTCTCAAAGGTGGGGTCGGTCTGGGCGATGCACTGGCACATGGCCTGTTCCACCCGGTTGATGAACAGCCCCTGCCGGGAGCCGGAGAACAGCACGCTGATCTCGGCCTGATGCGCGGTGAAGGCGCGGAACATCTCCCGCGCAAGCCACTCGGTGCGCTCGCTCACATCGCTGGCGGTCAGGCGGGGCAGGCTTTCCACCACCGCGTGCACCATCTCGTCCTCCATGGCGTTGGCCAGCGCATAGATATCCTGATAATGGGCGTAGAATGTGGATTTATTGATGCAGGCGCGGTCGCACAGCTCCTTAACACGGATCTTTTCCACCGGCTTTTCGCGGCGCAGCTCCATAAAGGCCTGCTTGATGGCGCGCTCGGTCTTTTCAATGCGGATATCCAGAAAACCCACCTCTTTTGCATTTTTGTTGATTTTCCAACATTTTTCCGGTTTTGCGGATAGACAAGCCCCGCAGCCCTTTTTATACTGGGTATAAGCGGAGCGGCGTTACTCCTTGCGGTACAAAAGCCCCTGCTGCTCCAAAGCCGTGCGGATGCGGGCAAAGGTGTCCTTGTCCGGGCAGCGCAGGGTGTGCAGGTGCACACCGCCGGTCATGCGGCTCAAAAGGCTCTCGGGTGCATCCGCAGCCTGACGGATAAAGTTGTCCACGTCGTACCGGTTGCACAGGTTCAATGTGGCACGGATCTCGCCGTACAGGCTGTTTTCCACCGCCACATCCACCACCGTGCCGCCCTGATCTACCACGGTGTACAGCTCCTGGCGCATCTCCTCCTGCGTGCGGTGCACACAGGCCAGAATGCCGGTATAGCCCTTCTCCGCCGGGTGCAGCTGGTAGCCCCGGGGGGTGGCATCGATCTGCGCCCCACCGGCGCGCAGCAGCGCCACATCCCCTACCACGATCTGCCGCGACACCCCCAGCTCGGCCGCCAGCGTGCTGGCACTTAAGGGGGCACCGGCGCTGTTCAGCCGGGTCAGGATGCGTTCTCTGCGCTGTGCTGCATTCATAGGGGGTCAGGCTTCCTTTCCGTAAAACGACTTTTCTCTCCTTATTGTAGCAAAACGCGGCAAAATGTGCAAGGTTATTCCAATCTCAGCTTTCTGAACAAAGGCTTCCCCCGGAAGGGGGAAACCTATCTCCAAAGGGTAAAGGCTTTTGCGTCGGTCACGCCGCAGGCGTTGCTTTATTCCAATCTCAGCAGGGTGGCGTAATTGGAGGGCAGCTGCACCTTCATGCGGTTCCACTCGGTAGAGACCAGCACTTCCTGTGCGCCTACGGTGTCCGCCATCAGATCGGTGACCTTGCCAGCTTCCACCGGCAGCTGGAACTCCAGCTGTGCGGGAGTATCGCCGTTATTCAGCACCGCTACCACTGCCTTGCCGTCCAGCACCCGGGCAAAAGCATAGCACTGGGTGGTGAGCTGCAGCTCTTTTACCTCGCCGTAGGTCATTTCCGGCAATTCAGCCTTGCATTTCCCCAGAACTTTGTATACACTGGTAACAGGATTTGTGCGTTCTGCATCAGCGTAGTCGCTAAGCTCCAGACAGGGGCGCAGCGGCCAGTCGCTGCCCCACTCCTTTTTGCCCTCGATGCCGAACTCTGAGCCGTAGTAGATGGACGGAATGCCCCACAGGCTGTACACCAGAATGGCAATATGCCGGATGTGCTCTTTGTTGCGCAGCTTGTTGGGCAGGCGCTCCACATCGTGGTTATCCGAGAAGAGATACAGCCGGGTGTCGTGGCACAGCCCCTGCAGCCGGCGCATGGTGTGGGCAATTTCAAAATAGTTGTGGTCGTTGTGGCCGCTCCACAGGCCCTTGTGCAGCTCGTAGTTGGTCACCGAGTGCAGCATCTCCGGGTTTGCCCAGCGGCTGTAATCGCCGTGGATGACCTCGCCCATCAGCCAGAACTCCGGCTTTACCTCGTTTGCCAGACGGCGCAGCCCGCGCATGAAGTCGAAATCCAGCACATCGGCTGCGTCCAGACGGATGCCGTCGATGTCGAACTGCTCCACCCAGAAGCGGACGGTATCATAATGGTACTGCTGCACCTCCGGGTTGCGCTGGTTCAGCTTGACCAGCAGGTTGAAGCCGCCCCAGTTGCCGTAAGAGAAGCCGTCGTTGTACTCGTTGTTGCCCCAGAAGTTCACGTTGCAGTACCAGTCCCTGTACTGTGAATTCTCCCTGTTTGCCTGTATATCCTTGAAGGCGAAGAAGTCTCGTCCGGTATGGTTGAACACGCCGTCAAATATAACTCTCATGCCCTGCTCATGGCAGTAAGCCACAAATGCTTTCAGATCTTCATTTGTTCCGAGTCTGCTGTCCAGTTTTTTGTAGTCGGTTGTCTCATAGCCGTGGCCTACAGATTCAAACAGCGGTCCGATATAAAGCGCTGTTCCTCCAATCTCCTTTATGTGATCCACCCATGGAATCAGGGTGTTAAGCCTGTGAACAGGCTCGCCGTAATCATTCTGTTTCGGGGCTCCCGCAAGTCCTAAAGGATAAATGTGATAAAATACTGCCTCGTCATACCATGCCATAATCCTATCCCTCCATAATCGTTTTATCTATTGAGTGTGGTGAAGCATCAACACGCCTTTCCAATTATAACAATTTTTATGTGTACATGCAACAATTTGCCTTGTGGATAGTGCACAAAAAACATTGTATTATATATGGGTATGTTGCTTATTGACGCAATGTGTGTGAAGTGATAGTTTGAGAATAACACGTTGTAGCTTTTCACATAATGAAAGGGGAAAATGTTTATGAGAAAATTATTAAAAAAAGTAGTTGCCGGAGTGATAGCAGCTTCAGTGATGGCGGTGAGCGTATTTGCATCACCGGCAGATGCGTATGCAGCATCAGCGGGCAGGGTTCCTTCAGGAATCTCCAGAATTGGCAAGGGTACGATCAATATTTATTCGTGGGATAATGATTTGGAAGCTCAAGTGAGATTGTTTAAGAAAACATATCCTAAATACGCAGATCAGGTTAATTATGTTAATTTAAATATGAGTGGTATCAGCGATGAATATCATAACGCATTGGATAATAAGGTAAGAAATGGTGGAAGTTCGGCTCCTGATATTATCTGCTGGGATTCTGACGATATTGGATATGGTATGAGTAAATCTTATACAGTACCACTTGTAAATATAGGATTTGATGCGAGATGGTATAACAATGCTTATAATTATACAAAGGTGCTTGGTAAAAAGAATGGCAGATTGACTGCTATAGCTACAACAGTTTATCCGGGAGCTTACATATACAATAGAAAGGCTGCAAAGACTGCTTTTGGAACAGACTATTCAATCACAGTTCAATCTAAGGTGAAAAATTGGGGAACGTTCCTGGCAAGCGCAAAGACTGCAAAAAGTAAAGGTATCAAGATGGTGTCAGGTGTTGGGGATACATATCCGGCTCTCTTATATAGCAGTACAACTGCACTTTCAAAGAATGGTTCTATGCAGTTTCCGTCAAATGTTGCGACAATGTATAATGTAAGCAAGTCGTTAAAAAATGGTAACTATACTAATAATACAACACAGTGGACGTCGGAATGGTCAAATGATATGGGCAATCCTAGAGTATTGGGTTATTTTGCTCCGTCATGGCTGGTGCAGATTATGCCTTATTCATGTCCAAATGTTAATCTTAAGAACTATGCACTGGTTGAGGGACCGGCCGATTATTATTGGGGTGGATCATTCCTCACTGCAACTAATAAATGTCACAATAAAGGTCTTGCACAGTTGTTTTTGTATACAGTGGCATGCAATAAGGATTTTCAGTGTAAGTATGCAGTTGTTTCAGCTACTGTGCCGAACAACATGGCAGCTACAGCGAAGATAATAAGTGCTAAGATAGGTACACGTAAATTTGGAACAGCAAATGATCCATATAAGGTATATGATAAAGTCGCTCGTAAGATAAAGGGAAGACCAGCAACAAAATATGACATTCAGGTTGATAGTAGTTTGTCAAGTGGAATTTATTATCTGGGATTGGGAGAGATTTCTTCTTATAAAGAATTCAGGTATGTTGTAAGGAATGAAGTCCAGAGAACAACACCTCTTTATTAAATTTTATTTCTGTGTTTGATGATATGGAACATACCATATATAATTAACACGGTTTGTATGAAAGGCTGGGATCATCATATGATCTCGGCCTTTTTTTGCCGGAGCCTGCGGAATGGACGCAAAACAGGTAGATTATCTGATAGGAAAACTTACACAAGGTGTAAGTGTTAATCACAGCGTCGTTCTGATATTATGATATCAGAGCGGCGCTGTTTTATATGCACAACACAACAACGGGGTCAGGCCCTACCTTTTGTTGGTAACTAAACGGCAGATAAAACGATGGGGCCTGACCCCATTTATCCAGAAATGGGGTAGAAAACCATGAAATACGTGCTTTTTTGGACAGTAAAAACCGGTGAATAACGATGGGGCCTGACCCCGTTGTCACGTGAAAATAAGAAAGGTGAGAAAATATGGATAGTTTACTTAAAATAGAATCACTAAAAAAATATTACGGCAAAAAGCCAAACCAGACAAAGGCTCTGGACGGCATATCATTTCAGGTCGTGCCTGGGGAATTCCTTGGCATCATGGGCAGCAGTGGATCGGGAAAGTCAACCCTTATCCGTCTGATCATGAAAGAACTGAATCCGACCGATGGTACGATCATCGTGAACGGACAAAACTTAAACCGTATGAGACACCGGAATATTGCAAAGTACAGAAGA
>OLPO01002386.1_pt1 | contig 11786 bp, 10 predicted proteins | sample 1672831 | NCBI WGS metagenome assembly OLPO01 (sample SAMEA3136728, study PRJEB25190) | human gut metagenome
AGGAAACGCGAAGCGTTTTCCAGCGCAGCACGCGAGGAGCGAAGCGACGAAGCGGAAGCGGGCGGCGCCAGCCGCACGCGGACATCCCTCATCGCCCACCACTTGATTGAAAAGGCTCCCAGCGATGGGGGCCTTTCTTTTTTGTGCCCAGTGCAGAGGGATTCGAACCCGCAAGGGTGCGGAGCTGAGGAAACGCGAAGCGTTTTCCAGCGCAGCACGCGAGGAGCGAAGCGACGAAGCGGAAGCGGGCGGCGCCAGCCGCACGCGGACATCCCTCATCGCCCACCACTTGATTGAAAAGGCTCCCAGCGATGGGGGCCTTTCCTTTTTGGGCCCATCGCAGAGGGATTCGAACCCGCCAGCACGTCTGTCACAAAGGCCGTGGCCAAAAAATGGCAAAAATGAGTACTGCTACCTTGGTTACAACATATAAATAGATAGTATTTGCTTAAGTTTCGCAACATATGTCCATTATAAGGACTAACAGTTGGACCAGAATCGTGCATTCATCGCCATTTCGACTTGCTATTTGGTCTGATTAGTCCAAAATTGCTGCTACCAAATCGGTAACAGTACTCATATTTGATGTTTTTTGACCAGTAGGTCTCCCAGCCTTAGCAAATCTAAGGCAAAAAGGGTTCCAGACCGCTGAATCATGCCGCATATGGCACGTCCGCAGTCCGGAACCCGGTCCAAATTGAATCATTGCGCCGAACTAGCCCAAGACACCCGACAAAATCTCAATCAGGCTATCCACATCGGCCTCCTCGCACACGAGCGGCGGCAGGAAACGCAGCGTATGAGCTCCGGTCGCGTTAATCACGGCACCGGCCTCCAGCGCTCGGGCAACAATGTCATGTGCATCGCCCGCAGCGTCATCCAGGTCGCAGCCGAGCATCAGGCCGCGGCCACGGACCTCAACCACGTGCGGAAGCTTGGCTAGCGTCTGCTCCATATAGGCGCCCACCTTGGCGGCATGCTCAGCGTAGTCGCCGCGCACAAGCGCGGAGAGCGTCGCAGCGCACGCCGCGACGGCCAAGCAGCTACCGCCAAAGGTCGAACCGTGGTCGCCAGGCTTAAACACGTCGGCGATCTCCTTCTTTGCCACCACGGCGCCCATGGGAACGCCGTCGGCGATGCCCTTGGCAAGACTCATGATGTCGGGCTCCATGCCATAAGTCTGGAACGCAAACGGCTTACCGGAGCGGAACAGACCGCACTGGACCTCGTCGGCGATAAGGACGGCACCGGCCTCGTGCGCCAGGTCGCGCGCGGCAGCCATAAACTCCTCGGTCATGGGATGCACGCCGCTCTCGCCCTGAATCGGCTCGAGCATCACGGCGCAAATCTCGCTTCCCAGCTGCTTAAAGATTGCGTGCAGCTCATCGACATCGTTGGGCGTGCAGGCCACAAAGCCGCCCGGCAGCGGGCGGAAGCTATCCTGCAGCCAATCCTGCATAGTAGCGGCAATGGTCTCGAGCGTTCTGCCATGGAAGCCGCCGCGCATGCACACGATGGTGTTGCCACCGTTACCGGCACGCTTGGCGTACAGGCGAGCAAGCTTCATCGAACCCTCATTGGCCTCGGCGCCAGAGTTGGCAAAGAACGTCTCCCATACCTGCTCGCCCGCCGTCGGAGCGCCGAGCGCAGCTGCCGTGGTCTCATCGCCGGCGGCAATGGCATCGGCAATCATGCGTGCACTGTCCACGTCGTCGTTAGCAAGCTTGGACAGCAACGCCGCGACCTGGCCACGCTGCTCGATGTAGAAGTAGTTAGACACATGCAGAAGCTTTTTGGTCTGAGTTTCGAGCGCCGAAAGCACTGCAGGATTACCGTGGCCTAGGCTACACACGCCAATACCTGCGAGAAAGTCGAGATACTCACGACCATCGTCACCGGTGAGCTTCATACCGTGACCTTCGACAAATTCAACCGGCGAGCGGCCAAAGGTATGCATAACGTAGTGGGATTCGAGCGACTGTTGAGCAGCAAGTGACATGGGATGCCTTTCGTCGAGCGCCGGGCGGCGCGGGCTATGGGTGTACGGATGCGGCGCCAGGACGTTAAACCGTCTGGAGCTTCTCGACCTCGTCGAGGTTCTCGGTCAGGCGCGCCGCAAAGGTCGAAAGCGGGTGCGGGTGCGTATCGAACTCGTAAGCCGTCTCGGTGGAATGGATCACGGTGCCGACGCCGGCATCGGTCAGCAGCTCTAGGAGCAGCGAATGCGGCGTAGTACCGTTAATGATGTGCGCGCGGAACACACCGGCGGCAAGCGCATCGACGGCCGCGCGCAGCTTGGGAATCATGCCCTTGTCGACTTCGCCACCATAGAGCATCTCATTAACCTCGTCGAGCGTCAGGTTGGAAATGAGCGAATCCTTGTCGCTAAAGTCCTTATACAGGCCATCGACGTCGGTAAGGAAGATTGCCTTATGCGCGTGGAGCGCCGCCGCGACAGCACCGGCGGCGGTATCGGCGTTGATGTTGAAGAAGCCGCCGTCCTCCCCCGCCGCAACGGTAGCGATGACGGGGATGTACTCGCTATCGAGCAAGCGCTCGATATAGTCGGTGTTGACGTGCGTCACTTTGCCCACACGACCGAGCTCGGGGTCGAGCGGCTCGGCGATGAGTGTGCCGGCATCGCTGCCCGACACGCCCACGGCCAGGTTGCCATGTTGGTTGATGGCAGCGACCAGCTCCTGGTTGACCTTGCCGCCCAGCACCTCGCGCACGATATCCATCGCATCCGGCGTGGTCACGCGCTGGCCGTTCTTAAATTCGACAGGGATGTCATAGTGGCTGAGCGCCTCGTTGATGGCCTTTCCGCCGCCATGCACGATAACGGGGCGCATGCCGATGATCTTGAGCAGAACGATATCGCTCATCACGTCGCGGCGCAGCTGCTCGTCGACCATGGCGGCTCCGCCGTACTTGATAACGACCGTCTTGCCGGTCAGGTTTTTAATCCACGGCAGCGCCTCGAACAGCAGCTGCGCGGTCGCTTCGTTGGATTCGCTCGAACGACAATCGCATGCAAATTTCATAGTCGGCCTCGTCTTTCGTGTAGCCATTGAGCCATGCCCCGCCGCTCGCAATCACACCGGGACGCACGGCACGCCCAGAATCTAGGAACGGTAGTCACCGTTGATGGAGATATATTCGTGCGTGAGGTCGCAGGTCCAGACGGTCGTCGCCGCGTCGCCCGCGCCGAGGTCGGCCGAAATCACAATCTCGGGCGCCTCAAAACGTCGCAGGGCCTCGTCCTCATCGAAGGGAACCGTCAGGCCATCGCGACAGACGGGCATGCCCATCATGTCGATGGAAACATCCTCCTGGTTAAACTGCACGCCGCACTTACCGAGTGCCATGGCAACGCGGCCCCAGTTGCAATCGTGGCCGGCAATGCAGGTCTTGACGAGCGGCGAGTTGGCGACAGCACGAGCGGCGATATCGGCCTCCTCGTCGTTAGCGGCGCCGGTAACATTAACCGTCACGAGCTTGGACGCGCCCTCGCCGTCGGCGGCGATGTTGCGCGCCAGGCTCTCGCACACCTCGTGCACGGCAAAGGCCAGCTCATCGAAGGCATCGGTGCCCTCGACGATGGCCTCGGCATCCGCGGCGGCGCCGGAGGCAAGCATGATGCAGGTGTCGTTGGTCGAGGTATCGGAGTCAACCGTCACCTTGTTGAAGGTCTGTTTGACGGTCGAGAGCAGCAGAGAGTGGAGCGCCGCCGGCTCGACGGGGGCATCGGTAGTTATGACCGCGATCATGGTGGCCATGTTGGGCATGATCATGCCCGAGCCCTTGCACATACCGCCCACCGTATAGGCATTGCCTGCGTGTCCCGCGGCCTCGCTGCGGTAACACACGGCATACTCCTTGGAGTGCGTGTCGGTGGTCATGATGGCACGGGCGGCATTGGCGCCACCATGAGCGGAGAGCGCCTCATAAGCTGCCGGAATCGCCGTCTCAAACGTGTCAATCGGCAGAATCTGGCCGATCACGCCCGTGGAGGCGACCAGGATTTGCTGAGGCTCGCAGCCGATGACCTGCGAGGCGATGCTGCACGTCTCGCGCGCGCAGGCAAGGCCCGTCTCGCCCGTGGCAGCGTTCGCGTTGCCGGAGTTGACCGAGACACCGGCGATGGTGCCATAGCCCTTATCGGCACCGCCCAGATTGGCGCGGCTCACCTGCACAGGCGCTGCGCAAAAGCGGTTGGTCGTAAACACGCCGGCGCCGGGACAGGGCTTATCGGGCACGACGAGCGCGTAATCCAAGCGCTCGGGATTCTTGCGAAAACCTGCATGAATACCCGCGGCCTTAAAGCCGGCCGCTGCCGTAACGCCACCCTCGACGGCGCGAATCTTGATATCGAATTGCTCTGTATTCATCGTCCTTACGACTCCTTATATCAAACAAAAAACGGGCATCGGCTGGCACGCCATACCGGTCGCAATTACTAGACCAGCTTAAAAGTGGCGCCCCACTCGATACCCGACTACCAAATCGTCAACAATCGAATGTGCTACACCGGGCACGCCACTGTGGGCAAACCTCGTCGCTCGTCAAAACCAAAGACGATGTTGGCGCACTGGACCGCCTGACCCGCAGCACCCTTGCACAGATTGTCGATGGCACCTGTCGCCACCAGCACGCCCGCGCGCTTGTTGAGCGCAAGGCCAATCTGAGCGGCATTGGTGCCGACGACCGAGGCCGTCTTGGGCTGCTGGCCGGCATCGAGCACGCGCACAAAGGTGCGACCGGCGTAGAACTGCTTGTAATGGTCGACGACGTCCTCAAGGGCCAGCGTGTCGAGAGCCTGCGGCGCGAGCGGCAGCGTCACCGTGGAGAGCAGACCGCGCTTGAGCGGTGCCAGATGCGGGGTGAAGACGATGCGGTCGGCCAGGCCAAGTATCTGCTCGATCTCGGGCGTATGACGATGCTTGCCCACGCCATAGGCCTCCAGATTCTCATCCGCGCTGCAAAAATGCGTACGGGCGTTGCAGGACTTACCGGCACCCGTCACGCCGCTGATAGCGTCGACGATCACGGGGCCGCTCTGGGCAACCCAGCCGGCACGCACGGCGGGCGCGGCAGCAAGACTCGTTGCGGTGGGATAGCAGCCGGCGCAGGCGACCAGCACGGACTTGCCATCAGCATAGTCGGATGCGGCGGTCTCCAGGTCCCGACAGAACAGCTCGGGCAGACCAAAAGCACGGGTCTTGAGCAGCTCGGGGCTCGTGTGCTCGGCGGCATACCATGCCTCGAACACGGCCGGATCGCTCAGGCGGTAGTCGGCAGACAAGTCGAAGCAGGAAACGCCTGCGGCAAGCAGGGCGGGCACCTGCGCCATGGCGGCGGTGTGCGGCACGGCCAAAAAGACAGCGTCGCAGGATGTAAGCTCGGGAGCATCGTGCGTCGTGAAGACAAGATCGCTCACGCCGGCGAAACTCGGATACACCGCGGACAGCGGTTGGCCGGCATCGGCGTTGGACGTGATGGCAACAAGTTCAAACTCGGGATGGCCGAGTACGAGGCGAATGAGCTCGGCACCGGCATATCCTGCTGCACCGACGATTCCAACCTTTAAAGACATATCGGACTCCTTGTCTGCAGTTTATGCACCAATGCGCATCCCGCACCCGTCGTTATGAGGTGGGTTGAAACTTTAGCACCAAAAGATGCATATATACGCAAATCTTTTGCATATTCATGCATTGAAACAAACCAGACACATTCACGCGAAGGAATTGACAAATAACAGTGGGCTCCACATCGCCCGGTGCACCTTGCGGTGCCGTTGCGATGTGGAGCCCGACACAGACGGGTATTTAAATTGTTGGGGCCGGCGGGAGAACTCTTTTAGAGCTCGACCGGCACCCATTCGTCGTGGTTGCAGATGAAGGCCTCCGGCTCCTCGACGCTAAAGAAGACGAGCGTGGGGTCGCCTGCGCCCTCATAATGCTCGCCCAAACGCTCCAGATGCTTCCAGCCGGCCTCGCGCATATCGGGGGCAGCCTGATCATCCAAGCCCGCGCGTCCGCGCAAAATGAGCCAGCCATGGCCCAGCCACCAGCTCGTGGCCTCAAAGCGCTGGTTTTGCAGCAGCTCCTGCCACACATCTTTGGTGCGTGCCGTCACAAACCACAGCTTGCCGTCCTGAATCTGTGCAAACGAAAACGGACGCACATGCGGCTGCCCATCCACGCTCGTCGCCAGATACCACGCCGGCACCGACGTCAGATACTCCAACACCGTATTCAATCCGTCCACGTTTCCTCCTGCCACTAGCTAATTTGGAACGGGTAGTTAATTTGAGACGCGCTAGAGCTCCAGACGCTCTTCGCTGCCGTCGATATCGCAGAAGCGGGCAACGATATTGCGGACCGAGAAAAACGCAAGGCGACCGTCGTTGGCGCTCTCGTGATTCTCGCCAATGCCCACCATGTGCTTAAAGCCAGCTTCGCGAACGCGGTCGCTCACCACCGCATCGTCCTCGAGCGCGGCCTCGCCGGTCAATACGATCCAGCACTCCCCCGGTTTCCAGCCCGAAAGCTCAAACTTGGGGTTCGCGCCGAGCTCTGCCCACACGTCCTTGTCGCGCGACGTGCAAAACCACAGCTTGCCGTTATCGACCATGGCAAACGAGAACGGCCTTACGCGCGGCTGATGCCCGTCCGTCACGTCAGTCGTGGCCAGATACCACGCCGGAATGCGCCTGAGGTATGTGCAGGCGCGCTCGAGCTGGGCCGTGCGGTCGATGTCGGTCATAGGAATCCCTTTCTTGCGCTCGAATCGCGCCTAAACAAGTTGAAGATTGATGACGATGACGCAGATGAGCAGCAACGCCGTCACCACCGCCGCCACCGCATCGCCGCGGCAAAATGCAAGCGCATGCAGTCGCGTACGCCCCTGCTCGCCATGGTAGCAACGTGCATCCATAGCGGCAGAGAGTGTCTCGGCATGACGAAACACACCCGTGAACAGCGGAATTGCCACGCTGGCGAGCATGCGTACGCCGCCGAGCGGACCGCCCGTCACGCGCGCGCCGCGACTTGCCTGCGCGTCCGCCGTCTGCTTCATCTCGGTGGCAAACTGCGGCATAAAGCGCAGCGCGATGCCCATGATCATGCCGAGCTCGTGTGCCGGGAGCCCCACGCGCGCAAGTGGCGCGAGCAAACGCTCAAAGCCTGCAGTGAGATCGAGCGTGGGCGTGGTGAGTGTAATGGCGCTCATGCCGGCCATCATCAGGGTCAGGCGGCACGCCATAAACCCGGCGGAATGCAGCGAGCCCTCGCTTATCTGCAGAAAGCCGAGCTGCCACAGGATCAGCCCGCTCTGGTCGGTAAATAGGTTGAGCACCGCGACCACCACGACAATCGCCAGCAGCGGCGCCATCGATGACAGGACACGGCGAAGCGGCACCCGGGACACGGTATAGATCAGCACAATGAAAATTGCGACCGGGACCAGTCCGCGGAAGCTACTGACCGTGAGCATCGTGATCAGAAACACAAAGCCCAAGAGCAACTTGGTTCGCGGGTCCAGGCGGTGGATTGCACTATCGCCGGGATAGTAGCTGCCAAACGAAAACGCCTCCATTAGCAGCCCTCCTCTCGCGCGATCGTTTCAGATTTGGCCTTGTCCGAGACGTTAGAAGAACCGTCTGAGCGACCGATCAGCAAATCTGCCAACTCGTCGGCCAACGACTCAACCGTATAGAGCCCGTCGCAACGCAGCGGAACGCCCGCTTCCGCAAGCGCCAGCGCCATGCGTTGGGCAGCGGGAACGCCCAAACCGATCGATTTAAGCTCATCCGCATGCGCAAAAACCTGAGCGGGCGTGCCCTCGGCAAACACCGCGCCTTCGTTCATCACAACGATGCGGTCGCAGCAATTGGCCAGGTCCTCCATACTGTGCGAAACCATGACAACGGTCAGGCCCTCGTCATGAAGACGGCCAATGAGCTCCAGGAAATCCCTGCGGGCCGCCGGATCGAGACCTGCCATGGGCTCATCGAGTACCAACACCTCGGGCTCCATAGCGAGCACGCCGGCAAACGCCACACGCCGCTGCTGTCCGCCCGAGAGTTCAAAGGGACTCTTGTCACCTATCGTGGCAAGGTCGAGGCCCACGCGTGCGAGCGATGACGCAACGCGGCGCGCGACCTCCTCTTGCGACAGGCCAAGGTTGTGCGGACCAAATGCAACGTCCTGCACCACGGTCTCGGCAAACAGCTGGTGCTCGGGATACTGAAACACCACGCCGACCTTAGCCTTAACCGCGGCGGCGTCTTTCTTGCTTGATAGGTCGAACCCCAGTGCGCAAACGCTCCCCTCCTGCGGACGGATTAATCCGTTGAGGTGCTGGACCAGTGTGGATTTACCCGAACCGGTATGGCCTGCTAGCCCCAGGAACTCGCCGCGACGCACCGTCAAAGACACGTCGCGCAGTGCCCACGGGCTGCTGGGGTCGTTTCCCCAGAGAGCCTGCTTGTTCGATTTGCCCGCAGCGACCGAGCGCTTATGCCAGCGACGGCGCTCGCGCGGACTGAGCGAATAGCTGTACGAAACATGGGATAGCTCGATGACGGGCTCCGACACGTTGTCCTCGCTGCCTGCCGGAACAGCGCCGTCAGCGATTTCCAACTGGGATGTGGAAGGCTGCCCCGCGGTGCCCACCTCACTTCGCTCGGTATAGGCCTGCGCAACCTCGGCAACCATATCCGCTTCGCGCACTTGCGCATGAACGGGCACACCCTTCGCACGAAGCGCCATGCCCAAACGGCACGACTCCGGCATGTCCAAGTTCAGCTGCGCAAGTTCGTCCGCCTGCGTCAGGATTACCTCGGGAGTACCGAGCATGGCAACGCGCCCCGCCCGAAACACTGCGACTCGATCGGCCTCGGCGGCCTCTTCCATAAAGTGTGTGATCATCACGATGGTCATACCACGGTCATGAAGAGCACGACACGCCTTCATAAGGCCCTTGCGGCCGCGTGGGTCGAGCATCGAGGACGCCTCGTCCAAGATGAGCACGCGCGGTTCCATGGCAAGCACGCCGGCAAGCGCCACGCGCTGCTTTTGGCCACCCGAAAGTGCATGGGTCTCGTGGCGCTCAAAGCCCACCAAGCCCACGGCCTTCAGCACATCCCGCACACGCTGCGCGATCTGGGCCGATGGCACGCCCAAGTTTTCGGGACCAAAGGCAACATCGTCCTCGACAAGCGTCGCCACCAGCTGATCATCCGGATTCTGGAATACCATGCCCGCGGTCGAGCGAATGTCGTAGACCAGCTCGGGGTCGGACGCATCCATGCCATCGATGCGCACCGTGCCGGCATCGGGCTGCAGCAGCGCATTCAGGTGCTTGGCAAACGTCGACTTGCCCGACCCATTGCCACCGAGGATGCAGAAAAACTCGCCATCCTCGATGTTCAGATCGACGCCGTCGAGCGCTTTCGCAGCGCCGTCGTAGCTAAATGAGATGCCCCGACACTCAATCATGCGCGGCCTTTGACCTGGTCCTTTTTAGGCGTGATGAGGTTGGAGACTGCTTTATACACCGCCAGCGTCAACACCGAGTTAAGCACGGTCTTGATAAGGTTGAACGGCAAGACGGCAGGAAGCATGAGCGGCAGAATCACATCGGCCGAGCCATACCAGAACCAAACGCCGATGGTCAGGTTCGCGACCATGGACAGCGCCGTAGCGGCAATGACGCCGAGCACCAGACCAATCACGGCACCCTTGTAGGAGTGCATCTTTTGGTAAACGATCGCCGCGGGCAGAATAAAGCCCAGCGTAGCGACCAAGTTCATAAGCGCGCCGACCCAGTCACCCGTGGTGAGCGCATGGATGACGATCGCCATGGCGGCAACGGCAGTGCCGGCACCAGGACCGTACGCAAACCCGCACACCATCGCCGGCACCAGCGACGGGTCATACGTCAAAAACGGCGCCGAGGGAAGAATGGGCAGCTGCACATACATAAACAGGGCGCCCAAGGCACACATCAACGCCATGGTAACGAGCTGTTTGGTGCTCCACCTATTCGTGTTCTCAAAATGGATATGCTGCGACTGTTCAGACATAAGATCACCTGCCTCTTTCATCCGGACTCTAACCGTTGGTACTGGAATCTCACCAGTTCAGCCGGCATGCGAACCAACGCACACCCGGGTCGCGGACTCATCGGCTCGACAGCAGGCACTTTGCCTGCGCCACGGTACCCCCTTGGCACCGCCCGATTTACCACCAGTGGGGAATTCCACCCCGCCCTGAAACAGCAATTGCAAGTGTAGCACGAGCAATCGTTCGCGCAAGTATGCCAAGGGTAATTTATGGCGGGGGAAACGCTCTAGAAATGCGACCGGGACAGAGCAGCGCGACAATAACGTACCTGCCCATCCCAAAGTGCTGTGCTTTTCGCGGCAAAGCCGCGAAACAGCAAAAGGGAAAAGCCACCGCGACAACCACGTTCCCCATCCATCCCAAAGTAGCGCGCCTTTCGCGCAAAGCGCGAAACAGCGAAGGGGACACGTATCCCTATCGACCACGTCCTTCTCCGCCCGCCGACCTCAAGGCCGTAAACGCAGGGAATCCGGGGGCGTGACGGGGGCTTCTCTCCGGAACATTCCGCAGGACGCAAAGAGGCTCCGCAGCGCGAAGCGCGATGCGGAGCCTCTTTGCATGTCCGAGGACGTTCCGGAGAGAAGCCCCCGTCACGCCCCCGGATTCCCGGTGGGAGTTCTAGACCTTGTCGGCCTTAGTACATACCGCCGCCCTGCTGACCAGCGGTAGCAGCAGCGATAGCGTCCTCAAGCTGAGTGTTCTTGGGCACGTCGGAGACGGTGGCCTCGGTGATGAGGATCAGGCTGGCGACAGAAGCAGCGTTCTGCAGGGTGACGCGGCTGACCTTGACGGGGTCGAGGACGCCCATCTCGATCATGTCGCCCCACTCGCCGTTGGCAGAGTTGAGACCCTGGCCGGCGGGCAGCTCGGCAACCTTGTCGACCACGACAGCGCCCTCAAAGCCAGCGTTCTTGGCGATGGTAGCGACCGGAGCGGTCAGAGCCTTCTTGACGATGTCGACGCCGATCTTCTCCTCGGGGTCGTCGATCTCGACAGCATCGAGCGCAGGCGCAGCATCCATAAAGGCGACGCCGCCGCCGGCGACAATGCCCTCCTCGACAGCAGCGCGGGTTGCCTGCAGGGCGTCCTCGACGCGGTGCTTAATCTCCTTGAGCTCGGACTCGGTAGCAGCGCCGACCTTGATGACGGCAACGCCCCCGGAGAGCTTGGCCAGGCGCTCCTGGAGCTTCTCGCGGTCGAAGTCAGAGGTGGTGTTCTCCATCTCACCCTTGATCTGAGCGATACGAGCGTCGATGGCCTCCTTGGAGCCAGCGCCGCCGACGACGACGGTGTTGTCCTTGGAGATGGTGACGGACTTAGCGGTACCGAGCATATCGGCGGTGATGTCAGCGACCTTCACGCCCAGCTCGTCCAGGGCAGCCTGGCCACCGGTGAGGACGGCGATGTCCTCGAGGATGCGCTTGCGGCGATCGCCGTAGCCCGGAGCCTTGACGGCGCAGACGTTGAGGGCGCCGCGGATCTTGTTGAGGACCAGGGTGGGCAGAGCCTCGCCGTCGATGTCCTCAGCGATGATGAGCAAGCCACGGCCAGCGCGCTGGACAGCCTCGAGAACAGGCATGATGTCCTGGACGCTGGAGATCTTCTGGTCGGTGATGAGGATGTACGGATCCTTCATCACGGCCTCCATGCGGT
>OLPO01002389.1_pt1 | contig 11772 bp, 9 predicted proteins | sample 1672831 | NCBI WGS metagenome assembly OLPO01 (sample SAMEA3136728, study PRJEB25190) | human gut metagenome
ATAATTATTGTGTAAAGTTTTCATCGCAAGTTAATTTTACCACAAAAATAGGACCAATAGGACCATGAACGAATGGTCCTATTTCTTTTAGGGACTTATTTCACAGCCCCATTTTTGACCTTTTGACCCTGGTATCATCATGATATTATATTTAAAGGGAAAAGAACTGTAAAGTGAAATATTACCTGTAAAGTAGTAACAAATTCTGTGAAAATTGTGCAATAGTAATGATTCGTATATTGTGAAGCGGGCACAAAAATGATACTATCATTATATAAAGAAGCAGGAGGTAAGTGCGTGATGAAGAAACTTACAACAGCAAAAATCTGGCAGTTTGCAGCAGGTCAGTTTGGATGGGCAATGTTGTCCGGAATCATTTCAAACTGGCTTGTGTATTTTTATCAGCCAGATGAAACCGCCATCAGCCAGGGGCAGACCGTATTTATTCCCCAGGGACTGGTGGTGCTTGGCATTTTCACCATTATCGGAGGAATCACAGCCTTCGGAAGAATTTTTGATGCTTTCACAGATCCTATGATCGCGTCCTGGTCAGACCGGTGTACGTCCAAAAATGGACGGCGAATTCCGTTCCTGAAATGGGCGTCCCTGCCTCTGGCACTTTCCACAGTGTTAGTGTTCTGGTCCCCGATCAATGAGAAAAGCTGGCTCAATGCAGCGTTTTTGCTGGTGATGGTTCTGGCCTATTACCTTTCCATTACAGCTTATTGCACACCGTATAATGCCTTGATCCCGGAGCTGGGACATACCCAGCAGGAGCGGCTTAACATTTCTACGGTGATTTCCTTTACATTCATTGCAGGAACTGCAGTTGCATACCTGGCACCAACTATCTGGGGTGCGTTTATCCCGGCATTTGGACGTGTTGGCGCCATCCGTGTCACCTTTACGCTGATGGCTGTGGTGGCTTTTATCTGCATGCTGGTGCCTGTATTTTGCATTCGAGAAAAGGATTACGTGGACACAGTTCCAGCAAAAGAATCCGCTTTTCGCTCCCTGACTGCTACGTTTAAGAACGGAGAATTTTGTAAATTTGTGGGCTCCGATATTTTTTATTGGATTGCCCTTACCATGTTTCAGACAGGTCTGCCCTTCTTTGTAACCAGCCTTCTGAAGCTGCCGGAGACGATGACAACCCTGTATTTTGTGGGGATGACAGCATTGTCTTTGGTATTTTACATTCCGGTAAATAAGCTTACCCCGAAGCTGGGTAAGAAAAAGATGATCCTATTTGCATTTGCTGTATTCAGTCTGGCTTATTTCTATACAGGATTTATGGGAAAAATGAGCTTTATTCCGGAAACCGTACAGGGGCTGATCCTGACGGTGGTGGCAGCGCTGCCGATGGCAATTTTTGGAATTTTGCCCCAGGCGGTTGTGGCAGATATCGCCCAGAGTGATTCCATCACATCAGGAAGCAACCGGGAAGGAATGTTTTATGCGGCAAGAACCTTTGCATTCAAACTGGGTCAGAGTCTTTCCATGCTGATCTTTACTGCTGTTTCTACCGTCGGAACAGGAGACGGAACTGGTTATAGGATTGCAGCCTTTGGTGCAGCGGTGTTTTGTATGGTGGGCGGAATTATTCTGGTGTTTTATAATGAGAAGAAGATTAATGGGATTATTGGGGGATAGTAATAAAGTATTAAGCCCTTCGTAAATTGTAACACACATGTCGCAGCACACCTTTTTCAAAGATACTTTTGAATAAGTTGTGTTATCAGGAATGTGTGAATCGTGATGATTGTTTTTTATGATTTTATAAGCTGCTTGTAAGAGGAGTTTTGGAATGAAAATAATACAGGAAAACGAATATTTAGATACTATGAAAAATGAGGTGGAACCTTATTTAAAGGCTCATTGCCGAGATGGGTACATTCCAGGAGCAGAAGACATTTACCATGAGAAAAATGGAATTATAGGAAAAATCCATGTGAAACGTTATCTGGCAGATGATCCAAAAGGGGTGGTTGTAATCAGCCACGGCTTCACAGAAGGTGCGCCAAAATATGAGGAGATGATTTACTATTTTTTACAGGCTGGCTATCACGTATACATGCCAGAACATATGGGACACGGCCAAAGCTACCGCCTGACAGCAGATCCCTCATTGGTATATATTGATATCTGGAAGCGGTATGTAAGGGATTTTTTGAAAGTATGCCACGAAATTAAAAGGGTACATCCAGACCTGCCCCTGAACCTTTTTGCCCACTCCATGGGCGGTGCAATCAGCGCAATCGCCGCAGCCTGGGAACCCGCTCTTTTTCATAAAGTGATATTAAGCTCTCCTATGATCAAACCGCTCACTGGAGGCGTGCCATGGCCGTTGACTGTACTGATTGCCCATGCAGAATGCGTTTTGGGAAAGGAAGAGTCCTATGTCTTAGGACAGAAGCCATACGACGGAACCGACACCTTCCAAACCAGCGCTGGCACCTCTGAACCTAAATTTATAAGGTACAACAACCTGCGAAAAGAAAAACAATTTCTCCAGACCTGTGCACCATCCTATGGCTGGATGAAGGCAGCCATAAAAATGAGCTGGTATTTGAGATACCATGGCTGGAAGAAACTCCAGTCCCCACTCCTTATTTTCCAGGCCGAAAAAGACGATTTCGTATCCGTCCGCGCACTTCAGAAATTCGCAGCAAAAGTCAAGAAGCGCGGTGTTGCCCCTTGCGAGTATGTTTACATGCCTGGGACGAAGCATGAGATATATTGTGGCGGGGATGAGACGATGGAAGTATATTGGGATAAAATAGAAAAGTTTTTGGAAGAAAAATAAGTTTGGCGTTGCCTATAAACGAAAATTAGTCTCCTTAATCAAATATAAAAAATCTGGTTGAGGAGAAAGTTTTGCTTATAAAGTAAATAAAAATGTCAAGCTTATAAAGTAAATAAAAATTGACAAAACAGCGTACTTTTGTTAATTTTTATGAACATAAAAAATCAATAATTATAAGAAAGAAGTTTATCAGCGTAGGAAACTCTACTTTGCGTAGGTACTCAAAAAGTCAAATTTGTTATAGAATCTGCACATGGAGGTAGATATTATGAACCAATATGTTACAGGAACCATAATTAAAGAATTACGTGAAAGAAACAAAATGACACAATTACAGCTTGCTGATAAGCTGGGAGTCACGGACAAAACAATTTCCAAATGGGAAACTGGAAAAGGCTATCCGGATATTACGCTGCTGGAGCCAATTGCAGACGCTTTTTCCATATCTGTCACAGAACTGATCTCTGGCAGTACCGTGAGTAATGCAAATGTGTCAGCCAACATGCTCCGCTCAAAATTTTACGTCTGCCCTGTATGCGGCAATGTGATCCATACCATGGGCGAAGCCGTCATACATTGCCACGGCGTGCAGTTGGCGCCCGCGGTCCCAGAAGAAACTGACGAGAACCATAAAATTTTCATCGAGAAAGTAGAAGATGAATACTTCGTCTGCATTGACCACGATATGACGAAAAAGCACTATATATCCTTCATCGCTGCCGCGTCCTCAGACCGCATGCAAATGGTTAAACTATACCCGGAAGGAAATGCCGAAGCCAGATTTAAGATCAACGGTGTGAAGAGAATTTTCTTCTACTGTAACAGAGATGGGCTTTTTTCAATAAATGTGGTGAAAGGAATAGACGACAGGGAGAAGTCCTATGATGATGTGGAAGAAAGACGGCAGTTGGAAAAGGTGGCGGGCATGCTGTTTGGGTAAGTGAAAAGAAAACAAGTATGTTACCGCTTGTTGTCAACGTTCTGAGAAGCGTTTGGGGTGAATAAAGTTCACAGGAAAAACGAGAATTTCGACTCAGAATAATGTGAATGAATAACTTTTATGTATCGCGAAGCGTGCTGCTGATCAAGAGCGAATAGTAACTTGTGAATTGAAATTGAGAGGTTGTATATTAATGAAAGAATATACAATCTCTTTTTTGTATGTTACTATTAATGAAAATAGATTGATATTCATTCCATAAAATATTATCAGATCGGGGAACAACAAATGAACTATAAGAATGTAAAAATAGATAAAACGGCAAAAATTGCGAAGCAGTCCGTAATCATCGGTGATGTAACAATTGGCCGTGACAGCTGTGTGCTATACTACAGTGTAATCCGCGGAGATGACACGCCAATCGTAATCGGTGAGGAAACCAACATCCAGGAAAACTGCACAGTCCACGTCAGCCGAGGCCTGCCAGTCTATATTGGGAATAATGTCACAATCGGTGACCGCACTTTAATTGGAATGGGCGCCATAATCCTTGACGGAGCCAAAATCGGCAGCGACTGCATTATCGGCGCCGGAAGCCTTGTCACCAAAAACACCATCATCCCAGACGGCTCCCTGGTAATGGGAAGTCCCGCGAAGATTAAAAGAAACCTTACATGGGAAGAGAAGATTGGGATTGTGGAGAATAGTAAGGAATATGTGAGTGTGGCGGAAGAAATGTGGAAGCAGGGAGTGTTATAAACAAATGAGCAAAATTGATGAAATGCGATCCGGTTTTGAAACTGCATATATAGACGGGGCTGTTGCATCTGGTAGTACATATCGTCCTAGATTTGTATCAAATAATTATAAAAAAGGAAAAAAGGTTCTCTCATCTATCGAAGCTGAACTTTTGGCATGCGACCGTTTTCAGATTAGTGTAGCTTTTATTACTATGAGCGGTATCACTCCATTGCTTCAGACACTAAAAGAACTTGAAAAAAGAAATATTCCAGGTGAAATTCTGACTACTAATTATCTGAATTTCAGTGAACCAAGAGCTTTGGAGAAACTTAATTCATTATCTAACATTACTTTGAAAATGTTCGATGTAGAAAGAGCAGCCGAAGGCTTTCATACCAAAGGATACATTTTCAAAAAAGATGAAATATACCACATTATAATTGGCAGTTCCAATATTACCAGCGCTGCACTTACAAACAATCGTGAATGGAATACTAAGCTGCTTTCAACGGAACAAGGCGAAATGGCGAAAGAAATTGTTGCTGAGTTCAGAGAATTATGGACCTCGCCTTATGCGTTAGCCTATGATGAATTCTATGAAAACTATAGAGAACGTTATAAAATAATCAAGCATCAAAGAGAGATTGCTAAAGAACAAGACATTACGTCAATAGAAAGTTATAAGCTGAAACCCAATAGTATGCAGGTGAAATTCATTACTAATCTGCGAAAAATTGTTGAATCAGGAGAGAAAAGAGCACTCTTGATTTCTGCAACAGGAACGGGAAAAACTTTTGCATCTGCTTTTGCAATGCGGGAATTAGGGGTTAAACGAGTATTATTCCTGGTCCATAGAGGTCAATTAGCAAGACAGACGAAAAAATCTTATGAAAAGGTCTTTGGAAAATCTGTTTCCATGGGACTTGTAGGAGCTGGGTATCATGAGTATGATGCGGATTACATTTTTGCTACAGTTCAAACGTTGAATCGTGATGAGCATTTATTCCAATATGAAAAGGATGCATTTGACTGTATTATTCTGGATGAGGCTCATCATGTTCCAGCCAATACTTATCAAAAAGTGATGAAACATTTTACTCCAAAACTTTGGCTTGGTATGACAGCAACTCCAGATAAAAGAGATGATAATATGGAAGGCAGAAACGTCTATGAGCTTTTCAATTATCAGATTGCATACGAGATTCGGCTTCAACAGGCGATGGAAGAAAATCTGCTTTGTCCGTTCCATTATTTTGGAATAACAGATTTATCAATTATTGGTGATGCTGAAAATGCCAGTAGAGATTTTTCTATGTTGACAAGTGATGAGAGAGTAAAACATATTATCGGTCAAGCTGATTACTATGGCTACAGTGGAGAAAAAGTCAAAGGGCTAATCTTTTGTAGCAGTATAAAAGAAACAGAGAAAATGTCTGCGAAGTTTAATCAAATAATGAATCCTTCCACTGGACGTAAGTTTAGGACAATAGCGCTTAATGGGAATGCTTCTGAATCGGAAAGACAAGCTGCTTTTGAAAGATTGGCAATGAACGATGATGAAGCAACAGATGACAACCAGCCGTTAGATTATATTTTCTCTGTCGAAATACTAAATGAAGGTGTGGATATTGTTGAGGTTAACCAAGTTATTATGCTTAGACCAACGCAGTCCCCAATTGTTTTTATTCAACAACTTGGACGAGGTTTGCGAAAAGCCAAGGGAAAAGAATATACAGTTATCCTGGACTTTATTGGAAATTATAATAACAATTTTATGATTCCAATTGCGCTATCAGGAGATAGAACTTACAATAAAGACAATATTCGTAGATACATTATGGAAGGTGGAAGGATAATTCCAGGAGCTTCTACCGTACATTTTGATGAGATTAGCCGGAAAAGAATTTTTGCATCTGTAGATAATGCAAACTTCAGTGATATTAAGCTTATCAAAGAAAATTATACGAATCTGAAGAATAAGCTTGGAAGAATTCCGAGACTTCGAGATTTTGACGATTACGGCGAGATGGATGTTCTTCGGATTTTTGACAATAACAGTCTTGGTTCCTACTACAAATTCCTGGTGAAATATGAAAAAGAATATAAAGTTCGGTTGTCCTTGGATGAGGAAAAGGTAATTGAATTTGTATCCAAGAAATTAGCAAATGGAAAACGTATACAGGAACTTCAACTGTTAAAACGGATGCTCACGTATTCTCATGGGTTTCCTAAATTAGGCCTCTTTGCAGAGCTTTCCAAAGATATGAAATCATATGGAAAAGAACTTAGCCAGGATCAAAAAGAAAATATTGTAAATGTGATGACAAATGAATTTCCTGCTGGAACAGGTAAGAAGACGTATTCTTAGTGTGTGTTTATTGAAGAAGCTGGAAATGACTATAAACCAACGAAATCATTTATGGAAATGTTATCAAATGATGATTTTTATAATACTCTTAAAGAATTGGTTAATTTTGGAATAAGCCGCTATGAAAGAGATTACAGGAATAATTATGCTAAGACTGATTTGGTTTTATATCAAAAATATACTTATGAAGATGTTTGCCGCTTGCTGAATTGGGCGCAAAATGAAGTGCCTTTAAATATTGGAGGCTACAAGTTCGACAAAAAGACGAAAACATTTCCTGTATTTATCAATTACGATAAAGAAGAAAATATTAGCGATACAACCAAATATGAGGATCATTTTATTCCTGGTTTTCGAGATCACTTAATCGCAATTTCAAAGTCTGGAAGAAATTTGCAATCAGAGGATGTGCAGAATTTCTTAAAAGCGAAAGAGAGGGAAATCCAAGTGGAACTTTTTGTACGAAAAAACAAAGATGACAAAATTTCTAAAGAATTCTATTATCTTGGCCCTATGACTGCAAGTGGAAAAACGAAAGAATTTAAAATGGCAAATACAGAAAAAACAGCAGTGGAGATAGAGTGGATTCTTGATGTACCTGTAAGAGAAGATATTTATGAGTATATTGTGAATTCATGATGAGGAGAAGATTATGAAAACAGTTAGAGTAGTTGCAGCCGTAATAAAAGCTGTTAATGAAAAAAGCGAACCCATTATTTTTGCAACCCAACGTGGCTACGGCCCATTAAAAGGCGGCTGGGAATTCCCAGGTGGAAAAATAGAACCTGGCGAGACACCGCAGGAAGCGTTAAAACGTGAAATTATGGAGGAACTTGATACAGAAATCGCAGTGGGAGAGTTAATTGATACCATCGAGTATGACTATCCAGATTTTCACCTTTCCATGGACTGCTTTTGGTGTGAGATCGTGAGCGGAGATCTTGTATTGAAAGAGCATGAAGCTGCAAAGTGGTTAACGAAGGAGAATCTGGGAGATGTAGAATGGCTGCCAGCGGATGTGACGGTGATTAAGGCGATTAGCGTAAGAATGTAAGAACAAGGTGGAATATGTGAAATGATATAGCAAATATATCGGCTATTGCTACTTCGATTTTATTTGTATTTTATTTTCTTGGACGATTGTGACGCACATCTTGCAGAAAGCCTTTTTCAAACATGCTCTAGGGATTTTGCACCTTATATTGGGTTTATGGAAGCAGAGGTAATGACGCTTGCCGAGAAATATAACCAGGATTATGAGAAGAAAATAACGGGAGGAACACACCATGGGACATTTCTATTTCATCCGACACGGGCAGACCGTGTGGAATGTTGAGAATAAAATTTGCGGGGCTACAGACAGTCCGCTTACAGAATATGGACGCGAGCAGGCAAAGAAGACGGGACAGAAGATTCTTGCAGAGGGGATTAAGGCAGATGAAATCCTCTGCTCACCGCTTAGCAGGGCGGCAGATACGGCTCAGTTGATTTCGGAAATGACAGGGATTCCATACAGGGTGGAACCAAGGCTGGTTGAGCAGAATTTTGGAAAATGGGAGTCCACTCCCAGGGATGGGAAGGATTTCAAGAAAGCAAAGGAATTTTTTGCATGCAGTCATGAAGGTGGAGAATCAACACTTCGGCTGGCACAGAGGATTTATAATCTTCTTGATGAAATAAAAGCAGAGTCCGATAAGAAGACTTACATCCTGGTTGCCCACAACGGAATCGCCAGAGTGGTACAGTCCTATTTTACGGATATGACAAATGAGGAATATGCTGCATTTGGGGTAAAAAACTGTGCTGTGGTTCGATATGATTTTAAATGACAAAAGAATATTCGGAATATGAATGGTTATTTTGAAACGGTGAGTAATCTTGAGGTAATTAAGCCGGAAAAGAAACGAATAACTCTGCGCCATTATCCTGATTAAAGAGGCAAACGAAGGAGAACAGGGAAAAGAGATTGGAGAAAAACTAAATGATAGTTAATAAGTGTTCGGAAATTTTATTTGCAAAATCAAAAAAACTATATGGGAACTACCGGGATAACTGTACAGTTGTCCAGAGAATGCTGGAAAAATATAAAAAGTTATATCCTAATATTTCTGATTATTCTATAATGCATTTTATCGACATTGCAGAATTTTGTGATATGATAATGGATAAGCAGAAACTGGAAAATTTGAATGAAGATGAGTGCTACTGCCTTTTGTCCGCAGCGTTATTTGCACATATTGGATTTGGCTTAAATCAGGAAATTATGAATAGATATGTAGACAAGCTTGGAATTCAGAAGCAGGCAGAAGAGCTTACGTTTTTTCAGGTTATGAGTAAATATCATGTTTTGTTCAGTGCATGTCTGCTGGAAGAATACGGCGATATATTTGAATTTCCATCAGATCTGCATAAATATACCATAATCCGTATGCTTCACTTTATCAGTGAAAATGGTACAGCACCGGTTCAGTTAGAAGAAGCTTTGGTGTTGAACAATCAAAATGTCATCAGGCTGAAGGAACTGGCAGCTGTGTTAGCTGTTGGAAACCAGCTGGCAGAACTAAAAAATGCAAATATTGATTTGAGCTATGACAAGTTTGACAAATATGATTCTGAAGAAATCGTTGGATTTGTTGAAAGAAACGTGGTAAGAAGTATTAAGGTAAAAGATCGCAAACTGGTGATAGAAGCAGGCGGTTCGGATTCAGCTTATACACTGATTGAGCGGAAGGTAAATCTAATTATTGATAATTTCGGGAAAATTGTCAGTAGTCTGTCTGACCGGTCAGACCACAGCTTGAATCTTTTTTCCATTGTTTCTATAGAGCTTCACCGCCTTTCGTCTGCGGAAACAGCAGAGAAAATATATCTGAACAAAGAAATCGAAGAATCATGGACCGATGAGGACAGGGAACTGTTTCAGAAACTTTCTCCTGAGGAAAGAATGTTTTATGCCGATTATTTATCCACAGAATTCGAGACAACCAAATTTCTTGTAGAGTTCGCGAAAACCAACAAAGCAGTACTGGAAGGATTAGAGTACAGAGTGAAATCACCGAAATCCTTGTACAATAAGCTTTATCAGAGAGTAGAGAAATCCTTCTTTGATTCGCTGGCGGATGTAGTCCGTTATACGATCATACTGGATTCGGAAGATTATGTAGAACAGATCCGTTCTGTTATAACGGCTTTGTCTGAGAAAAACTGGAAAATTTATGCATTAAAAAATTATTGGACCAATGACGGTTTTCCATACAATGGCGTGAATACCAAATTTAAAAATCCGCGCAACTACCGAATTGAAATCCAGTTTCATACAAAGGAAAGCTTTGATGTGAAAATGAGCAAGGAAGACCACGACTTGTATGAGCAGAGAAGAGTCCTTGAGCCTGGATGTGATGAGTATAACAGGATATTGCAGCTGCAGCTGAACTTATATTCTAATATGGAGTATCCAAAAAACATTGCACTTTTAGATAATATTTGAACAAATTAAGGAAAAGGGGAAGAAATATGTTTTCTTTAAAAGAAAAAGAAGTAAATACTGGACGCCAGAGAGAGCTTGACCTGGTAAAAGGCTTTCTGATGATCATGATTGTATTTATACATTCCTTTCAGACAATTGCAGGTGCAGCAGCGGCAGAGTCAAGTGTACATAAAATTATGTTTACTCTGTTTATGCCTACCGGAGCCTGCTTATATCTGTTTACCATGGGTTTTGGAAGTGTTTTTACACGTCATTCCCAGCCAAAGGACATGGTCAGAAACGGTATAAAACTGTTGATTTACCAAGGCATAAGCAATTTATGCTATGCGGCAGTTATGACGGTCAGCTACGCCATTAGAAATTCTATTACAGGAGAAGTAGCAGGCAGCAGGGAAGTATTTGAAGCAAGCCGGTATTCCATGCTTACATTTGTGAATATCTTTTTCATATCCGGTATGTGCTACCTTGTACTTGCTTTGTACAGGAAATTTAATGTAAAACTTGGCGGTTACATAATAAGTGCATTGATAGTGGGAATCGTGACACCTTTTACCAAACTGCTGATTTCTGATAATCAGGCACTTAACTGGCTTCTGGATATGACCTTTGGGGGAAAAGGTGAGACAAGCTTCTGCTTTTTTCCATATCTGAGTTATGTATTTTTAGGATATGTTTTTGCAAAAGTAATCAGAAAAGTACCAGAGGATGAAAAAGGAGCTTTTTACAAAAAGAGCGGTCTGGTATGCGGAAGCGTAGCGGCAGCCTGGTTTGTGATTTGCATCGTAATGCATCCGGGTGTTGACAGATTCTTTAATTATATGATCGAACAGTACCGAACTCCCGGACTTGTGAAAGTAGTGGGAACTTTCTGCAGCATTATCCTTGTATTTGCAGTGGCATTTTTTCTCATGCCGATTATAGAAAAGTGGAAATTTGTTTACAATAAGCTGTGCTATTATTCCAGGCAGATATCCAAAATGTATGCAGTGCATATTGGAGTATATTGGACGATTGCTGGTTTTGCAGCTTTTTACGAATTTAGTGTAAGAGATTGTCTAATTTTGTCAGTCGTTGTGCTGATCGTAACAGATCTACTTGTGCAGGGATATCTGAAACTGACAGATAAGCTAAAAGGATAAAAATGGAACAATACTATTATAATCATATGAACAAACCCAGCAGGCTGAAAAGTGCTTGTTTTTCACTGGCGGGGTGGATACCTAACAAAAAAGTCAAATCAATTTATTCCTGTAAACACTGGGATTTTCCGAAGCATTCTTTTTGAAGACATGTGAAAAGTAACTTTGTGAGGTGTATATTCCGTTCCGGCTTTTAAAAGTTCATCAATGGGAACAGGAAGCTTCACCAGAGGATTAAAGTGTTCTCCTGTTAAATAATATTCTGTAAGTTATTTTCTATAGATGTCCGCT
>OLPO01002395.1_pt1 | contig 11744 bp, 7 predicted proteins | sample 1672831 | NCBI WGS metagenome assembly OLPO01 (sample SAMEA3136728, study PRJEB25190) | human gut metagenome
CTCCCATTTCTTGGACACGAGAAATGGGAGGCAGTTCATCCCGGGCCCCGGGGGCTTTCGGCTAACTGCGGGAACGGCCTATCCGCTCAATGTGTTCAGCTGAGATCAGAAATCAACCGGAGAAATCGACCCCCCTAAAAGGAGGCCATGTATGAAGACTGCATATCCCTTTTGCCTTCATATACACAAGAGCGCCCCTCGGGGCGCTTCTGAGAGGCTCCCCCTGGGATGTACCCCAGGGGGAGCCTATGGACCTTAGGGGCCGCTGCGAACCGTTCGCAATCGGGCCGTCGAAGGCCTCGTTACTTAAGCTCAGGCCAGAAATCCTTGTTGGCCTCGATCATGTCGTCGAGAATCTCCTTGGCGACCGTCATGGACGGCACGGTCTTGTTGAGCGTGAACGCCTTGAGCGCCTTCTCATACGAACCCTCGATGCACGCCTCGACCACGAGCTTCTCGGAGTTGAGCTGCTGCATCATGAGGCCCTGCTGGAACAGCGGGATGTTGTCGCACGAGATGACCTCGGGGCCGTTCTTGCCGATGTAGGCGGGCAGCTCCACCATCGCGTCGTACGGCATGTTCGGGATCGCGCCGCGGTTCTGGCAAATGACCAGGAAGCGTGCGAAGGCGCTACACTTCGAGCGATATTGAGCACCAACGAGGGCGCTAGCGCAGGTGTCGCCCGCGATACTTAGGAGAATCAGCATCGGAATCGGGGGAAGCCGAGGAGGCTGAAGCAGAGGAGGCGAAGGGAGCCGCAGGCCTGGAGGCTCCCACGGTCCACCCGTTTCCGCCATCGCCACCAGCCGCGTCGGCGTCCAGCGTCACCGCGGCGGCAACGGCAGCACGCTGCGCCGCGCGCCGCTTCTTGCGCACGTGCCCGGCCACAACGAGACCCACAACAATCGCCAGCAGCGCGCCCAGAACGCCCAGCGCCACCGCGGTGGTGTTAATGCCCTGTGCCTCCTCGGGCACGGGGACCTCATCCGGAATGCTTGCACGCACACCCGATACCAGCAGGCGGTGCGAGTTCACGCCGTAGGGCGTGCAGGTCATGAGCGTCACGCGGTCCTCGCCGGCGGTCACGCGCAACTTGGAGTCGTCGTCGGGCTCTATCACGTCTATGCGGTCGATCTTGTAGCCCAGTTCTTCGCCCATCACCTCGATGTAGAACGAGTCACCCACCCGCAGCTCGTCCAAGCGCGTGAACAGGAGCGAGCCCGGCACGCCACGGTGTCCGGTGAGCACGGCATGCGTGCTCTCGCCGCCCACGGGCAGCGACGTTCCGTACAGGTGACCGGCTCCCGCGGCGAGCACCTCGTTGGAGGTGCCATGGTACACGGGCAAGTTCACGTCGATCTTGGGGATACGCACCGAGCACATAAGGCCCGATCCCGCGTCGAGCAGGCCCTGGTACGTGGTGTCTTGCGAGGCGATGGAGTCCTTGGCACCTGTTGCGGTGGAGGCGCCGGAGGTGCTACCGAACGGGTCCACAACCTCGCCGATGACGTCCTGACCGCCGGCGGCCAACTGCTCGTTGTAGGCGCGCGCGGCCGCGAGGGCCTCCTCCGCTTGCGGATAGGGCCAGCCATCCACGGTGTTTTGGGCCGCGGTAACTGCGGCCGTCTGCTCGGCCTGGGACATGGCGCGCAGGACGAGGGGCGTGGCCACGATAACAAAGCCGGCGGCAAAGCACAGAAGGGAAAGCAGGCGCAGGACGAGGGGCGGTTTACGTCGGCTGGGGGAAGCCGGGTTCGAACCGCCGCTCGGCGTGCGCATCGTCGATACGGGCTTGATTGCCTCCATGTGGTTCACCTCCGGGGGTGTGGGTGCGAGGGCACGGTTAAAGCACCGACCCCGCCGCGTGTCCAAGCGCGACGGGGTGCGGCGAAAGGGAATATGAGAACGCGGCGCGCAGGCGCTGATAGGAGACGACGATCGCCCGCTCGCCGCGTCATCAAGCTAGGGAATTAAGCGCGCATACGTGCACTCAGGGCGAAGGCGGCGCCAGCAGCCATGAGCAGCACGCCCACGGTGATGAAAACCTTGATGCCCAGGTCGCCGGTCATAGGCAGCTCGGTGAGGTTCATGGCGTTCCAAATCTTGATGGTCGAGTTCTCAACGGAGACGCGAGAGTCGTTATCGTTTGTACCCTTGGCATAAGAAACGGCAATGATGGTCTTCTGACCCTCGGGATTGTTGGCATTCACCGTAGCGGATACCGTAAAGTTGAACTTCGGCAGGGAGAGGGCGGTGTAACCATTGGGAGGAACGATCTCCTCGATCTCATACGTGCCAGCATCGAGACCATTGAAGTCGATGACGCCATCAGCTTTGGTGGCGAACACGCCGGCTTCGGCACCAGCCTGAGTATCCTTCGGAGCCGCGGGCAGGGTCTTCCATGCGCCGTTCTCGTAACCGAGATAGCTGTCTCCCGCCTTAATCGTGAACTTAGCACCCCGGAGCTTAGTGGTCATGTCCTTGGCGGTCTTCAAGATGTTGAACTTATAGGAGTAGACATTCACCTCGTCACCAGGAATGGTCTGCTCATCGGAGGTGTTGTTGGGGTTGTGCGACCAGGTGAGTGAGTCCTTGTTGGGGTTGCCCTTGATGTCGGTGGAATCAGAAAGCTTGGCATCAGCATCAAGGGTGGCACTCACCAGTACGGTCACCTTTGCGCCCTCGTCCAGCTTAGTGGCGCCCTCACTCTGGTTCACGTATTTGCCAAGGTCGATGACGGTATCTACACCATTGGCGTACTTTTCATCGATATCAGTAGTGGCAGCATAGGAAACACTGTAGTCGGTATCCGCCTTAAGAGTAACGTCTCCAACCTTGACCGATACAACGTTTACGCCTTTGGGGGCGTCATCGACAAACGAAGAAATGGCAGAACTAGCAGTGTCGTTGATCTTGAACACACGGCCGGTCGAATAGCCGGTGTAGTAAGGAACGGTAGTCTCAAGCGTGTAGTACACGGTGTCACCCACGGAGAAGGACGGCTCATTGTTGTAGGTACCGTCAGCATTGGCAAGATGCTTGGAGATATTCGGAATCACGTTCTTCACGGTAACGGCACCATCGATATCGGTGTCCGGAATGCTCGTCGGCGTAATGATGGGCAGTGAGAAGGACTCCTTGTCAGCAGCGGGACTGGTAGCGTCCTTCAGGAACCAGATACCCGGGACTTTAAAGGTTTTCACATTGGCGTTGTTGTTCGTAGCCGTGGTGAACGGGGTTGCAGTAGAAGCCCCAGGGAAGGTCTGGTCCTCGAGGTTCTGGGCAAAGGTGCGCAGCGCGGCGTCGTTGTTCCAGGGCGAGGAGAGGTTAGGGGTTCCGGTATTGCTAAACACATGCATGATCAGGAAGCCCATAGGGTTGTTCGACGAGTTGCCGTCGGACACATAATAGTTCTTGTCCTGCTTGTAGGCAGTAAGCACGTTCTGGGCATTGCCCGTCTTATCAATGACAGCATTGAAGTCCATCGCGGCCTCGATGGTGCTCACGAGCTTCTCGTTGGTATCAATCGTATAGGCAATCGACTTGTCATTGTTAACAACAACGTCCTTCAGCTCGGCAAGCTGCCAGCCGTTGAACTCGTGATCGGCAGCATCCGTCGACTGCTTGTTGATCGTAATGCTGTAGGTGGGATCAGCCTTGGCCACAGGCGCTCCACCCACCAGGCCGGTTACGACGATCGCTACGGCGGCGGCGCCGGCGATCAGCTTTTGTACGAATCGGTTCATGATTCCCCTTTCAGAAATGAGCCCGACATTCATAAACATCTATCTACCAGCGCCATCGGACGGGTCGTCCTGGCGGCGCTTTGTAGCGAACCAATACGCTCCCGCAGCGATGCCGCTCAGAAGCATGAGACCGGCGCCCACGAGGAGCATGGAGTTTTCGGTCCAACCCGCGCCGGTGAGCGGGAGGTCCGTGAGAACTTTCACGTTGGTGAAGGTGGAGGTGGGGATGGCGTCGGGCGCGGCGGCGGAGGGTTGAACCACGACGCCCTGCCCGTTCTCACCCAGGGCGTTGCCCATGTCGTCCTTCACCTGGGTGACCGTGGTCGAGGTGGTGAGGCCGGTGTACTTGCCATCGACCATGACGGCCTTCACCGTGACGGCAACCTGGTACTCGGCCTTGGAGTAGCGGAGCTTGTCGATGGCATCGGCGTTAGGCGCGACCTCCTTCACCGTGTAGGTGTAGGTCTTGGCGTAGTCACCCGCCGTACCGGAGGTATCGGACAGGTGCGACTTGTTGAACGTCATGGCGCCAAAGGTCGCGGTGACGTCGTTGAGCTTAGTGGAGCCTGAGGGAACGACGGAAATAGTCGTCGGTTCGGGCTTAGGTGCGTTACCCCTATTTTCCCCTGTAGCCTCGATGCTGAATTTGAACGCAACGTACTTATCGCTGGAATCCTTCGGCCAGTCCGTATTGCGAACAGATTTGGTCACCGGGATCGTCACGGACGTAGTGGTAAGAGAATCGGAGATGTACGCGTTGCCGCTCTCGTCAATAGACGGCTTTTTATCCTCGGTCCACGTAACGGAGCCGTCCTTGGACACCTTGAACTCGTAACCCGCGTCATTCAAGTTGTAGCCAATCGGAGCCTGGGTCTCAACAAGCGTGTACGTACCCGGCAGCAAGCCCTCGAGCTTGAACTTGCCATCGGCGGAATCAGAATCTGCCCACTTGTCGCTGGCAGCCCCCGTATTCGTATCGTTATCAATAACAGTAAAGGATACAGCGTCCGCAATTTTTACACCATCGGCGTCATTAGTCTTGGTGAGCTTCCACTCAGAACCTGCCAAAGGAGTGAGTTTTGCGTCGCCCTTCTCCACCTTGGTCCAAGACACCGTGGTCTTGGCGTTGAGGATGGCGCCCTTAGGGTTATTCTTGAACGGGACCAGTGAGTTGCCGCTTGCCGTATTCACATAACCCTGAACATAGTTCACCTGCTCGCCGGTGTTGTTCATGGTTGCGTAGTAGATGGTGTCCGACTTCTGATAACCAGCCGGCGCCTTGACCTCGCGAATGTAGTACTTGAAGCAGTCTTTATCGTTGGGATCGCCGATGTTGGCCTTCTGATTCAAATAGTTGAACTGAAGCTCGCCATCACCCGAAGCGTAATCATTTGCGCCACCATCCGTCACCGTCACGATAGCGTTATCGCCGCCCGCGACAGCATCCTCGACAGAACCATAGATAGCCCACTCGGAACCCGCGAGCGGCTTGCTGTCCGCAGCGTCGACCTTGCTCCATGCAATGACAGAGCCGTCCGGTGTATACGAGCCAGACCACGGGAAGTTGTGACGCTCCTGGTCCATATCGATGACGGAAGCCGAATTACCCTCGTTGAAGCTGTACGCGACCTTAGGGTTGTTCATCATGAAGTCTTCGCCCACGTACACACGACCGTTGGTGGTCACATGATCGTCGAAACTTCCTTTGGGAACGAGAATCGATCCGAGCATAGCAGCGGCGGGGTCATCGTCGGTCCACTTAGCATTGGTTTCATCGCCGCCATAGCCCCAGTCTTTTCTACCCTCGCCCGCAATGCCACCACGGATGGTGAGGCTCGTGGTATCGACGAAGTTCCACATGATGGACTGAGAAGCCGTCGCGTATGCCTCGCCCAGCGGCTTGCCGGAATATTGAGTTTCGTAACCACGCGAAATCTCGGTGCCGTTCCACCAAAAGCGCCAGCCGTTGTGGAACTCGACAGAATCAGCACCTGTAACGTTCACGACAACGGATGCGCCTTCGGGGACATCGACGAACTTAAAGTCGACGCCGCGGTAGTAGACGCCATCCTTCCAGTTGGAGAGCTCGGAACCGGCGATGGTGAAGACCTGTTGCATAGAAGTTCCATCGCCGGTAAAGGTGATGAGTCGCTCGGTGTTGCGAATCTTATTGCTCGGGATTCCGGTATCGAGCGCACCGGAAACAGACTTGTCGCTACCATCGTCGCTACCATCGTCGCTAGCATCGAATTTGAGTGTATAGCTTGTTCCGTCGTTATTGTACTTGTTGATGACGTAGTTGCTATTAGGCTCTGCAAAGCCGTTGACATCCACCTCGCCGGTCTCTTCAAACGAGTCGAGCTGTTTCGATAGCTTCGAGAGGTACCCATCTTCACCGTTGTAGCTCGAATAATCGTTATTGTTGACATTAGTCAAATCAACAGTTTGATTGAACAGGTTGCTTTCCTGAAAGTTCTTGCCCTCGTACCAATTACCCTGCGTTGTCACCACGGATTGGCGTTTACTGTTACCGAGCCAGTATGTGATGGGGCCTGCGATCTGCGCAGTATAGGCAAAGCCGGAAGGATTCGCGCCCTCAGAAGATTTCTGCTGTCCGACCCAAGCGCCTTTGTTCCAAGCGCCAACGGTAGTCGTCTCCGGCGAGTCGCCGCTATAACCAACGCTCATATTGGTGATCGCACTTTTAATTCCGGCCACCGCGAGCACGGTGCTGCCGGCGACAGGACGGAACTGGGAACCAAAACCAACGGTGCCAAAGCGGAAACCAGCGCCGCCACTATTATTATAGGGCCAGCTCTCTTTGAGTGGATTCATGGCAAGCTTGCCACGGACCACGGTAAGGCCCTCCGCCTCAGCGGCATATGAGCCGGTGGGGGCGTTGCTCGCATCAAGATTGCTAGTGCCGTCGCTCGGCTTACCACCGATGTACATGTCGCGGCCAACGTAGGTAGCAACGCCGGGATCGGGGGTGGAGACATCGATATTCGTACCGATACCGATAGACGTGGGCTTGTAGATGCCCTTGTTCACAGTGGTAGCCGCGCTCGCAAAGGTGGCGGCGCTATTCTGGTTTTCGGCATCCTCGCTGGTGTTATCTACAGCAGCGGACTCACTTGAGGGACCCCTCCCCATTACAGTTTCCCCGGTAGAAAATGCCTGGGCGTCGTTGGCGATGGCCTGCGAGATCGGGGGCATAACGAGCGACAGCACCAGGCTCAAAACGGAAGCTCCGCACAAAACACCTGCTAGCACACGATGTGCCGCTTTATTGTTCTGCTTAGATTTATCCGAGTTTGCTGTCATCGATGTCTCCTCCCCAAGAGACCGCGATCTTGCTCTTTCACGAATTAGTACAGAGCGCGCAACCTATAATTGCTCGCGCAAGATATACATATTATTACTCATTGTTTAAACAACGAAAAGCCCGATTCTGTCAATTTCTTTTCTCAGAGTCTTTTCCTTGACATTTGTTTAATCATGCTGTGTTATTCGATTTTTCAATTATGGAAAACCGCAGGTAGAACTGCTGGCAAATATAGAGAAATGACACTCTGTTGTTATTTGTACAACATTTTGTTTTAACCTACTCAATCTGTGAACGGTCGATATTTGGCTGCGAGTGGTCGTTTGTTCACCGCGTCGATTCGCCTCGGAACAATAAGCGTCCCGGCAATCGGTTGCCGGGACGCCTGATCGAACCACCACAAAGGTGCCTGTCCCCTTCGTGGTGGTTTTTGTCCAGCGCGCGGTGCTACAGCAGGTGCTCCTGGATAAAGATCGCGATACCGTCTTCGTCGTTGCTGGCGGTTACAAAGTCGGCGGCGGTGCGGGTGGCGTCGCTGCCGTTTGCCATGGCCACGCCCACGCCGGCGTCAGCCACCATGCAGGTGTCGTTGTCCGCATCGCCAAACACGCAAATGTTCTGGAGCTTCATGTCGTTGAGCTCCGCCACGCGCACAAGGCCGCGCGTCTTGGACACGCGCGGATCCATGAACTCGTAGAGCCACTGCGTGGTCTGCAGAGCCGCCGCCTTAACAGTGTCATCGGCAAACGTCGACGCCCGCTCAATCACCCGCGGCATTACCTCGGGCGCCATGGTAAACATCACCTTGGGCTGCGGCTCGCGCAAAAACTCGGCAAAATCGACCACCTGGTAGGGCACGCCGTCGACGCGCGACAGGTGCTCGACACACGCGTTGCTCTCGGGCACGTAGAGCACGCCGTCTCGGGGGCAGACGGGTGTTGCCGGAAGGTCCGCCATGTGCTTGCAGATACGCGCGATGGTCTCGCCCGGCAGCGAATAGCTCAGCTCGTTGATGTCATGCGCGCGGTCGATGACCTCGGCACCACCGCAGCCCACGAGCACGTCCACCAGGCCTTCGATGCCCCAGAGCTCGTACATGGCCTCGGTCGCGTGGGCGTCGCGCCCGGTGCACAGGCCAAAGAGCACGTCACGCTCGCGCAGAGCGCGGATCGCCGCCACGGTGCGCGGGGACACCGTGTGCTGGCTCGTGAGCAGCGTACCGTCGATATCGCAGAACACGGCTTTGATGTGGCTGAAGGTGGTGTCCATGGGGGCCTTTCTGGGTTGTGCGGCGGTGTGGGGTGTATCTGGAGGTGGCGTTCATGGTATACCAAGGCGCGCACGGGGCGCTTTGGTGCAAACCACCACAAAGGAGCCTGGCCCCTTTGTGGTGGCTGGACCCGCGACGCAAACCATCACAACATTCGACGTTTTTCGGCAAAATCGCGATTTTCATCGAATGTTGTGATGGTTTTTACTGCAAAGCAAAAACCACCACAAAGGTGCCTGTCCCCTTTGTGGTGGAAATGACGTTTGCCCAGATAAAACCTGCCAAAACAAACCTGTCCCTTTTTGGCAGGTTTTAGGCCAGATAATCTTGAATCAGGTCGCAGATGGCTCGGGCGTCGTTGATGTTGATGGCTCGGGTCGCAAAGCCGGCGTCGAAGGCCTGACGCGCCAGGGCTTCGTTGCAGGCAAGGGCCAGCGTGTGACCGTCGACCAGGTCGAGCGAGCTCTTGCCGCGCAGACGGTCGACACCGGAGCGCGCGACCACGATGTTGTCGAAGCCCTCGGTCTTGTAGCCCTCGATGATCACCACGTCGACATCGTTGTAGCGCGACAGCAGCTCGCGCGCGGGCATCTCGTCCTCCTCGCGCGTATCGGCGTACTCCGCCCAGCGCGTGGCGCAGATGAGCCCCACGTGCTTGGATCCGGCCTGGTGATGGCGCCAGGTATCCTTAGCGGGCACATCAATGTCAAAGCCATGATGCCCATGATGCTTGAGCGAACCCACGCGCAGGCCGCGGCGGGTGAGCTCGGCGATGACCTTCTCGACAAGTGTGGTCTTGCCCGAGTTTTGGTAGCCGATAAACGCGATCGCGGGGACGGCCGGTGCCGGAGCTGCGGGCGCGACAGCGACGGGTGCGCTCGCGGGCGCGGCACCGTCAGCGGCCACGGCCTCAACGGCAGCGGCCTGACGCTCGGCGCGGTCCCACACGCCCGAACGGCCGCCCTCCTTGTGCAGCAGGCGCACGTCGACGATCTCCATACCGCGATCGACGGCCTTGCACATGTCGTAGATGGTCAGGCACGCGGCACTCGCTCCAGTCAGGGCCTCCATCTCGATACCCGTCTTGCCCGTCACGCCGGCCGTAACCAGTACGTGAAAGCCAACCTGCCCGTCCGCGCGCGCCGGCGCCCAGCCCTCGGGCACATCCTCGGCCGGCGTTCCCGCCGGAGCGATGGGCGCAATGTCGCACTTGCTCTTGGTAATGAGCAACGGATGGCACATGGGGATGATATCGCTCGTGCGTTTGATGGCCATGATGCCCGCCACACGCGCGCAGGCGAGCACATCGCCCTTTTTGGCGCGGTCCTGCAGCACCATGGTCTGCGTCTCGGGGTGCATGAGGATGGTGCCCTCGGCGATGGCGATGCGATGGGTCTCGGCCTTGTCGGACACGTCGACCATGCGTACCTCGCCCTTGGCGTCCACGTGCGTCAGCTCGTCGCGACGGGCGTCGCGGGCGGGCTCGGCGGCAGCACCGGCAGAGGGCTGCGTGCCTGCAACGGCATCGCTGGCCGCAGCCGTGACTTTGTGGGCAGACATCGCGGCCCTGCGAGCGGCCTTGGTGGCATCGGCGTACCTGCTCTTGGCCATATGATCATCCTCCGATTTGGGACATAAATCGTTGCGTGCCCTCAATTATCGCGTGTTCCTGCGGTTTGTGGGCCACGGCATCGCGCCAAATCGAAAGTACCTGCATATCATCACCACGGCGCAGCGCCTCACGCACCGAATACTCGGCATCACTGAACAGGCACGGACGCACGTTGCCATCGGCCGTCAGGCGTAGACGGTTGCAATTCGCACAAAAATGATTGGACATGGCGCTGATAAAGCCAACCGTTCCCGCCGCGCCCGGAAAGTGCCAGTAGCGCGCAGGGCCCGCGCCGGCAGGAGCGTCGTTGATGTCGAGCGGCTCGAGCTCGCCCAGACCCGCCGCGGCGACCCCGGCATTGATGCGCGCCCGCAGCTCGTCGCTCGGCACGGTATCGCTCGCATCCCACAGCTCGGGATTGAGCGTGGGAGCATGCGGATCCACAGCGCAATGCGAACTCGTGTGCTCGTCGCCGATGGGCATATATTCGATAAATCGCAGATGAATAGGGCGGTCGACGGTCAGCCGTGCGAGGGCCGCCACATCCTGGTTGAGCCGGCGCACAACAACGCAGTTGACCTTAACGGGCTCAAAGCCCCAAGCCAGCGCCGCATCGATGCCAGCCATGGTCTGCTCGAGCCGGCCCAGGCGCGTGATCTTTCCAAAGAGCGAGGGATCGAGTGTGTCGAGCGAGATGTTGACGCGGTTAAGTCCCGCGTCTTTGAGCTGCGGCGCCAGCTTGGGCAGCAGGGCGCCATTAGTGGTGAGCGAGATGTCCTCGATCTGCGGAATCGCGCGGATGTCGCGAATAAGCGGAATGATACGGCGACTGACCAGCGGCTCGCCACCCGTCAGGCGCACGCGGCGAATGCCCTCTCCCGCCACCAGGCGCACGAAGCGGGCGATTTCCTCGGCGCTGAGCAGCTCATCGTGCGCGCGGGGTGCCACGCCATCGGCCGGCATGCAATAGATGCAGCGGAAATTGCACTTGTCGGTAACGGCAATGCGCAGGTAGTTGATATCGCGGCCAAAGCCGTCATGTTGCACGAGCCCGTCCACGCAGCCCTCCCCTCGCGCTGGCCTTTATTCTTCGGGGAATATAGTACCGCACGGGAAGAATGGGTCGACATGCGTACGACACGAAAGGCCTTTGCGAGCAAGACCGGCTTCCCAAGCCCATCCTCAACACACAAACCATCACAACATTCGATGCTTTTCCCGATTTTGGCGAAAAACGTCGAATGTTGTGATGGTTTGCCTGCCCATGGCGCCCCGTAGAAAGGCCGGAACGCCCCTAAAGGCCGCCGTCCCAGTGCCGAATCACGAATTCTCGCAGATCGTTCTGCCGTTTCTGGAACGCTTCGCTTCGGTCGCACTTAAGGCCCATCGCAAGTGCGATGGCGTTCATCGCCCGGTGCAATTGCAGCTGATGGGCAAACTGAGTCCCGGTGAGGACGATCATTCTAAAGCCCAGCGCGCTCAGCACGGTCATACGCTCCGCATCCGACGCGCTGCGCTGTTTATCAAGATGGTCCGAGCCGTTGTATTCAATCCCCGTACCGCTCGCAGGCGCATATACGTCAATCTCGAAATACCCGGACTTAGCGAGATATTTGAACTCGCTGGGAACATCGACCCGATGGTTGAGCTCGACCTTGGCGTATCCAAGCCCTCCTTGAGAACGTTTTGCTACGACCATGATTGCGGTGGCCGTCTCCATGGGCGACCGTGCGGCGTCGTGCACGCGCTTGAGCACGGCGGCCGCGCGTATAGCCCCCTGACGAGATCGGT
>OLPO01002396.1_pt1 | contig 11744 bp, 6 predicted proteins | sample 1672831 | NCBI WGS metagenome assembly OLPO01 (sample SAMEA3136728, study PRJEB25190) | human gut metagenome
GAATCAGGATCCCGGCAATAAAAATCAATTCTTTTTTCTTCAAAACAAATCTCCATTTCTGTTACAGATTCAGAAAAAATCATATCATAATCGAAATTAAAAGGCAAACATAAGTTAATGATATCTAACCATAATTCATACAGCTGTTCCCAACGGAAAGGGAGGAGTGGCGATGATTTTTCTTTTATAAAAGACATAAAACAGAAAAATTCATATTGGAAAAAGTTATAGACTACTAACAAAAGTGTAGACAAGAAAAAAAACAGGTGATATAATACCTAACTGTAAGTTAGCATCGTCTAATTTTACAAAAAAGATTAATCAAAACTAATTTATGTATATGGATAAAAACTATATAATTTATCCAAAAGACAGTTATACGCAGATTACAGGACTGGATCGAGAGCATCTGACGTAGCAATATATGTTCGCATAGCGTGAGTCTGATGCAGCAATTTACAGAATTGTTAAAAATACAAGGGAGAAAAGAGATGAAAAATCAGAATTTTTATATGAGAGTGATCTCCTTACTGTTGGTGATCCTGGCTGTACTTTTTTATAACAGCAGCATGAAAGCCCAGGCAAATGAAAAAGAGATCGCGGCTCTGACAGATAAGGTAGATACACTTCAGGAGCAGCAGAATGAACTTCTCAGTGCGTTGGAGACGAGTTATGTAAATCGTATGCAGAATCAGGCAGCATCTGCAGGATCAGGCAGCAGTGATACAGATACAGCAGGCGATGACAAAACAACAGACACTTCAGACGGCAATGTATCCGATGCAGACGCAGAGGACACAGCAACCGCAGATTCCGATAATGTATATAAAGATGGAACCTATACAGGAGAAGCCGAGGGATACGGCGGGACCATTCAGGTGGAAGTGACACTTGCCGGTGATGAGATCACATCCATCAACGTAGTCAGCGCCCCAGGCGAGGACAGTGCATATCTTTCACAGGCAGAGAGCGTAATCGATTCCGTCCTGAGTGCTCAGAGTACAGATGTGGATACCGTATCCGGAGCAACGTTCAGCTCCACAGGAATCCTGAACGCAGTGGATGCGGCACTTGGAAAGGCGGAAAACTCATGAAAAAAAGACAGCGGGAGGTAAGGCTGATGCGTGCGGGAATACAGCTGGCATTTTTTATTGCCGCCCCGTCTCTGTTTTCTACAGCCTTTGCAGGTATCAAATCGATCTTTCTTGCCATTGCGGCCGGTCAGCCGGTGGAGTGGAATTCCTTTCTGACTGTAACGGCAGTGCTTCTGATCTTTACCTGCTTTTTCGGAAGACATTTCTGCGGATATGCGTGTGTATTCGGATCTTTCGGAGATGCCGTATATGAAGGCTTTTCCTGGATCCGGATGAAATGCTTTCACAAAAAAAAGAAACCGGTTCTTTCCGAAAAAATGGTTCACGGGCTTCAGAAAGTCAAATATATCGTACTGGCACTGATCCTGCTTTCCTGCCTTACAGGTGTATACGGAAAGCTTACGGGAACCAGCCCGTGGGATGTTTTTTCCATGCTTACGGCAGGACGGCTCCCGAACAGCAAATATCTGGTGGGAATTGTGCTCCTGGTGCTGATCATTGTGGGAATGTGTACACAGGAAAGGTTTTTCTGCCAGTTTCTCTGTCCCATGGGAGCGGTTTTTGCATTAATGCCAATCCTTCCGGGCGCACTGTTTCGGAGAAACCGTGAGAAATGTCCGCCGAAATGTGGTCTCTGTAAAAAAAGATGTCCGGCTCATCTGGATATCGACGGCGACACAGGCAGATCCGGCGAATGTCTTTGCTGCCACGCATGTGCCGCAGCATGCCCGAGAAAAAATATTCACATTGGAACAATTGAGGAAAAATGATCTATGAGATATCAGGCTCTGAAAAAGAAAACTTTTCTGGCAGCAGCTACATTTACAGGAATTGCGGTGTTGTTTCCTGTGCTGTGCATGGCTGCTTCGGAAAATGATGTACAGACATATACCGATACAGATTTTGCAATGGATACTGTGGTATCAGAAACACTCTATACCACAGGTGACGATATAAACAGTAAGCTGACAGCTGTGCTGACAGATGTGGAGACGAACCTTCTTTCCTGGACCAATGAGAAGTCCCAGATCTATAAGGTGAATGCAGACAGCGGAAAAGATACGGAGATTTCCGACGAGCTTTCCGGATACCTGAAACGTCTTCTGAAGATCGCAGAGGATTCTGACGGAGCCTTTGACCCAACCATCGGGAAGCTGATCCGCCTGTGGGATATTGGAGGGGAAAACCAGAAAATTCCGGAAGAAGCAGAAATTAAGAATGTTCTGAAGGATTCCGGATATCAGAAGATTTTTCTTGACGGAAATACGGTCCACATGGAGGAGGGCTGTTCTCTGGATCTTGGAGCAGCGGGAAAGGGTATTGGCTGTGACCTGATCCTTAAAGAACTGGAAACAAAGAAGGATGTAACAGCAGCACTTATGAATCTGGGAGGAAGCAGTGTCATGACCTACGGAAGCAAGCCGGATGGTTCTTCCTGGAATGTGGCAGTGACAGATCCCAGAGCTGAAAATGAGGATGACTATCTTGGTGTGGTTGCCTTAAATGGTACAGAATTTCTTTCCACATCCGGAGATTATGAGAAATATTTTATCGAAAATGGTGTAAGGTATCACCACATTATGGACCCGTCTACCGGCTATCCGGCAGAAAGCGGAGTGACCGGGGTAACGGTAGTCTGTGACTCAGGTCTGGAGGCAGATGCGCTTTCCACAGCATGTTTTGTGCTGGGGGTGGAAAAAGGGACACAGCTGTTGAAAGCTTACGGTGCAGACGGACTTTTTGTGGATGAAGACCATCATGTGTATCTCACTGAGGGGATGAAGGAGCGGTTCAGCCTGCTTGCGGATTCCTATAGTGTGGAGGATATTGCAGAGTGAAGCTGATCTCCCGGCGATCCGGTTTATGACTGTTTGGCAGAGGGGAATGCTCATATCCGCAGTACTTGCGATAGTAAACCTGGAAAGGGTTCTATAAATATATCATATTTTTAGGAGGAATAAGCAATGCAGAAGTGGAATCTATTGAAAAAAACAGCTCCATGCATTTTAAGTCTTGCAGTGGCAGCAACAACCTTTCCGACCGCTGTAATGGCATCTGATCTTGATGCAGCCGTGGTTTCCGAGGCAGAGGCAGGAGATACGGAGGATTTTAGCACAGAGGAAACGGCAGAGGATACTGAAGCTGTAGCAGAAGAAACTATAGAGGATGCTGCAGACATAACAGAAGAAGCAGCAGAGGATGTAGCAGTACCAGAAGCTGCTGCAGACGAAACAGAGGATATCCAGCAGGAAGATACAGAAGCTGTCGAGACTCTGTATGAGACAGCAGAGGAAGCAGACCCGTTCTCTACAGGGGAAGAGGATTTCACAGAAGGCGATGAAGTGGCGGAAGCATTTTCCGATTCTGACCAGCTGACAGGCGAGTATCAGTACGTATATGCAGGACTTACCTGGGGTGAGTACTGGGCAGCAGAAGGCGTATATGCAGCTGGAGATACAAGCTCTTCAGAAGAGAAGGATTCACATAGTGAGTTTGATACAGGAGCTTTTGATACAGTAACAAGAGCGACTGCAAATCATGGACTTCACAGAGGAAGCTATCAGACAGAAGCTACGATCATTGCTGAAGACGGAACCAGATTCGACGTATCCTACTGGGAGGATAAAGGAAGCACACTTTATCTTACAGACGGTTCCAAGGTAAAATGGAACAGAGTCAGTATAACAACAGAAGATGGAAAAACCTATACGATGGATCATTATGAGATATATGGTCTGAAATATGTCCCGGTAGCAGTTAAGACCGCAGATTTTGCAGATTTCTGCAAAAAGTATAATGTTGTACAGGATGGAGCTGTGCTCTCCGGAGGATACAGTGAAAACAATCTCCAGTATTACAAAGGCCTTGTGGCAGACGTAAATGCACAGACAAATGGTCTGAAATATGCGGAGAAAAATGGTGACGGCTTTACATTTACAGCAAGAAAATCAGACGGAACAGCTTCCGGTATCAAGGATCAGGCGTTAAAAACAGCAACAGAGATCAAGCCGAGTGTAAAAGCAGCAAGCGGAAGCTACGGCGAATTTCTCCGTGTGGATCTCAATGGAAATTATGGCGATCTTGGTGCAAATATGCAGGCTGTACGCTGGGATTATTATGGAGATGATTCCACATATACAAAATGCCTCGCTTCTTATGGAACCAAGTTTGCCGCAGATAACTGGATGCATAAAGCAATGGGAATCCAGCTTGGACTTACAAAATCTGCACGCTGCAAGCTTCCGGGAGGAACAGACGGAACAGGATACTGGAAACTGACAGTGTATGCTCTTGGATATAATGACTATACCTACAGCTTCCAGGCAACTGCAGAGAATATCGTAAATCCTACAATGGAGCCGACTGATTTTACAAGTCTTAAAACGGAAGTAGAAGCTGCAAAAGCTCTGGCAGAGGCAGATTACACAATTGCAACCTGGAAGTCCTTTGCCGGTGAGCTTCAGGAAGCAGAAGACATTCTTGCAAAAACAGATGCAAGTCAGGCTGAGGTAAATGAAGCACTTGAACATCTTCAGGGAGCAGAGAAAGAGCTTCAGAAGGTAACAGTTACACTTGATAAGACAGCAGCAGCTGTATATACAGGAAAAACAACGACTCTTAAGGCAACAACAAATGACAGCGATGCAGCAGTAACATTTAAGTCCGGCAACACAAAGGTTGCAACAGTAAGCAGCAAGGGTGTTGTTAAAGGCGTAAAAGCCGGAACAGCAGTTATCACAGCAAAGGTCGGAAATGCCACAGCAACCTGCAAGGTAACAGTAAAAGCTTCTACAATTAAATTCGCAAAGGCTTCCGTAACGATCTACAAAGGAAAAACAGCAACTGTAAAAGCAACTGCAACACCATCTGCAACTGTAAAATACACAAGCAGCAACACAAAGGTTGCAACCGTAAACAGTAAAACAGGTGTTGTAAAAGGAATTAAAGCAGGAACCGTTACGATTACAGCAAAGGCAGGAGCCCTGAAGACAACCTGCAAAGTAGTTGTCAAGAATCCTGCATTCAGTCTTGTAAAATCTTCTGCAACGATCAAAAAAGGTAAAACAACAACCATCAGATCCAAAGCAGCACCTGCAGGCAAGGTTACATATACAAGCAGCAATAAAAAAGTTGCAGCTGTAAACAGCAAGGGTGTTGTAAAGGGAATCAAAAAAGGTAAAGCAACGATCACAGTGAAATGCAACGGAATTACAAAGAAATTTGTGGTAACAGTTAAATAATTTCACTGTTGAACCGAATGCGAGCACAGATATCCGGGAGCCTCTGCCGCAGACATAGAGCAATGTCTGCGGCAGAGGTCTGCTGATTTCTGAAGAGCAATGTCTGACAGAGGCCGCAAGAAAAGAGGAGAGAGTAAGGAAGCATGGAAAAAGATCTGAAAGATAAAAAGCAGGAGGAAAAAAATACTCCGAAGATACCCTGGACCAAGCTGGTCCCTGCAGCTGCTGTGATTGCGGCGCTTGTGTTTTCAGGCATAAAGGCGAAGGGCTCTGATGGAGAGACAGAAGCAGTCGGGCAAGCAGAGACGACCGTAATGTCTGCTTCAGAGCTGGAAAAATATCTCGGGTATGAAAAAGAAAATACTGTTTCTGACAGCACAACTGCCACAGCTGAGAAAAACAGTACAACAAAAAAGAAAAGCTCATCGAAAAAAAGTGCAAAAAAAACAGCAGCGAAAAAAAGCTCAGGTACAAGAACGGTTTCCGAATCTGCAAAAAGCAATGCCAGCGCCGCAGGACAGGGAACCACGCAGACACCGGTAGCAAGCGTTCCGGCAGATGGATATAAGGACGGTACGTATGAAGGAAGCGGAACCGGATTTGGCGGGACGATTCGCGTGAGAGTAACAATCAGCGGTGGAAAGATTGCAGCCATTGATATTCTGGAGGCATCTGGAGAAACTGCGTCGTATTTTGCGTCAGCTCAGGGTGTGATCAGCAGGATGATCGCCGGAAATACACCGAATGTAGATGCAGTAAGTGGAGCAACCTATTCCTCCAACGGAATCATCCAGGCAGTTCAGAATGCCCTCTCCCAGGCAGCGGCAGATGGAAACAGCCAGCAGGTCACCCCTACACCTGCAGCAACTGCTTTACCAACTCCGACATCAGCTCCGTCACCTACAAAAAAACCATCTCCTACAAAGAAACCGGAAGATCCGGACAGTCCCCCAAAATATCTGGACGGTAAATATACAGCTTCGGCAAAGGGCTTCAATGGAGACGTGAAAGTAATTGTGACCATCAAGGATGGCGTGATCGAAGCCCTGAAACAGGAAAATACGGACACGGAGCAGTTTTTTGAAAAAGCATGGAGCGTGCTGGAGGAACAGATCATCGGTACAGATTCTGTAGATGATATTGATGCAGTCAGCGGAGCAACCTATTCCTCCAACGGGATTCTGGATGCTGTAAAAAAAGCCCTCAAAGAAGCGGTTAATCCGGAGTATGGAAAGAAACCCACACCAACTCCTACAAAGAAACCGATACCAAAGCCAACAGCCACACCGAAACCTACGGCAACGCCGAAACCAACAGCCACACCGAAGCCAACAGAGACGCCGGCAGCAACCCCGACGCCGGAGCCGGACGACCCGGATGTGACGCCGGTTCCTGAAAAACCCAATGTAACTCCAACACCAGGGACAGATGAGCCGGATGCAACACCGGAGCCAACGGAAGCACCGGAACCGGTGGGAATGTACAGAGATGGAACGTATACAGGCTCGGCTTTTGGATATGGAGGAAAAACATATCTGACAATTACGATCTCAGGAGGTCAGATCGCATCCATTGAGCAGACAAATCAGGATACACTGGAATTTTTTGATCCTGCATGGAGCACGATCTATTCTCAGATCATGGCAAACCAGTCGGCGGATGGGATCGATACTGTCAGCGGAGCAACCTATTCCTCCGAAGGGATCCTGAACGCTGCACAAAAAGCCCTTGCCCAGGCAAAGAATTAACCGGGTGAACGTTGGAGCAGCTATAAACATCTGAATCTAAGCCAATAATAAGAGGTGAAAGAAACCTCTGGACTTCTCGATTTTTTTTGAAGTTCAGAGGTTTTTTGCTAGGTTTCTGAAATTGCTTCTATAAATCGATAAAAAAATAACAGGAATGTATACAGAATAATAGGAAAAATATCAGAAAATATAAGCAGTTTAAATAATTTGAAATGCAAATTAGCGGGGATTAACCTGAGAAATACAATAAAATTTTTATTGCACAGGGCAATGTTTTATGTTATGTTTGAATGTGTGTAATTAAAGTTGTTATTAAAATGACAAACAACGCTGAAAGGAGAACAAATATGAGCAGTAAAATTACGATCATCGGAGCAGGAAGTGTAGGAGCAACTATCGCTTATACCTTATCACAGAGGAGTATTGCATCAGAGATCGTTCTGATCGATATTAACAAAGATAAGGCTGAAGGTGAGGTTATGGATATTGAGCAGGGAACCAGTTTCCGTGAGCCGATCTCCATCGTGGCAGGAGATTACCCGGATGCTGCAGATTCTGACATTGTGATCATCACTTCCGGTATTGCCAGAAAACCGGGACAGACTCGCATCGAGCTGACACAGACCAACGTCAACATTATGAAGAGTATTACTCCGGAGATCGTAAAGGTGGCTCCCAAAGCGCTTTATATTATCGTAAGTAATCCATGTGATGTTATGACTTATGCATTTGCAAAGCTTTCCGGACTGCCGGAAAATCAGATCCTTGGTTCCGGAACCGCCCTGGATACGGCCCGTCTCCGCTGCAGACTTTCCCAGTATTACGGCGTATCTGAGAAAAACATCCACGCCTATGTATTCGGAGAGCATGGAGATACTTCCTTTGTACCGTGGTCCAGAGCCTTTGTTGCAGGTGCGACCCTTGATGAATTTGACAAGATCGTTCATGAGGATCAGAAAGATCTGCCGCCACTTGACAGAGAGGAAGTTCTGGAGTATGTTCATACTTCAGGATCAACTGTTATTGCCAAGAAAGGTGCCACATTTTATGCGGTAGCCGTATCTGTCTGCAGACTTTGCTCGCTTCTTCTTGCAGCATCTGATACAATAGTCAGTGTATCAACCATGCTTCACGGAGAGTACGGTGTTGAAGACGTATGTCTTAGTACCATGGCTTCTATCGGACCGGAAGGTGTAAAACGTATCGTTCGTGTTCCGCTGACCGAGGAGGAGACAGAGAAGCTTCATGCAAGCGCCAATGCTCTGAAGGACGTGATCGCACAGATTGATCTTTGATAAATGTCAGAAGCTGTGTAAAGAGGAAAAAGCAGCCTCAGGCAAATTTGAAACAACGGGAGAAAGATAAAAATGGATATTATTCAGGTAATTACCAGAGAATTGAACGTTGAGAAATGGCAGGTCGAGGCAGCGGTTAAGCTGATCGATGAAGGCTGCACCATTCCTTTTATTTCCAGATACCGTAAGGAAGCAACCGGTACACTGAACGACGAACAGCTTCGTAATCTTAATGAGAGACTTACTTATTTAAGGAATCTTGAGGATAAAAAGGCTCAGGTTCTGGGCAGCATCGAGGAACAGGGCAAGCTGACTCCGGAGCTGAAGAAACAGATCGAGGCAGCGCAGACACTCGTTGTGGTAGAGGATCTTTACCGTCCGTACCGCCCGAAGCGCCGTACACGTGCCATCATCGCCAGGGAAAAAGGTCTGGGATCTCTGGCCGACATCATTCTTCTCCAGATGACGAAGAAACCTCTTGAAGAAGAGGCAAAAGCATTTCTTTCTGAGGAAAAAGAAGTCAAAACTGTGGAAGAGGCCATCAGCGGTGCCAGAGATATCATTGCAGAACACATTTCTGATGAAGCAGATTATCGTATCAGTATCCGTAAGAGAACAATGGATAAGGGAACTATATGTTCCACCGCAAGAGATGAGAAGGAGCAGTCTGTATACGAGATGTATTATGACTTTGAGGAGCCGGTGAAAAAGCTTGCAGGTCATCGTGTCCTTGCTCTGAACCGTGGTGAGAAAGAGAAATTCCTTACTGTGAAGATCCTTGCACCTGAGGAAGAGATCATCCGTTATCTTGAAAAACAGGTGATCGTCCGCGATAATCCATACACTACACCTGTTCTGAAAGAAGCCATTGAGGACAGCTATAAACGTCTCATCGGACCGGCTATTGAGCGTGAGATCCGAAGTGCCCTTACAGAGGCAGCAGAGGACGGTGCCATCCATGTCTTTGGCAAAAATCTGGAGCAGCTTCTCATGCAGCCTCCAATTGCAGGACAGGTAGTTCTTGGCTGGGACCCTGCCTTCCGTACCGGATGCAAGCTGGCAGTGGTAGATCCTACCGGAAAGGTTCTGGATACCACAGTTATTTATCCCACAGCACCAACCAATGAGACCAAGATCCGTGCCGCAAAGGAAACCCTGAAAAAGCTTATCAGCAAATATCATGTGACACTGATCTCTGTAGGAAACGGAACGGCATCCAGAGAATCCGAGCAGATCATCGTGGAGCTTCTTAAGGAAATTCCTGAAAAGGTCCAGTATGTTATCACCAACGAGGCAGGTGCTTCTGTATATTCCGCAAGCAAGCTTGCTACGGAAGAATTCCCGAATTTCGATGTTGGACAGAGAAGCGCCGCATCCATCGCAAGACGTGTACAGGATCCGCTTGCAGAGCTTGTAAAGATCGATCCGAAATCCATCGGTGTCGGTCAGTATCAGCATGATATGAACCAGAAAAAGCTGGGAGAAGCCCTTAACGGCGTTGTGGAAGATTGTGTAAACAAGGTCGGAGTGGATCTGAATACTGCATCTGCATCCCTTCTGGAGTATATTTCCGGAATCAGCAAGGCCATCGCAAAGAATATTGTAGCCTACCGTGAGGAAAACGGCCGTTTCCAGACAAGAAGAGAGCTTCTTAAGGTTGCCAAGCTTGGTCCGAAAGCCTTTGAGCAGTGTGCAGGTTTCACACGGATCACAGGAGGCAAAAATCCTCTGGACGCAACCAGTGTCCATCCGGAAAGCTATGACACAGCAAAAAAACTCCTGGAAAAGCTGGGCTACACACCGGAAGATGTGGCAGAGCGTAAGCTTACCGGTATTTCCGGGCAGATTCGCGATTACGGAAAACTGGCAAAGGAGCTGGAGATCGGAGAGCCAACCTTACGTGATATCGTAAAGGAACTGGAAAAACCTGCCAGAGATCCACGTGACGAGATGCCGAAACCAATCCTCCGTACCGATGTCCTGGATATGAAGGACCTGAAAGAAGGCATGGTCCTCAAGGGAACTGTCCGCAATGTCATTGACTTCGGTGCTTTTGTGGATATCGGTGTGCATCAGGATGGCCTGGTCCATATTTCCGAGATGAGCGAGAAATTCATCAAACATCCGCTGGAAGCAGTCAGTGTGGGAGATATCGTGGATGTCCGTGTTCTTGGTGTTGATATGAAGAAAAAACGGATCAGCCTTTCCATGAAGGGGATCAGTAAATAAAGAGAAAAACTGAGTAAAGAGAAGCAGGCAAGTATATTCTGCAGCATTCTGCGGCGGATTACCGGACCGATATACAATAAAGCTATAACAGAAATACAGCAGTGGTTTATACCCTATACTTTATAGAACCGGAGAAATCAGGTTTACAGGGAAAAACCACTGCTGTATTATTATATTACCAGATGCGGATTATAGGAAATGCTTATATCAGAAATAAGCTTTGAAGCTCATAGATTGATCCGCATATGTATATAGAATGATCGATCAGACAGGAGGGATTATATTTGGATAGTACTGTACAGACCGTGCAGGAGGTCGGAAATCAGGTAAGCCAGTACAGGCAGATGTTTGAAAATTATCTGCCGGACATCACGAAATTCGGAATCAAGGTTGTTCTGGCTATTGTTGCTTTCTGGGTAGGAAGCACGGTAATTAAATGGATCGTAAAGTTTGTGAGGAAATCACTGACAAAATCCAGGCTGGATACAGGAGTGGCACAGTTTATGTCCTCACTGGTCAAGATCGTACTTTACATACTCCTGATCTTTAACATATCCATAAGTTTTGGAGTAAAGGAATCATCTCTGGCAGCACTTCTCGGAACTGCAGGTGTTACTATGGGTCTTGCCCTCCAGGGCGGACTTGCCAACCTGGCAGGAGGCATGATGCTTCTTCTGTTCAAGCCTTTCCAGGTAGGGGATTACATCATCGTTAACGGACAGGACGGAAGCGAGGGAACGGTAGCCAAGGTCGAGATCTGTTATACAACGTTGTTATCCATTGATAACAAGCACATCGTGATCCCGAACGGTACTCTTTCCAATGTGACCATCACCAACGTAACAGCAAGGGATCAGCGAAGGCTGGAGATCAAAGTGGGGATCTCTTACAATGCAGATATCCAGAAGGCCAAGGATATCCTGGAAGATATCCTCACCGAGGATCCGGATACAAGAGAAGACGAAGAGATGGTGGTATTCGTAGACGAGCTGGCAGAAAGCTCTGTGATCATGGGCTTTCGTGTCTGGGTAGATACCGACCGCTACTGGGCAGCCAGATGGAGATTGAACCAGAGGATCAAGGAAGATTTTGATTATTATGGAATTGAGATTCCTTATAATCAGCTGGATGTGCATA
>OLPO01002401.1_pt1 | contig 11725 bp, 10 predicted proteins | sample 1672831 | NCBI WGS metagenome assembly OLPO01 (sample SAMEA3136728, study PRJEB25190) | human gut metagenome
TCAGCCACAGATGGGACAGCAGATGTACGGTCAGCCACAGATGGGACAGCAGATGAACGGTCAGCCACAGATGGGACAGCAGATGTACGGTCAGCCACAGATGGGACAGCAGATGTATGGTCAGCCACAGATGAATCAGATGTATGGCCAGCCGTCCAGACCAGCAGGAAGTTTGGATTTCAATGATATACTTAAGAGTTTTCTTGGATTGTTCAGCAAACCGGCCACAACAGCAGAAAATATTGCTGGAAAGGACAGTATATCAACCGGATTGATATTTGCTGGATTTAACATCATTGTGACATTTATGTTCGTTTTTCTTGGACTTTTGTCATTGGGTATGAGCGGTGGTCCTTCGGCTGCAAGAGCGCTGTATATGATATTCTTCCTGGCTATAGGTTATGGAGTCATTGCGGCATCGCTGTTCCTCACATGTGGAGTAATCTTTAAAGGCGGAATGACTTTTACAAAGGCCATGAACCTTACGGGAATATTTGCCATGTATGAGACTGGCGCATTTGCTGTAGGTATTCTGTTTGCACTTATATCAGGCGGTTTCCATAACGTTGAGTTCCTAAGTAATATTGTAGCTGGAATGGCATACATACTTTTTATAGTTATTTCTCTTTGTGCAGTTATAGTAGTAGTACATACAGCATTCAAAGATCTTCCTTTTAGCAGTGATAAGAAGGTGCTTGCGCTTATAATCATTGTATCTATGGTAGTATTTGTAATTTCTGTATTTGACAACACTGCACAGAAGATATTTAGAGACAGCGGAATTTGCGCAGATCAGATATTCAGTGTATTTGAAAATGCACGCTATCATATCGGAAGCCTTAGCTGGTGGTCATAAAACACTTTGTTTTTTCCCCCGAAATGTGATAAAATGATAAGGTATTTGTATAGAGTGGCAAAGATTTAGATAAGAAAGGAACGGGTTATGGTAAGGAAAGTTGGTTTAACTGACAGCGTTGGCTTTACTTGTCTGGAAGATTTACAGTTGTCTAACTCATATATGTGGGGTACAGCAATAAGCCTGGACTATTGTGGCAGGGAGGACTGCATTAAGGGTTGGAAGTTTGGCCCTTATGTAAGAGAGTCATATGTTATCCATATAGTGAAAAAGGGAAAGTGCTCCTTTTCACTGGCCGGTAAGACTTATAATCTGGAGGCGGGACAGGCATTTATCATCAGACCTGGAGAGGAGACTACATACAGAGCAGATGATGATGATCCATGGAGTTATATGTGGGTTGGCTTTCATGGTTACAGAGCCGAAGATTTTATCGAAGCTATGGGTTACAGCAAGGATTGCCCTATTATAAGGATCGAACAGATGGATACGTGTACCGAGTGTATAGACAGAATGCTCCAGCTCAGCCAGATCACCAGGATAAACGAGGTGAAGAGACAGAGTGCCCTCATGCTTTTATTTGCGACTATTATGGAGGATAATGCAGCAGATGAAAAGCAGACGGACAATGTGGAATATCCAAGTAAGATATATGTCAAAGCTGCTGTTGATTTTATCACAGAGAAGTACATGAATAAGATCAAGATAGACGATATCGCTGATTTCATAGGAATAAGCAGAAGTCATCTCACGGGAAGTTTCAAGAAGGAGATGGGAGTTTCCCCTCAGGAGTATCTGATCAATTTCCGCCTGGAGAAGGCGGCCAGTATGCTCAGATCTTCAAAGGAACAGATAAACATAATCGCATATCAGTGTGGTTATGAGGATTCTCTTTCGTTTTCCAAAGCATTTAAGCAGAAGTTTGGAATGAGCCCGAAGTCATTCAGGAATCTTGAGATAGAGCTTGAGAAGACTGATGCAAAGGGTGGACATGAGGCATCTCTGCTTTAGATGGACGGAAAGCCTGGAGTTATATTTACGATATTGATGAATAAAAACAGGATATGCATTTCATAAGCCATATGTATGGCTGTGTGGAATGCATATCCTGTTTTTTTAGTTCAGTTGTTTTTGATTTTATTTTGGATCAGTTTTATCTGAACCAGCTTTATCTAAATCTGTCTGTTTATCATCGCTTGCCGGAAGTTCTGCATTGTCCGAAGCTTCTATAGGTTTCATCCATGAGTCTGGATCGTCGTCCGTGTATTGTTTTGTGACATCATCGAGGTAAGGGGAAAATGCCGTTATAAACATGAATGATGAAATATATGCTATCAGTCCGAACCCGCACGCAATAAATATGAAGATACCAACCATGAATATCTGCGGACTTGCAAGCAGGAAGTATACAGGAAGAGTATACAATATCATTATAATAATGGTAAATATAAAATTCTTGGCTGCCATGAATATAGACTGTAGTATAAGGTTCTTTAATGTGTTCTCAAATGCACTTATAACTGGAAACAGGTAAATTGCAATAAAGCATATCAAAATAAAAAGTATCACACTGGTATAGTACATGATCTTATTCTCCTGGGGGCCACCTTTGCCAAAAAGATTAAAGTCCATTGTGAATATAAATGACACGACCAGAAACAAAATCCATGCAATCGTTGATTTCTTGAAGTTGTCCTTAAATCCTTTGAAGAAAAGTTTTACAACCCCGCCGTATTCTCCTGTGCGCTGTTTCTTTAGTAACGTGTAATACATGGCACTCATGGATGCTCCCATGGTGAAAACAGGAATACTGCATAGTATAAAGAGAATATTAACTACTATAATATCACCTATTGTACCAAATACTCTGGCAAACCAGCCATCACTGCTGAATATGTTCATAAGTTCCCTCCTGATATTGTGTAAAATAGTATTACAAACGCAGCCATTGATAACTGCCTGGATAATACGAGTTAACTATAGCACAAAAACGCACACCATAATATAGCAAGTTTTACAATTTGACATATGCATTCTACATTTTACCATAAAATAGCACAAAAAAAGGACGGTTAACAACTTAAAAATATACATTATTGACAAAAAACCATGATATTTTGACATTTTTCCATGTGAAAAGGTTCACAGAAATTTTATAATTCAATCATAGAAAGCACACAGATGCCGTAAGGCAGACCGGCAGAATAGGGCACAGAATTCAGGATATGATAAAGAATGTGGGTGTCAAAAATCCTGCCGGGGATGTAAAAAGGAGGAAGGTTTTATGAGAAAAAGATTAAAGAAAGCAGTAGCAGTAGGACTTGCAGCAGCAACAGCATTTTCACTGTGCGCATGTGGCGGCGGTGATGGAAGTAAGAGCAGCAGCGATGCTCTTGAGGTAGTTATCTGGGATAACAACCAGCAGAAGGGTCTGCAGCAGATATGTGATCTCTTCACAGAAGAGACAGGCATCAAGGTTGATGTACAGGTTAAGGAGTGGGATTCATACTGGACACTTCTTGAGGCTGGTGCATCAGGTGGAGATATGCCAGATGTATTCTGGATGCACTCCAACAACTCACAGATGTACATGAAGAACAACAAGCTCTTAAAGCTCGATGACTACATCGCAAAGAGTGAGAAAGTTGATATGAGCAACTACATGCCAGAGATTACAGAGCTCTACACATATGATGGTTCATATTACGCAGTACCAAAGGATTATGATACAATCGCTCTCTGGTACAACAAGAAGATGTTCGATGATGCAGGACTTGAGTATCCAAATGAGAACTGGACATGGGATGACCTCTATGAGGCTGCTAAGAAGCTCACAACTGGCGACAAGTACGGTTTCTGTATGAACACATCAAACGATCAGGACACATACTACAACATGGTTTACTCAATGGGCGGTTACATCGTAAATGACGATCACACAAAGTCAGGATATGACGATGCAAACACAATCAAGGCTATGGACTATGTAGGAAAGCTCCTCAAGGATTGCTGCCCACCGGCAACAACAATGTCTGAGACAGGTACAGACGTATTATTCCAGTCAGGAACGGTAGCAATGATCACACAGGGTTCATGGATGACAGCAGGATTCCTTGACAACGAGTATCTCGTTGAGAACTGTGACGTAGCAATTCTTCCATATGACAAGACAACAGGTATGAGAACTTCTATCTGTAACGGACTTGGATGGGCTGCATCAGCAGACACAAAGAGACCAGATGACTGCTGGAAGCTTATCGAGTGGTTCGGTTCAAAGGAGATGCAGGAGAAGCAGGCTGAGCTCGGTGTAACAATGTCAGCTTACGAAGGCACATCAGACAAGTGGGTTAATTGCACAGACAAGTTCAACCTTAACGCTTACCTTGACATCACAAAGGATTCAACAGTTCCAGGCGTAACAAATGAGCTTGTACTCAGACCATACACATACAATTCAACAGTATGGTCACAGGCAGCACAGACATTCTTCGCAGATGCATGGGCAGACCCATCAAAGATGGAGCAGTCATGCAAAGACTTTGCAGCACAGATGAATCAGTATATCGAAGAAGAGGACAAGTAATCCTGTAAAGCATTTATAAGATAACAAAACAGTGGGTAGGATGGAGTTCCTACCCATTGCTCACCAGAAGTAATGGGGTGTTAATTACAGTATAAATGATAGAAGGAGGGATTTTATGTCAGATAATAACAAGAAACCGGATACCAAAGCGGCTGAGATGATTAAGGCTGCAGAGGCAGGCATAGTAAGTCCGGCAGCAGCAGAAGATAAAGAGTTCAAGAAAAAGAAGTCAACAACATGGGAAAGAAACCAGCGCAAATGGGGTTGGGCATTCATTCTTCCAACAATGATAGGTATCATAGTCCTCAACTTATGGCCTATAATTCAGACAATATATCAGTCATTCTGTAAGGTTGGATCATTCGGAGATTCATCATTTGCAGGATTTGCAAATTACAAGAAGATGTTTGCTGACCCTGAGGTATGGCAGTCACTTCTCAATACATTCAAGTATGCGATCATCGAGGTTCCATTCTCAATCGCAATTGCACTTATACTTGCAGTATTCCTGAATCGTAAGATGCATGGAAGAACAATATACAGAGCAATATTTTTCCTGCCAATGGTAGTTGCACCAGCAGCCGTAGCCATGGTATGGAGATGGTTATACAATTCACAGTTCGGTCTGTTAAACCACATCCTTGGTGCAAAGATCGAGTGGATATCCAATCCAAAGATCGCATGGATCTCAGTTGCGATCATCGGTGTTTGGTCGATTATAGGTTACAACATGGTTCTGTTCCTTGCAGGACTTCAGGAGATACCTAAGGATTACTACGAGGCAGCAGATATTGATGGAGCATCAGGTGTGAGAGCTTTCTTCAAGATCACTCTTCCACTTCTCTCCCCAACAGTATTCTTCGTACTCGTAACAAGAGTAATCGGAGCACTCCAGGTATTCGATCTTGTATACATGGTAATGGATATTTCAAATCCAGCCCTCAAGAAGACAGAGTCAATCGTATATCTGTTCTACCAGTACTCATTCCAGAATGGTAACAAGGGTTATGGATCAGCAATAGTAGTTCTTCTTCTCGCAGTCATCATGGTACTCACAGTATTCCAGATGATCGGTCAGAAGAAGTGGGTTCATTATAACTAGGAAGGGGGAATCAATATGACAAGAGGTGTACAGTTTAAGAGAAAAATGCAGAAATTATTGATTCACCTTATTCTCATCGTGTTCTCAATAATTATGATTGTGCCATTTGTATGGATGACACTGACAGCATTTAAGACAGTAACAGAGGCAACTTCAGTAAGTCCATTCGTAATATTCCCATCACAGTGGCGTACAGACGCTTTCACTACTGTATGGAATAACATGAACTTCATTGTTCTCTACAAGAATACATTATTGCTCATATTCTTCAGAGTTGTGTGTGCATGTCTCACAGCAACACTTGCAGGATATGCATTTGCAAGACTTAAGTTTAAAGGCAGAGACTTTATGTTCTCTCTGATACTTTTCCAGATGATGATTCCTTCACAGATATTCATCATCCCACAGTTCCTGATGATCAGTAAGATGGGCCTGACAAATACGATGTTTGCTCTGGTATTCCCGGGAATTGTAACAGCGTTTGGTACATTCCTGCTGAAGCAGGCTTACATGGGACTTCCTGGAGATCTCGAGGAGGCAGCGAGACTTGATGGATGTAACATTCCAAAGACTTTCGTATTCGTAATGGCTCCGCTTGCAAGATCATCTATGGTTGCCCTCGGAATATTCACAGCAGTGTTCGCATTCAAAGATCTGATGTGGCCACTGGTTGTAAACAGCAGTGCAAACAAGATGCCGCTCTCAGCAGCTCTTGCAACTATGCAGGGACAGTATCAGTCCAACTATCCACAGTTGATGGCTGCTTCACTCATATCATGTATACCAATGATCGTTATATACCTGATATTCCAGAAGCAGTTCGTAGAAGGTATCGCTACATCAGGTGGAAAGCTCTAAAAGACAATATAGCAGTTGTAACTACAATGTGGGTGACGTCAGTTGCTGGCGTCACCCTATATGATATCGTAAGTGCGGAGCACTTGCGATGCCGTGGACGCCGCGCGAAGCGCCTTTCATGCGTCCACTCCAAAATATACCGTAAGTGCGGAGGGAGGACATCTATGAAAAAGTCTATTATCACAGAAGAAGAGAAACTGAAGATAAAAGAGATGGATTCCATGCGCAAAAAGATAGGTTATATCTGGGATTATTACAAATTATGGATAATCGGCGCTGTCGCTCTTGTGGGGCTGATAGTGTATTTCACGGTGGTATTTGTTACAAGAGAGGACAAGCCGGTACTTGATGTTGTTCTTGTGAACAACTATGACGATGTTTCGGATGACAGCAAACTGGCACAGGGATTTGTGTCGTATGTTGGTGAAGAGAATCTGCCGGGTAAAGTAGCATTTGATAATAATGCATTTTTCAACCTGGCAAACAATTCTGATTATAAGAACAGTTACTATATGAAGGTGTTGGCATATCTTGAGGCTGATACAGCCCAGGTGGTTATGTGCCAATATGACAACCTCATAGGGCTCGCAAAGAGCGGAAGACTTGCGGATCTGTCGGATGAGAAGATCGGCGATATATGCGATAAATATAAAGATAGAATAGTTTACTATGAAAATGATGAGGGCGTGAAGGTGCCCGTTGGAATAGATGTATCTGATGGATACAAAGCGGCAGGACTTATAGAATACACAGATGGCAAGGCGTATGTGGGACTGTCGGCATATGCTGAAAGTTATGAGTACGCAGAGAAATTTGTGGACTATATGGTTGAGCTTGGCAAGTAGATATGAATACATTCCGGGAGACCCGGCTGTAGATAAAGTAGATGAATCAGTAAGATTCGGCTGGCAGGTCTGGCTGAGGATAGACAGGAGATTATGAAAAGGAGGATTTTGGCATGGCAATAGTCGTAAATGAAGAGAGCAGACTGTTTACACTAAATACCAGAAATACTACATATCAGATGAAGGTGATAGAGTATGGATATCTCGCACATCTGTATTATGGCAAGAAACTTGACGGGGACATGTCGTATGTCATAACTCATTACGATAGAGGATTTTCAGGAAATCCTTATGAGGCGCAGGACTGCCGTGAGTTTTCACTGGACAATATTCCACAGGAGTATAGCTGTTATGGAAACGGAGATTTCAGGACTCCTGCATTTAATATTAAGGATATTGAGGGGGTTCATGGCTGCGATCTCAGATATACATCTTATGAAATCGTGGATAATAAATACAGTCTCAAGGGACTTCCGGCTGCATACACAAACGATGGCGAGAAGGGAGAGACACTTAAGATAGTTCTTCAGGATCCACAGGTAGGAGTTGAGGTTGAGCTCCTGTATGGAATTATAGAGGATAAGGATTTGATCACAAGATCAGCTATAGTCAGAAATATAAGCGATGCGGATATATTTGTTTCAAAGGCTTCAAGTGTCAGTCTGGATTTTGTGACAGGTGATTATGATCTTATACATTTCCATGGAAGACATGCCATGGAGCGTATGTATGAGAGGGATGAGATCACTCATGGTGTGAAGAAGATTGGCAGCACAAGGGGAACTTCAAGCCACCAGCACAGCCCATTTGTGGTTCTTGCTGCAAAGAATGCGGATGAAGATCACGGTGACTGTTATGGAATATCTCTGCTTTACAGTGGAAGCTTTGGCTGTGAGGTTGAGAAGGATCAGATGGATCAGGTGAGACTCAATATGGGTGTTCAGGATGATATGTTCGAGTATGTGCTCTATCCTGAGTGTGAATTTGTTGCACCTGAGGTTGTGATGGTATATTCACCTGATGGATTTGCCGATATGTCACACAAGATGCATGATGTGGTCAGATATAATATCTGCCGCGGCGAGTACAAGACAAAGAGAAGACCAATACTCATAAACAGCTGGGAGGCTGTATATTTTGATTTCAATGGCGATGATATCGTAAATATAGCTAGGCAGGCTTCAGAACTTGGCGTTGAAATGCTGGTTCTGGATGATGGCTGGTTTGGTGTGAGAGATGACGACAAGTCAGGACTTGGCGACTGGTTCGTAAATGAGGATAAGATGGGCGGACCTATGGCTGATGTTGTGAAAAGAGTGAAGGCTCTCGGCATGAAGTTTGGTATCTGGATCGAGCCGGAGATGGTATCTGAGAAGAGTAACCTGTTCAAGGAGCATCCTGACTATGCATTTGTGATACCTGAAAGAAAGCCGGTCATGGGAAGAAGCCAGCTGAATCTGGACTTCTCAAGAAAAGAGGTCGTAAACTGCATATTTAATCAGCTGACAGCGGTGCTTGACAAGATAGATGTTGATTATATAAAGATGGATATGAACAGAAGCATCTTAAATGTATACTCCATGACTGAAGGAATCCAGAACAATGGAACTATTCTCTACAAGTATGTACTCGGTGTATATGACTTTATGGAGAGGCTTCAGGCGAGATATCCAAAGATGTTCATCGAGGGCTGTAGCGGCGGTGGCGGAAGATTTGACGCCGGAATGATGTATTACACACCACAGATTTGGTGCAGTGATGATACAGATGCAATATGCAGACTTGACATACAGTATGGAACTTCATTTGGATATCCTATATCGGTGGTTGGTTCACACGTATCTGCAGTTCCAAATCACCAGACAGGCAGGACAACTCCATTCAATACAAGAGCCGTTGTTGCCATGGCAGGAAGCTTCGGTTACGAGCTTGATCTGAACAAGGTCAGCGATGAGGAAAAGGAGGAGGTTAAGGCTCAGGTAGAAAATTACAAGAAATACTGGGATCTCCTTCACAATGGACTTTACTACAGACTGACGGATGCAGACAAGAGCAAAGGAGTGGCTGCATGGTCATTTGTCGCAAGGGATAAGTCGGAGACTCTTGTCAATATAGTGACTGTGGATAGCTTCTGCAATTCACCTGTACCTTTCATCAGGGTGAAAGGTCTTGATGCGGCTGCCATATACGTTGATGAAGAGACCGGCGCAGAGTACAGTGGACAGGGACTTGACCAGATCGGACTTCCGGTGCCGCTCAAGTTTGGTGAGTACAATGCTTATCAGATACATCTTGTGAGGAAGTAGTAAGTGCTGCCCTGGAAAACCGGGCTGGATATGAGATAAAATTTAGTGGATCGATTCAACGACTGGATTTAGGTTAGATTTGGTTGTCTGGGCAGGCGCCCCAGATGGCACAGATGTTTGTGCTGTCTGGGGGCGCCTGCTTTGTTTTGTGACTGTGTGTGATTGATGAGGCATTTAGCCGTCCTGGCGTCTGGCAGCGGAAGAACTTTAATTTTATTTTGTATTGTTTATTTTTGATTTTTTATTGGACATCGTGTATATAAAATGCTACCATAGAACATAATGACCAGAACAACGCGGGGATATATGCGTAGCACGGGAAAAAGGAGAAATACATATGGACGAGAATAATGTAAATGGATTTGACAATATGGATGATGAAGAGGGAACCACAGTCCTTACTTCACCGGGAGTTAGTGCTTACGGCGGTGCACAGGGTACTCCTCCAACAAACATGACAACTCCTGATCAGTCAAATGGCCAGTACGGCGGCCAGCAGTATGGTGATCAGTCAAACGGTCAGTACGGAGCGCAGCAGTACGGAGACCAGATGAATGGTCAGTACGGTGGACAGCAGTATGGCGGCCAGATGAATGGCCAGTATGGAGCGCAGCAGTACGGTGGCCAGATGAATAGTCAGTACGGAGCGCAGCAGTACGGAGATCAGATGAATGGTCAGTACGGTGGACAGCAGTATGGCGGCCAGATGAACGGCCAGTATGGAGCACAGCAGTACGGCGGCCAGATGAATGGTCAGTACGGTGGACAGCAGTATGGTGATCAGATGGGCAATAATCCATTTGCACAGCCTGCAAAAAAACAAGGATTCAATATCAATGATCTCTTCAAGAATACAAAGCTCATGATTATATCAGGCGCAGCACTTGCCGCCATTATTATAATCATAGTTGTGATTGCGGTCGTTGCTGGAGGCAGAGGTGCCGGCAGTATTGACAAGGTTGGAGATAAGCTTGCAAAGGCAATTCGCACAGAGAATGAGAAAACTGTATATAAACTGATGAATGGCAAGATGGTCAAGGCAGCCACAGAGGATGTGGGTGAGACCAAGAAAGAGGCTTTGGAAGATATCAAGGATCTTCTTGAGGATGATTTAGATGATCTTGAGGATGAAGTTGGCAAGGTTAAGAAGATAGAAGTGAAGGATGTCGACAAGGATTACGCAAGTAAGTCAGACATAAAGGATACAAAGAAAGAATTCAAGAAAGAGTTTGATGTTGATTTAGATATATCAGGATATGCATATGCAAGAGCAGATATCACGGTTGAAGGTGAGGATGGAACTGCAGATGGAACACTGAGTTATTCTGTTGTTAAGATTGGAAGCAAGTGGTATCTGGCTGGTGATTACAGCATTTACCTTAATATTGACAATGACCGTTAATAATGGTTATTCAGTAATATCCATCAAATAAAAGAAGCTACCGGCACACAGTGAATTTTGACTGTGTGCCGTTTTTTTATGTAAGTAATGAGCAAAATACATATATAACAAGCCTGAATTTATCGTATATATACAAAAATGCTTTATATCTGCTGTGACAGATGGTATGATAAAATAGGTTTCTCATAAAGCATGTGCAGGAAATAATGATAAAGTGTGCTGATTCATGATGATGTATGCCGATATGATGTAACCGACAGTTGTTGTTAAAAGGTTTATGAAAGGTCGAAGGGAGGACGTAATATGAGAAAGTTGAAGAGATATCTCGCAATGTTCATGGCAGCTGTTATCGCTGTGACCAGTTTGAATATTCCGGCTGTCGCTGTGTATGCGCAGGACACCGGAGATGCGGCTCAGGTTGCAGAGGCGACACCGAGTGATGCCGATGGAGTTGTGGATATCAGTGAGGGTGTTACAAGGGTGAATATAACATCCGGTGCGATGAAGAAATTTAGATTTACGCCGGCGGAGAGTGCTACATTGAATATATATTCTACCAGTGACGATGACACTATAGTATATTTATATGATGCGGATGGAAATTACCTTCAATGAATGATAATGATAAATAACAACTAATCTTCCATATCTCAGCAGACATCATATGATGTTTCTTATTATTACTCACACCTGGAAGTCCTCGTAGATTCCCAAAAACTACTAATACTTCTAGCTTTTGTGTACAAGCAACAAAGGTTCCTCTCTATGCTTCC
>OLPO01002404.1_pt1 | contig 11714 bp, 5 predicted proteins | sample 1672831 | NCBI WGS metagenome assembly OLPO01 (sample SAMEA3136728, study PRJEB25190) | human gut metagenome
AGATGTCGCGCTCGGCCCAGACGTCGGCGGAGTCTCCCGAGACGTACATGGGCATGTCGCCCACGATCTTGATGCCGCGGGCGTTGGCGTAGGCGCGCAGCTCGTCCCACTCGCGCTGGAACTCGTACTGCAGCTTGCGGTGGCGGTCAACCCCGTCGGCCAGCTCCACTCGCCGCGCCAGCCCAGGCGAGAAACGCGCGTAGGCGTCGGGCCACTCCTGCCACGGGCCCTCCCCCAGGAGGTCCTTGATGGCGCGGAAAGTGGCATAGGGCGTGAGCCAGTACTTGTTCTTCTCGAGAAACGCCTGGTAGTCAGGGTCGTCGTCGGCGTCCTTGAGCTCTGTCAGGACGTCCTCGGGGTCCTTCTCCAGAAGGCAGGTGTTGCCCGCGAAGGCGGCGAGTCCGGCGTAGGGAGAGCCGTAGCCGTCGGCCGGGTTGACCGGCAGGACCTGCCAGTAGGTCTGGCCGCACTCGGCGAGCCAGTCCACAAAGCGGCGGGCAGGGGCGCCCAACGTGCCGGGCCCGCCCTCGTTGGGAAGCGAGGTCACGTGGCAGAGCACGCCCATGCCGGGCTCGAGCGGCTCCTGCAGGCGGCGCTGCTTGTGGAAGTGCAGCACGGCAGTGCCCAAGGGCCAGAGGAAGGCCTCGGCGCAGCCGTCCACCACGGCGGGGGCAGCACCGCTCACCACGTCGGACACGGCCTCGCCGGCCATGGGGACGCGCACGGTGTGGGCATCGTGCAGGCTGGCGTTGGCAAGCACGCAGACGCACTCGCCGTCCTCGCCGCGACGCCAGAAGCCAAAGACGTCCTCGCCGTCGGCAAAGGGCTCGAAGTCACCCGCGGTCAGGACCGGCAGGGCCTTTCTCACGGCGATGGCGTTGCGGAAGACCGTGGCGCAGTCCATGCGGCCGCCGTCCCAGGGGAAGGCCGCGCGGTTGTACGGGTCTCGGAAGCCCTCCATGCCGCGCTCGTCGCCATAGTAGACGCAGGGCACGCCCGGAAGCGTCATCTGCAGCAGCACCGTGAGCCACAGGCGGCTCATGGCAAGGCTGGCGTGACCCTCGTCCAGACGGAACGCCGCGCACTCCTCCTCGGAGAGGGTGTCGGGGTCGGGCGCGTCTCCCAGCATGGTGAAGAGGCGCTCGCGGTCATGGCTGCCCAGCAGGTTAAGGCAGGAGAAGAACGCGTCGCGCGGGTAGTTCTCGCGCAGCTGCTCCAGGCGTGCGGCCATCTCCGGCGCGCCGATCTGGTTGCGCACGAAGGCCAGCAGCGCCGTGCGCAGCGGGTAGTTCATGGTGCCGTCGAGCTCGGTGCCCTCAAAGTACTGGCGCAGCTTGCCGTAGGCCATCTTGTTGGAGGCATCCTCCCAGACCTCGCCCACGAGGGCGCCGTCCGGGCGCTCGGCAACCATTGCGGCCTTGATGTCCTCGATAAAGCCGTCGGAGAGCTCGTCGGCAACGTCCAGGCGCCAGCCGCGGGCGCCGGCGCGCAGCCACTTGCGCACCACGCCGTCCTGCCCGCAAATGAGCTCGTGGTACTCCGGGTTCTTCTCGTTTACGTCGGGAAGGTCGGGGTTGCCCCACCAGCCGTCATAGGTGCCGTCCTCGTTGAAGAAGAACCAGTCGCGGTAGGGAGACTCGTCGCCCTGCCAGGCACCCGGCTCGGGGTAGTTGCCGTAGCGGTTGAAGTAGCGGGAGTCCTGGCCGCAGTGGTTGAAGACGCCGTCCAGCATGATGGAGATACCGCGCTCAGCAGCCTCGCGGGCCAGGGCGCAGAACTCCTCCTCGTCGCCCAGCATGGGGTCAATGCGCAGGTAGTCGGCCGTGTCGTAGCGGTGGTTGCTGGCCGCCTCAAAGATGGGGTTGAGGTAGATCACGGTCACGCCGAGGTCTGCCAGGTAGTCGAGCTTCTCGCGGACGCCACGCAGGGTGCCGCCGTAGAAGCCCCACTCCAGGATATCCCCGTCCTCGCTCTTGCGGTAGGTGGGCGGCGTGTCCCAGTCCTCCACCAGCACGCGCGCAGGGCCCTCGCGGTGGGCGGCCAGCGCCTTCTCGGCACGCTCGCGCCAGTCCGCCCCGCGGGCAAAGCGGTCAGGAAAGACCTGGTAGACAATGCCGTTCTTGTACCAGTCTGGCTGGGTCTGGCGCGGGACGTAGACGGTCAGCTGGAAGGAGGGCGGGTCGCCGTAGGCAAAGTCTCCCTCGCCGGTGGTCCAGCCCTCGCGGGCGCCGTAGCGCCAGGTGGCGCCGTCGGACGCGGCCAGGTCAAAGCTGTACCAGACCACGCCCGTCTGCGCCGGTGTGTAGCTCACGGAGTAGTGGACGTGGTCGCCCTCGCAGGCCCCCTCCATGGGGAGAAGCTCTTCTCCCCGCTCGTCGGTCCAGACGCGCAGGGTGGCACCCACGGCGTCCTCTCCCCAGACGTCTATGCCCAGTACGACGGTGCCGCCCAGCTGGACGGCACCGAAGGGACTTCTGTACTCCGATCTTGAGGTTACGTGACAAGCTCTCAAGTCTCTTACCTGTCTCTTCTCTTGTTGTAGCGGATGATCTCCGGGTGGAGACGGTGGTAGATGTCCATGTAGTCGTTTGCGGCGCGGCGCCAGCTGAAGTCGGCGGCCATGGCCTGCTGCTGCAGCTGGGACCAGGCCTTCTGGTCGGTCCAGAAAATCTCGCAGGCGCCCAGGAGGGTGTCTGCCATCTCGTCGGCGTTCATGTTGGCGAAGCTGAAGCCGGTGCCCTCGCCGGTGAACTTGTTGTACGGCTGGACGGAGTCGCGCAGGCCGCCGGTCTCGCGCACCACGGGCAGGGTGCCGTAGCGCATGGCGATCATCTGCGAGAGGCCGCACGGCTCGAACTCGGACGGCATGAGCAGCAGGTCACCGCCGGCGTACATGCGGTGCGAAAGCGCGTTGTCAAACGCGATGCACATCTGGTTGCCGTACTTGTTGCTGAAGTAGCTGAACGCCTCCTCCTGGTCGGCATCGCCGGTGCCCAGCACGGCCACCTGCACGCCGCGGGCCATGAAGCCGTCCATGGCGTAGCGCACCAGGCCCAGGCCCTTCTGGTTGGTGAGGCGCCCGATGGAGACCACAAGCGGGCGGGTGGGGTCCTGGGCCAGGCCCAGCTCCTCCTGCAGGGCACGCTTGCACTCGGCCTTGTTGGACATGTCCTTGGGCGAGAAGTTCGCGGGAATCATGGGGTCCGTCGCGGGGTTCCAGATGCCCTGGTCGATGCCGTTCAGGATGCCGGAGAGGATGTTGCTGCGGCGGCGGAAGATGCCGTCGAGCCCCTCGCCGAAGAAGGGCATCTGCAGCTCGCAGGCATAGCTCGGGCTCACGGTGGTGAGCCAGTCGGAGTAGCAGAGCGCGCCCTTCATGAAGTTGATGGAGTCCGCGTCGCAGCGCAGCTGGTCGCGGGCGGCGGGGATGTCATCCACGCCCAGGACGTCCTGGAGCATCTTGTCGCCGTACTGGCCCTGGAACTTGACGTTGTGCACGGTGAAGACGCACTTGACGTTGTTGCAGGCCGGCACCCCGCGGTAGAACTCACGCAGGAAGACCGGGCACAGGGCCGTCTGCCAGTCGTTGCAGTGCAGGACGTCGCACTCCAGCTCGGGCACCCTGGCGATGGCCTCGCACACGGCCTTGGCAAAGAACGCAAAGCGCTCGCCGTCGTCAAAGTATCCGTAGAGCGAGTCGCGCTTGAAGTAGGACTCATTGTCGACGAAGTAGAAGTCCAGCCCCTGCAGGGTGAGCTTCTCGATGCCGCAGTAGTCGTTTCTCCAGGCGAGGGGCACGTAGAAGTCGGCCACGTGCTTCATGCGGTCCTGGTACTCCTGCGGGATGGTGGAGTACTTGGGCAGGATGACGGCGGCCTTGGCGCCCGCGTGCTTGAGGGCGCGGGGAAGCGAGCCGGCGACGTCCCCGAGGCCGCCCGTCTTGGCAAACGGAACGGCCTCGGAGGACGCGAACAGCACCCTCATCTTCCTGCGCTTTGCGTTAGTAGACATGGTGTGTTCTCTTTCGACCTACTCGCTGGGCTTCTCCTTGACCAGGACGTCCTCGGGGGTGCCGCGAAGCTCCGTACCTGCGGAGACGACGTTGTTGCGGTCCACGATGGCGTTCTCCACGCGGGCACCCGTCTTGATGACGCAGCCCTGCATGATGATGGCGGAGCGGACGGTGGCACCAGGCTCGACGATGACGTCGCGGCCCAGGATGGAGTCGCTCACGTTGCCGTAGATGCGGCAGCCGGAGGACACGCGGGAGTTGGTGACGCGCGAGCCCACCTCGTTCTTGGCGGGAGGCGTGTCGTGCGCCTTGGTCTTGACGGTGCGCTCCTCCGGGAAGAGGTCGTCCTGGACGTCCATGTCGAGCATGGCCATGTTGGACTTGTAGTAGTCGCGCTTGGTAAAGATGGGCGCCACGTAGCCCGTAAACTCGAAGGTCTGGACGTTGATGCGGCCGAAGTCGCCCGCCATGGCCTCGAAGATGTCCAGGTAGTCCGTGGGGGCGTACCACTCGAACATGTCGAGCAGCAGCTTGCGGCTGATGACAAAGCAGTCCAGGAACATGCACTCGCCGAACTTGACGCCGTTGTGGACGCCCTTCACGCGGCCGTTCTCCACGTCAAAGCGGACGGCGTCGTCAAAGGTGCCGCAGGAGGAGCGCGTGACCACGGTCACGTCGGCGCCGGACTCCTTGTGAGCGGTGTAGACCTCGTCCAGGTCAATGTTGTAGACGAAGTTTGCCGAGGTCAGGATGACCGCATCGGCAGTGCTGCGAGTGAAGAAGACCTTGTTATGCACAAGGTCACGCAGCAGGAAGCGGGCGCCGGTGCGAGAAGTGCCAAAGGCGCTTCCGGGCAGGACGAAGAGGCCGCCGTTCTTGCGGTCCAGGTCCCAGTCCTTGCCGGAGCCCACGTGGTCGATGAGCGAGCGGTAGTTGTAGGGCATGACCATGCCGACGGTGCGGATGCCGCAGTTGACCAGGTTGGAGAGCGCAAAGTCAACGAGGCGGTAGCGACCGAGGAACGGCATGGACGCCACGGGGCGGCTCGCGGAGAGCGGGCCGGACTCCTTGGCGGAGTAGTTGCAGGTGACGAGGCCGATGACCTTCTCCATTGTTAGTTCTCCCCCCTACCAACGACGACGTCGTTGCCGATGACGGCCGTGTCCTTCGTCGTGTCGACGCTGCCGAGGTTGACGTTCTCCTCCACCACAGAGTTCTCGCCAAGGATGGCGCGCACCACGTGGGCGCCGGCCTTGACCCTCGCACCGGGGAGAAGGACGGAGTCCTCCACGGTGGCGCGCTCGCCGATGTAGCAGTCGGTCGAGAGGATGGAGTGCTTGGCGCGACCCAGGATCTTGCAGCCGTTGGACACCAGGCAGTCGTCGATGTCGCCGTCTCTGCCCACGTACGCGGGCGGGCGCATCGAGGAGTTGCTCATGATGGGGAACTCCTTGCTGTAGATGTCAAAGTCCGGGTTGGGGCCAAGGAGGTCCATGCTCGTCTCGTGGTAGCTGGAGATGGTGCCGACGTCACGCCAGAAGCCGTTGAACTCGTAGGTGAAGAGGCGCTTGCCCTCGCCCAGGAGCTTAGGGATGACGTTCTTGCCAAAGTCGTGCTCGGAGGTCTGGTCGGCGGCGTCCTCCTTCAGCGCGCGGACCAGCAGGTCCGTGCTGAAGATATAAATGCCCATGGACGCGAGGTTGGAGTCCGGCTGCTTGGGCTTCTCGGTGAACTTGGCGACCGAGTCGTCCTCGTTCTTGGTGATGATGCCGAAGCGCGAGGCCTCCGCCCAGTCGACCGGCATGACCGAGATTGTGAGGTCGGCGTTATTGGCCTTGTGGCTCTCGATCATCTTGCTGTAGTCCATGCGATACAGGTGGTCGCCGGACAGGATCACGACGTACTCGGGGTCATAGCTCTCGATGTAGCCGAGGTTCTGGTAGATGGCGTCTGCCGTGCCGGCATACCAGTTGCCACCCGTCTCGGTGGCGTAGGGCGGCAGAATCGAGACGCCGCCGTCACGCGCGTCGAGGTTCCACGCAGCACCCGTGCCGATGTAGGAGTGCAGCAGATAGGGGCGATACTGCGTCAGCACGCCCACCGTATCGATTCCCGAGTTCGCGCAGTTGGAGAGCGCGAAGTCGATAATGCGGTACTTGCCTCCGAACGAGACCGCGGGCTTGGCGATATTGCGCGTGAGCGCAAGAAGCCTGCTTCCCTGTCCACCGGCAAGCAGCATCGCGATGCTTTCCTTCTTGCCCATGTGTCCTTCCCCCTTCACGCCGTAATTGGTATGCCTGGCCCTTCGCCCGCGGAAGGTTGTGCGGGCGATTGGGGCCGTATATCCCTAGAGCCCCCAGATTTCTGAGGCGTAATCCCTAATGGTGCGGTCGCTCGAGAACTGGCCGGAGTTCGCGATGTTGTGGAGGGCCCTACGCTGCCAGGAGCGCTGGTCGTCGTAGGTGGCGGTCAGCTCCTCCCAAGCCTGGACGTAGCTCGCGAAGTCCGCGATCACGAAGTCGTAGTCGTTGTTGCCCATGAGCTCGGAGCTGATCTGCTCGAAATTGCCCGAGAGGCGGGCGAACGTGCCGTCCGTCAGCTGGCGCACGCAGCGGCCGACGCCGTTCGGGTCCGCGTTGAGGATGTCCTGCGCGAAGTAGCTGCCGCTTGCGCGCAGGGCCTCGACCTCCTCGACCTTCATGCCGAAGATCTTCTCGTTCTCCATGCCCGCGAGCTCGGCGATTTCGACGTTGGCGCCATCGAGGGTGCCGAGCGTCAGGGCGCCGTTCATCATGAGCTTCATGTTCGAGGTGCCCGAGGCCTCCTTGCCGGCGGTGCTGATCTGCTCGGAGATGTCGGCCGCGGGGTAGATGAGCTGGGCGTTCGAGACCGCGAAGTTGGGGATGAAAGCGACCTTGATGTACTCGTTGACGCGCTCATCGTTGTTGATGACATCTGCGACCGAGTTGATCAGGCGGATGACCTCCTTGGCGAAGGTGTAGGCGCTCGCCGCCTTGCCGGAGATGATGAAGGTCGTCTTGTGCGGCTTGTAGCTCGGGTCATCGAGCATGTGGTTGTAGATGCTCATGACCTTGAAGATGTTGAGCAGCTGACGCTTGTAGGCGTGGAAGCGCTTGACCTGGACGTCGTAGATGGAGTCCGGGTCAATCTCGACGCCGGTCTGCTCGAGGACATACTTGGCGAGACGAACCTTGTTCTCGCGCTTGCTCGCGCTCATGGCATCGAGGAAGTCGACGTCGTCATAGTAGGCGGAGAGCTTCGAGAGCTCGGAGGCGTCCGCCAGCCAGCCGTCACCGATCTTCGAGGTGATAAGGGCGGAGAGGCTCGGGTTGGCGTTGCCGAGGAAGCGACGCGGCGAGATGCCGTTGGTCTTGTTGTTGAACTTCTCGGGCATGAGCTCGTAGAAGTCATGCAGGGTCTCGCGCTTGAGAATCTCCGTGTGGAGCGCGGCCACGCCGTTGACGCTGTGGCTGCAGATCACCGAGAGGTTCGCCATGCGGACCTGGCCGTCCCACAGGATGGCGGTGTTGCGCAGCTTCTCCTGCCAGTTATCGATGTCGCGCGGGAAGCTCTCCATGTAGCGGCGGTTGATCTCGTCGACGTACATGTAGAGGCGCGGGAGCAGGCGCTGGAAGGTGTCGATCGGCCACTTCTCGAGGGCCTCGGGAAGAACGGTGTGGTTGGTGTAGGAGATAGAGCGCGTGGTGATGTCCCACGCGGTATCCCAGTCGAGGCTCTCCTCGTCAACGAACAGGCGCATGAGCTCAGCGCCGCACATGGCGGGGTGGGTATCGTTCGTGTGGATGGCGACGAAATCCGGGAAGCGCTCCCAACCGGCATCCGCATGGTCGTACTTGTAGTTACGCAGGATCGAGGCGAGGCCCGCGGCCACGAACAGATACTCCTGCTTGAGACGCAGGATGCGGCCGTGCTCGCCGGCGTCATTGGGGTAGAGGATCTCGGAGATGGCCTCGGCGTCCGTGCGGAACTTCGCGGCCTTGGCATAGTCGCCAGCATTGAAGGCGTCGAGGTCGAAGTCCTCATGCGCGGGTTCGGCGCTCCAGAGGCGGAGGCGGTTCACGGTCTTGCCACCATAACCGATGACCGGCACGTCATACGGGACGGCCTTGATGAGCTCGCCGCCCTCCTGCGTGAACCAGAACTTGCCGTTCTCATCCTCGTGGCGGACGACCTCGCCGCCGAAGCGCACGAGTACGGCACTCTCCGGGTGCTTCGTCTCCCACGGATAACCCTTGTCGAGCCAGTTGTCCGTCACCTCGACCTGGCGGCCATCGACGATCTTCTGGCGGAAAAGGCCGTAGTGGTAGCGCATGCCGTTGCCAAAGCCCAGGATGTCCTCGGCGGCCATGGAATCGAGGAAGCACGCGGCGAGACGGCCGAGGCCACCGTTGCCAAGGCCCGGGTCGACCTCCTGGGCGATGAGTTCATCGAGGTCGATGCCCATGTTGGCAAGACCGTCCTTGACCAGGTCGCGGACGCCATAGTTGAGCAGGTAGTTATCGAGCAGGGGACCAAGCAGGAACTCGAGGCAGAAGTAGTAGACCTTCTTCTTGTTGCTCTTCTTGTTCTCGGAATCCGAGGTGGCGAACTCGATGTTCGCCTTCATCGCGATGAGCTGGGCCAGGGCCTGGTACTGCTCAAGCGTGGTGCAGTCCTTGAAGTCCTTGCCCACGAGGGACTCGAGCATGGAACGATACTCGGTGGCAAAAACCTCGGAATTCTCGAAGATACGGTCGGTCATGTACGTGCTCCTAACGATCTAACTCTTCTCTGGTGCTGTTACGCGTCTGTCAGCCCAGCTTGGCCTCGACAGACACTTGTTAGCAGGCGTTTACTTGCTGGCAGCGCCCTTTGCGGACTTGGCAGGAGCGTCGGCCTTATTTGCTTTCGCAGACTTGCCCTTCCTCTTACCTGACGCCTTTGGGGCGGCTGCGCGCTTCTTGGTCTTAGCGCTCTTCTGCGTGGCAGTGCGCTTGCCCTTGACGGGCAGCGGACCGTTGGCGCGACGAGCGCGCTTGGCGGCAGGCTTGGCCTCGGCGGCCTCCTTGGGCTCCGGCACGAAGGTGCTCGGCCCGATGCGGCGCAAAATCATGCCACCCAGCGGGGGCACGTTCACGATCACGGAATCCGGGCGTCCGTCGCAGTCCTCCGGGCGGCTCTGGATGGTACCGCCGTTGAGCTGGCCCGATCCGCCGAATTCCTCGGCGTCCGAGTTGAAAAGCTCGACGTAATCGCCTTCACGCGGCACGGGGACACGCCAACTCGGACGGAAATTGACGTCGAAGTTGATGACGACGACGAGCTCCTCGCCCTCATCGCCACGGCGGACAAAGGAGATGATCGAGTGCTCGGCGTCATCCGCCGAGAGCCACTCGAAGCCCTGCCACTCGTACGCCTCGCGCCAGAGCGCCGGCTGCTCGAGATAGAGCTTATTGAGAGCGGCGATGAAGTGCTGGTGCTTCGCGTGGGGCTCATACTCCTTCGCAAGGAACCACTGGATGGACTCGTAATAGCGCCACTCGATGTACTGGCCAATCTCGTTGCCCATGAAGCTTAGTTTCGCGCCGGGGTGAGTCATCTGGTAGAACGCGAGCGTCCTCAGACCGGCGAACTGCCTCCACTGGTCGCCCGGCTGACGCGTGATCAGCGAGCACTTGCCGTGGACGACCTCGTCGTGCGAGAGCGGGCAGATGAAGTTCTCGTTGAAGGCATACATGAGGGAGAACGTCAGCTTGCCGTGGGCGCCGGGACGCCAGGGGAAGTCCGTCTGCATGTAGCTCAGGGTGTCGTTCATCCAGCCCATGTCCCACTTGTAGTGGAAGCCCAGGCCGCCGTCCTCGGGCGGGTAGGTCACGAGAGGCCACGCGGTGGACTCCTCCGCCATCATCATCGTACCGGGGAAGTAGTCGCCCACCACGGCGTTGACCTGGCGAATGAAGGCGGAGGCATCGAGGTCCTCCTCCGTGCCCTTCTCGTTCAGGCGCTTCTCCGCGGGATTGTCAATGCCGAAGTTGAGGTAGAGCATGCTGGAGACACCATCCATGCGGATGCCGTCCGCGTGGAAGCGCTCGAGCCAGAAAAGCGCGTTGGAGACGAGGAAGCTGCGCACCTCGCCGCGAGCGAAGTCGAACTTGTGCGTGCCCCAGTTGGGGTGGATCTCGCGCTCATAGAGCATCCCGCCGTTGAACATCGCGAGGCCATGGGCGTCCGCGCAGAAGCCGCCGGGCACCCAGTCGAGGATCACGCCGATGCCCGCCTGATGGAAGGCGTCGACGAGGCGCATGAAGCTCTCCGGGGAACCGAAACGCGAGGTGGGGGCATAGTAACCGGTGACCTGATAGCCCCAGGAGCCATCGAAGGGATGCTCCATCACGGGGAGGAGCTCGACGTGGGAGTAGCCCATCTCCTTGACGTAGGGCACGAGCTCGGCAGCCATGTCGTCATAGGAGTAGTAGGCGCCGCGCTGGGCTGGGAACTCGTCCATAGGGCCAGGCCAGGTGCCGTCCTCGCGAGGCTCGCCCTGGGGCTCATCGCCATGGCGCTTCCAACTACCGAGATGCACCTCATAGATGTTGAGGGGTTCATGCATGTGGCCGTTCTGGGAGCGGTGGGCGAGCCATTCCTCGTCGCCCCAGACATATGCGGGATCCGCCACCGTGACCGAGGCGGTGCCCGGTGCGGGCTCCGCAGCGAAGGCGTAGGGATCGGCCTTATAGAGCAGCTCGCCAGACATCGTCTCGAGAACGAACTTATATAGCTCGCCCTCGCCGACACCAGGCACGAAACCGCACCATACGCCGCCCGTAGGCAAGGGCGAAAGCGGATTTGCCGAGGTATCCCAGCCGTTGAAGTCACCCACGACGTGGACCGATCGCACGCCGGGGGCCCAAACGGCAAAGCGGTAGCCAGAGGCACCATTCTCGCAAGTAGGGTGAGCGCCCATCTTGTCATAGCTGCGATACCAGGTACCGGCAGCCATCAAATACAGGTCGTCAGACGTTATATCGAGGCTTGCGCCAGCCACCGGATCAACGGCGGCTTTGGTTGCCTTCATTCGAATCCCCCTTCTTCAACCCTCTCCCACACGCCAGCGAAGCCAGGCGATATCGCAAGTGCAGCCCCGGCGTAAAACCGGTTGATTCGCGAACGTATGGCCCCGGGCTCGATGGGACACCTCCACTTTATGCCCGTCCGCATCCCCAGGAGCGCCGGCGAATGAAAAGCTTCGGTAAGCGGGCGTGGTTCAATGATGGGCGGTTCACATTTCGTGCACATTTTTAAGGTGTAGCACAAAGCAGGCCTGCGAGCTGCCGTTATATGAAATTGGTTTTGCTTTGTTTTAGACCTAAACATTTAGCCCCCGCTTTCGGAAGTGAGGTGCGGATCCTCTCGAGAAAGGCCGCGACGCGAAAAAGTCGCCAAGTAGGGGGCTAAATCGCCCGAGCTCGAGTAGACCCACTCAAGAGCTCTCAGCGACCTCGGCTTTTGCGGGACAAAAAAGGCGTCTACTCGACGGGAAGCCGATTAGCCCCCTACTTGGCGCATAAAAAAGAGGAGCGCCCCAATTAGGGCGCTCCTCCGCGCGATCGAGCTATGCGAATCCTGACTTTTCGCGCGTTTCTTTGTTGATCGCGAGCGGATATGCCGGCCACGCCTCGAT
>OLPO01002408.1_pt1 | contig 11700 bp, 14 predicted proteins | sample 1672831 | NCBI WGS metagenome assembly OLPO01 (sample SAMEA3136728, study PRJEB25190) | human gut metagenome
CGCGCGATATTCTGTGCCGACATTCATTTTTTCTAATAATGTATCATCAATACCGGAGATCACAAGACCGATCGTATCCAATATCGTCGTGCCGACAAATTCTGTCCGCGTACAGGTTGTGCTAATGCTATTCAAGTCTATCATAAAATTGTCTCCTTTCGCAGTTCACCTGCGCGGCTCGTCATCATTGCGCTGTATTCCCATCCTGCGACGCATCCTCTCCCAGCGCTGTACCATCCCACACCGCTCCATTATCGGCACCCGCCGCGCTCTGATCCGGCGGTGTCGCGATGTTCGGATTGTCGACCTTCGGATCCGGATCATCGGATGTAGTATCGGTGATCGTAAACACATCATTTCCATAAGCGTCAATGACGTGATTCTGCTCATTGATCGTAACACCGTCAAGCACATTTCCATCACCGTCAACGACCTGTCCATCCTGTACGCGCGCATCTGTATGATATGTGCCGTAGGAATCAATTGCATCAAAGGTCACTACACTGTCCGTCGTCGTCACCTCTTCACGTTCAAGCCCAAGATATGCCAGCAGCTCATCCGTGATCTCCTCCGTCTGGTAAATACCCATGTACGGAAGCATCTCCATCGCAATCTTGCGGAAGATCTCCTGCGCGTACGTACTGTGTGCCTGATCTGCTACGTTTGGCTCATCCACAACTACGTAAAGCACGACCTGCGGATCATTGATCGGCACTGCTCCGATGAAGGATACCAGATACTTTCCGGCTGCACGGGTTCCGGTCGTATAATCGATCTTCTCTGCCGTACCGGTCTTTCCGCCGACACGGTAGCCCGGCACCTGTGCCTTTCTTCCGGTACCTTCCGATACCGTCGTCTCCAGATACTGCCGAAGCAGAGACGACACATGATTCGAGATCGGCTGCTTTAAGAGCATACCATCGGAGCTCTTGATGATCTTTCCGTTCTCATCAAGCACCTTCTCCACGACATGCGGCTGATAATAATAGCCGCCGTTCACAACCGCGCAAAACGATGCAATCTGCTGGATCATCGTACAGGTAAAGCCCTGTCCGAATGTACAGGTCGCCAGCTCTACCTCATTCATGCCTTTCTGGTCATACACAATACCGGCAATCTCCTCCGGAAGATCAATGCCGGTCTTACTGCCGAAATTAAAGAGTGACTGATACTTGATGAAATCCGAGATTCCCATCTTTGCACCGATCGCCATCAGTGCGTCATTACAGGAATTCTTCAGGACATCCTCCAGAGTCTCCATCCCATGTGCGCCCGGATAGACATCACAGCGGATAAATGTATCTGTGACCTGCTCACCGCCGTCACAATAAAACGAATCGTCCTCACTGACCGCACCGCTTTCAAGCGCTGACGCGATCGTGATCGGCTTAAATGTGGAGCCCGGCTCAATACCGTCTGTGATACAGTAATTGTCCCAGAGCATGTCCTTCATCGCCTTGGACTTCTCCTCGTCAGTCATGGACTTAATCTGTGATTCCGTATACCAGGCGGAGAGATCCTGTGGATTGTTCAGATCGTAGCTGTGGTTCGTCGCCATCGCCAGCACCGATCCGTCATTCGGATCCATCGCAATGACACCGATATCCTTCGCACCGTGCTTCGCCGTGCCGTTATCCTCATCGGTTCCGTATTCTTCGTCAAACTCCTGAATATACTTTTCGACAATCTCCTGAATATTCACATCCAGCGTCGTCTGCAGGGTGTAGCCATTTTCCGGGGCAATCGTTTTCTTCTGATACTCCTGATCCTCATTCAGGTAGCCAAATACCCTCCCGGACGTACCGCTTAAAAGGCTGTCATAGTACAGCTCCAGCCCTGTAATACCGTCTCCGACTCTGTTGGAAAAGCCGACCACATTGCTCGCCACCGCATTCAGCGGATATTTACGGATGAACTGCTCCTCGAACCAGACACCCGTCACAAGACCGCGCTTGCGCAGCTCCTCTTTGGACAGACTCTCCTTTGTATCCTCATCGGGAGAAATGTAATCCTCATAGGCATCCTTCTCATCCTGCGGAATCTCGGTCTTTAATACCTGGTACTGACTGTTCTTCGTTTTTTCATTCTCAATCAGATCCCGGATCGCCGCTGAATCCAGATCAAACTGCTCCGAGAGCACTTCAATCGTCGCATTGACTGCGTCGTCCTTCTTTGTGACTTCCGTCGTGTTATTGATCTCCTTACAGTCAATGACCAGCCGGTACACCTTCTCGCTGTAGGCCAGCAGCTGACCGTTCCGGTCCTGAATCTCACCTCTTCGGCTGTAAAGTGTACGGCTGTCATAATTCTCCTGCGACAGCACCTGCTTTTCATACTCTTTGCCATCTTTTAAATTGATATAAACGATGCGCACTAGCAAAAAAACAAGCAACACTAAAATGAATGCAAATATAGCCAGAAGCTTTATTTGCATTTTTTTTGTGAATTTCCTCTTCAGTTTTCGTTTCTTACCTGATGCTTCCAATGCTTCACCTTACCTACTCTTCCGGTACGTCTGCATACTGTCTCACATAATCGCTGTCATCCAAACTGTAGGTCTGCACCTGATTCTTCGTCGCATAGCCCATGCCGAGCTCATTGACTGCCACATCCTTGACATGCTCCATATCTACGCCCGCCATAATGCGGTTGTAATCGGAATCATTCTGCAGGATCGCAGCATCCAGTGATGTCTCAAGCGCCGTGACCTGCTTCTGCAGGCGGGTACCCTGCGCCTTCAGCTGAAGGTAATTGACACACATCCAGACCGTCGCAACTGCCGCTGCCGTGAGAAATACCACATAGCGGACATTCATCTGCGACGCACGTTCCCGGTTGCTCCTTGTAGACGCACTGATGGACGGATTCTTCTTTCTCTGTATCTGCTGCCGTGGTGCAGCTTCCAGCCTGCGTACCGCTGTCCCTTCCACGTACGCATGCATATTCTCTTTTGCTTCTCTGCCACCGGATCTCCTCCGGCCGCTCTTTCTGGTATCCGCCATTTTACGTTCTCCCAAATCTACTGTATTTCACGCTCGAATACACGAAGCTTCGAGCTCTTTGATCTTGTATTTTCTTCTAATTCTTCCTCCGACGGTACGATCGGCTTTCTCGTGATGACTCGCCCCTTTGGCTTCTTGCCGCAGATACACACCGGAAATTCTTTGGGACAGGTGCATGGATTTTCGCTCTCCCGGAACTTGTTCTTCACAATCCGGTCTTCCAGTGAATGGAACGTAATCACACAGATCCGTCCTTTATCATTGAGCAGGTCAATCATATCGCCCAGCGAATGATCCAGCACATACAATTCCCTGTTTACCTCTATCCGTATTGCCTGGAAGGTCCTTTTGGCCGGGTGTCCTCCTGTCGCTCTCGCCTTCGCGGGTATCGCCGCTTTTATAACATGAATTAACTCCCCAGTCGTTTCCAGTTGTTTTTCTTTTCTGGCACTTACAATGTGTTTGGCGATGTTCTTTGCAAAACGCTCTTCTCCGTAATCACGGATAATGTGATACAGCTCCATTTCGCTGTAGTCGTTCACAACCTCTTTCGCCGACAGGGTCTGCCGCTGATCCATGCGCATGTCCAGCGGGGCATCCTCTCTGTAAGTAAACCCTCGTTCCGCCTCATCAAGCTGATAGGACGAGACCCCCAGATCCAAAATGACTCCATCTACAGATGTAATACCAAGTTTGCCGAGCTCTTTTTTCATATCGCAGTAATTACTGCGCACGATAGTCACCCGGTCTTTGAACTCTTCCAAACGCTTCGTAGCCGCTGCAATCGCCGCCGCATCCTGATCAATCCCGATCAGTCTGCCCCCGTCTGAGAGCCGCCGGCAGATCTCATACGAATGTCCGCCGCCGCCTAATGTACCGTCTACATAAATTCCATCCGGTCGGATGTGCAAAGCCTCAATGCTTTCCTCCAAAAGTACAGATTTGTGTCTGAATTCCATACAAGCCTCCCAAGGTTATATGCTTAAACCTAAATCCGTCATTTGTTCGGCGATATCATCCATATCATCATAAGCATTGTTCTCTGCCCATTTCTCCTTTGACCAGATTTCGATTCGATTAATATTTCCTGACAGGACAACGTCCTTGTCCAGCTGTGCAAACTCCCTCAATGGCTGTGGCAGAAGAATTCTCCCCTGCTTGTCCAGTTCGCACAAATTCGCTCCTGCCACAAAAAACCGAACGAATTTTCTGGCGTTTTTCTGAGTAAGCGGCAGATCACGCAGCTTTTCCTCAAAGAGCTCCCACTCGTTTTTGGGAAACACAAAGAGGCATCCATCCAATCCCTTTGTCACAATAAATTCATCGCCCAGCTGTTCTCTGAATTTGGACGGGATGATCAGTCTGCCTTTGGTGTCAATCGTATGATTATACTCACCCATAAACATCATGATACACCTCTTTTGCTGCCATGGTGTCCCCGTGCTGCAGCCCGGTTCCGGGAAAAAGCCCTCCACTTTTCCCCCACCTGATACCACAGCTCACCACTTTCTACCACCTGTTTCTTATAATAGACTAATTTACATGAAAAAACAAGCCCCAAATCCGAAAAATTGAAATAAATATGAAATTACCATTTGCCCTCGTGGTAAATTTACAGATCGATGAGACGCGATCTGTAAACAGCCAAAAAAGGAGACATTCCATGACTGTTGCCATCAAAATGTCCCCGAAAATAATCATTTTTCTATTTATTACAGTCTGATATACTGCTCGATCAGCTGATCTACAATCAGGCTTTGCCCATAGGCTGTCTCACTGATCTCATCACCGTCAAGCAGCAGATTCAGCTTCTCGCGCTCTTCCTCAATTTGATCCATCAGTACTTCTTTTTGCTGCATCTCGTTTGTTCCTTTCACCATGTGTGCCGTTCCTTCAATTTCTTTTTGCCCTGTGCCACAGCAGGCAGGCACCTGCTGCAATCACCAGTATTCCCGAGAGCAGCTGAGAAACCGGAATCACAGTTCCCGGAAGCAGCAGCTGATCGGTACGCAGCCCCTCAATCCAGAATCGCCCGACGCCGTACAAAAACAGATAGGATAGAAACACCCGTCCCTCATACGCCTTTACAGCCCGGAAAGTCAGATACAGCAAAATTCCAAGAGCCACGAGATTCCATATGGATTCATAAAGAAACGTAGGATGCACCTGAATATATTCCACACCGTTGATCGTCGTCACATGCTGCCACATTTCCTGTGTCACCTCATACGTCCGTACATCCGACACAGGGAGCTGCATCGCAAAGAGATTATCGGTATAGCTGCCAAACGCCTCGCGATTAAAAAAGTTCCCCCATCTTCCAAGTGCCTGTCCCCATACGAGCCCCAAAACTGCCGTATCGAGTGTTTTCCAGAAACGCATCTTCCTTATGCGGCAGAACACTGCCACCGTCAGTACCCCTCCGATGACACCGCCATAGATCGCCAGCCCGCCTTTGCGCAGATTCACGATCTCCGTCAGATGTTCCCGGTAATAATCCCAGGAAAATACAACGTAATAAATTCTCGCACAAAGCACAGAAACCACGATCGCAACCATACCAAGGTCGAAATAATCGTCTCCCTTCTGCCCGGTCTTATCTGCCACCTTCATGACGAGCAGTAATCCCGTCACCATTGCGGCAGCCAGCACTATTCCGTAACAGGCAATCTCCATATTTCCGACGGAAACAGTCTTTATGACCTGATGCAGGGTAATCCCCAAATGCGGGAAGCGGATCGTACCATTCATTTACTGCCTCCATTTGTGTGCACAGCCGTTGCCATCAGACATTGAAGCGGAATAAGATGACATCTCCGTCCTTTACCACATAATCCTTTCCTTCCAATCCGACCAGTCCCTTTTCCTTTGCAGCGGAATAGGAACCACAGTCAAGCAGATCCTGGTAGTTGACTACCTCCGCGCGGATAAATCCACGCTCAAAATCAGAATGAATCTTGCCGGCTGCCTGCGGTGCCTTTGTGCCTTTGCGTATCGTCCACGCACGGGTCTCTGTCTCTCCCGCAGTCAGATAGCTCAAAAGCCCCAGCAGGCTGTAGCTGGCCTTTATCAGTTTCTCCAGTCCGGACTCTTTTAATCCGAGATCCTCAAGAAACATTTGTTTTTCATCGTCGTCGAGTTCTGAAATTTCTTCTTCGATCTGTGCGCAGATCACGAATACCTCGCTTCCGGTCTCTTTTGCATATTCTCTTACTTTTCCTACGTATGCATTTGACGCTCCATCGTCTGCCAGATCATCCTCCGAAACATTTGCTGCAAAGATAACCGGTTTTGCTGTCAGCAGATTATACTCCTGCAGCCATGCCTCTTCGTCTTCGTTTTCTGTTTCCAGGGTAATCGCCGGTTTTCCGTCTTCCAGATGTGCTTTGATTCTCTGCTGCAGTTCCAGCTCTTTCGCTGCTGTCTTATCCATTCTGGCTGCCTTGGTTGTCTTGGCAATTCTTCTCTCCAGAATCTCCAGATCCGAGAAGATCAGCTCCAGGTTGATCGTCTCAATATCACGTACCGGATCAATCTTTCCATCTACATGGATAACATTGGAATCTTCAAAACATCGAACCACATGAACGATCGCATCCACCTCTCGGATATTCGCAAGGAACTGATTGCCCAGGCCTTCTCCCTTGGAAGCGCCTTTTACAAGACCTGCAATGTCCACAAACTCAATCACCGCCGGAGTCACCTTCTTGGAATGATAAAAATCTCCTAACAATTTCAGTCTCTCATCCGGCACTGCCACAATACCCACATTCGGATCAATCGTACAGAACGGATAATTGGCAGACTCAGCCCCTGCCTTTGTCAGTGAGTTAAACAAGGTACTCTTTCCCACATTCGGAAGCCCAACTATACCTAATTTCATTTTATCTTTACCTGTCCGAAAACCCTTTATTTATGCGGGTTTTCGCCTTTCTCTATATTTTTATTACACCCTTTTTACACCCTTTTTTCAACTGTGGGTGTAGCTGCTTCAAATTGCTGAACAGCTTTTGCAAGGGACTCGTCCGTAACATGGACATACCTGTCCATTGTTGTTTTAATACTTGCGTGTCCTAATAGTTGCTGTAAAACTTTAGGTTGTACGCCGCGTTCAATCGCGCGTGTAGCATAAGTGTGTCGTAAGGCGTGCATACAAAAACGCTTAATACCAGCTTCATCACACAATTTATATAAATGTGTATCGTAGGAACTGTTTTTAGCAGGTTCTCCTGTTCGCCAGTTGATAAATACCAAATCCCGCATGACAAGACATTTCTTTTCTCCCGTTCTGCTGTCTGTGTACTCCAAAATCTGTGAAAGCATTTCAGACTCTTTCCGGGTATCTTTTTCATCATAACAACTTTTTAGGATTGTATATGCGCGTTCTGTAAGCGGAATAGTACGATAACTTTTTTTTGTTTTAGGCGGACCGGCACGCCAATATCTCCGGCTGTGTCGATACTCTAAACTCTTATTTACAGTTAAAGTACGTTTTTTCCAATCAATAGCGTCCCATGTCAGACCAATCAATTCAGCCGTTCTCAAACCCGTTTCTAATAACAAAGCATACTGTCTATAATTATGAGAACGCTCTGCGGCTTCAAGAAACTTTTCCTGTTCCTCAACGGTTAAGTATTTAATATCATCTACTGCCCGGACTGGTTTCGTATATCGAACACCATTCATAGGGTGCTTTGCAATAATATCATTCATAACTGCTGATTTGAACATAGTTCCCATTGAAATATAGGTCTGCCGGATTGTTGAGCCTGCATATTCTGTTTCCATTCGATTTAAGACAGCTTTACAGTGCATAGGTTTTACATCAGCTATACACATAGTTCCTATCAATGGTTGAATATTTCTTTCGTAACGCTCACGATAATTTCTAATCGTGTTTGGCGCAAGGTCACAAATGATATTATCAATCCAATAATTGAACCATTTGTCTACTGTCATATCAGGCGCAGTAACGATTAGATTATGTGTATCTTCATACTTTGCGTCAGCAAGCCATTTTTTTGCTTCTGGCAGCGTTTTGAAATATCCATTTTGACGCGTACCATTTTTAGCATAAAATCTTGCGAAATACAAACCGTCCTTTCTTTGACAAATACCTTTTCCACACTCTTTGCCTTTTAAATTTTTTCCCATGACGGACTCCTTTCACGTAAAAAAAGAGTCCAACGCAAATATAAAGTATATCACAAGGACTCCGTTTTTTCAAGCTTAACAGACAAATATTTCAGCTATTAAAGGCTATATAATCAATTCTCGGCGAATGTATTCCTCAAATTCTTTACGCTTCACTAACTTTCGTGTTCCAACATATAAAACAAAAGGGCAGTTTGGCTGTTTTAACATAGAATCAATCTTATTGATACCTATGTTGCTATATTCAGCGGCTTCCCTTATTGTTAATGTTATTTTCAAATGGATAGGTACTCTTACTTCTGTTTCCTTATATAAAGGCAGTTCTTTTTCTTCACTGCTATTTGATTTATTCATTAGAATTTCCCCCTATCTTTTTTCAATTTAACAAAAAATAGGCTCGTCAGACGGTCTTAGCAAACCTCACAAGAATTTCACTTCCGCATGGTTCTCATGCAGCTCTACCCGTTGCCTGCGACGCTTCTAACGCTCGGACTACGGCGGTAAAGGAGTATCATTATACCGATATATGGATTGTGGCGGCAGAGTTGCTAAGTCTGCTTTGGAACACTGATAATTCTCGCTCGTTTTGTCCCTCCTTTCGGTCATGGCGTATCAGCCCAACGGCTCCCCATATATCGAATGTATCCGATTTGCCTTATGCTGCGTCGCCGTTCTATTGCGCCGCTTTCTTTGTCAAAGAGCAGGGGGCTGTTCTGCGATATGGAACGGAAAAGGGGGAAGCGTTCCAATACCGCGTTGCTTTATTCAGCCCTAAATGTGAGGATTGCCCTCATTAGTTTTGCTTGCAGCCTTTCACGTATTTCTTCGTCTACTCCAAAATAAACATTTCCTCGCTCATCATAGAGCTTCCGCATGGAAAGACTTGCTATGTAGCCGCTGAAATGCTGCAATACAATCTTCATTGCATCCGGGTCGCCTTTGCTCGCCGCCAAAATAACGGGATAGGGAACAAGGGCATTTTCCGGGTAGTCGTTTTGATTACCATTCAATCCATTCATCAGCGTTTTCCTCCAAATATTTTTTTAGCTGCTCAAAGGAGCTTGTCCGGCGATACTGTACCGTACTTCTTGAGATATTGAGCTGCTTTGCGATTTCTATATCAGTCAATCCCTCAAAGTAATACAGCAGTACAATTTTGCGCCGTTCTTCGGGTAAAGCCCGGATAGCTTCAAGTAGCAGTTTTGGGGTTATTTCTTTTCCTGCCATTTGATAAGACGGCTCTGCTTCTTCATCTTGAAAATACTTATCGACGGTATAAAGCTGCCGTTCCTCATACAAGGCAAGGTCGGAAAAAGTAACTTCCCGAACTCTGCGCCGACGAATTTCTTCATGGGCGTTGCACGCTTCATTGTGCAGCACTGATTTACAGAACTTTTGAAACGTACATTGTTTTTCAAATTCCCTGCGATTAGGTGTCATGGTGTTCACCTCCTTTCTGCCGAAAGGCGGTAGTACCTCCCCTTTTCGCGGGATAATACAGGCGACTTTTTGCTTTGCCAAAAAGAGGGCAAAGTTTTTGAAAAATCTTCTGTAAAATGCGAAATGCGCCTGCCTGCAAAATGCAGACAGACGCATAGGAAATAACAGCAGTATTTAATTGATTTGATAGTTCATCTACATAGCCGGAATACCCCGTCGGTGGATAATGGCTTTTTTTGATAGTAACCCATTAGGGTATAGAAAAAAGGACATGGCGATACCTCCTTGATACCGTCGTGTCCCCAAATAGCAGGATTTTAATATGTCCTCTGTTTTAGATTTTCAAAAGAAAACGACGGTTTTGATTGTTATTTCAAAACCGCCGTTAGAATGGCATGAGAACTTTCTACTTCATAAGCGGTTTTTTTTATTTCATGCTTATGAAGTAGAGAGTTTTTACCTTATCGTAAATTCACAAGATAAATTATATGTATCGTAATCCCAATCTCTTTCACTTTCAAAGAACGCAAATTGTTTAATCAAACGATAGTGTCCAGCAGGCAATTCTCCATAAAAACTTTTAACATCAATTTCTAATGTTAATCGTTCGTTAGGCTTAATAAAACAATCCTTTTCATTGCTCTTTGAGGGGTCATCAAGCTGTTCAAGTTGATACCAAGTGCCGGATTGTTCAGCTTCTATTTCAAAATAATTTGGTGAATATCGGTATTCTTTATCAGAAGTATTTTCTATTAGAAATGAAAGGTGCTTCAAATCTAAATCCTTTTCTGTACTCATTGAAATCTTCAAATCGTCCAAAGTGTCAAGTGCTTCTTCACTTCCATAAGGAGAAACCTCATATTCTTCGGAATAATCTTGTACTACATGATTATCACTGTCCTTTGCTTGACTACACCCAACAATACACACCGATAGCAATAAAGTTAAGCTGCGGATTGTCGCGCAGGGTCTTGTGATACTGGAAGTTGACGTTTGCCTTAAATGCTGCCTTTTCTGCATTTGCTGCTTCCCGGTAGGGTTTCAGCTTATGGCTGCGGTAGCCCTGTTTTAACTTCCGCGCTCCGTATTTCGCGCCGCGCTCGGCAAGTTCCTCTGATTTATGCGCCCCCTCCACGCCGGAATTGTCCTTTTCAACGGAATGTATCTTGTTATGGACGAAAATCCCTGCTTCCTGTGCAGGGCGGGACAGCGGGTTTCCCTTTTTGCCGCCGGGTATCGGTTTTTCCTGTTCTTCAAAGCGTAAGCGGGTCTTTGCCTTGCCTGCGGCTTCGTCAAAGGTGCGCTTCTTAACCAGTTTCTTTTGCTTTGGGATAGCTGCCTTTGCCGCGTCCAGTCGGTCAGCGGCTTTGTTTGATTTTTCAATATAGCGTTCCAGTTCCGGGGCGGCAAGTTCTTCCTCGGTAAACTGCAAGCGGGAAGATGTTGTTTGTGCGGTGGCTTCCTCCTGTGCCTTGCGTACCGCCTTTTTACTGGATTTGCGGGTCTGTGCGGCTTCGATATGCTCCATGACGCGGTCTGCGGTGGCGGTGTCCCTTGCGGGGGCAGCTCCCGGTGCGTGGGGTAACGGGGAAGTTTGGGACGGTAAACCTTGAAGCTGCGTCCCGTCCTGTGTGGTTTGCTGCTCCGGGGACTTTTGAAAATCCGCGTCCTGTTCCCGTTTACTGATACGCTCGGCGGTCTGCTGTGTTTCGTTTACCTCGATAAGCCCGTCGCGGGTCATTTTCTGCGTGATTTTATCGCGGGATTTATATTGCTTCATGGTCTGCACCTCACTTTCCGCTTTCGGAAACTTCCTCCGGCTTCGTTGTCATTACCCTGTAAAGCTCGGTATCTTTCGGGAAGCGGTCTACAAAAGGCAGCACCACATTTCCATAGAAGATAAGCCCCTCGCCCGCTTCGGTGTGGGTAACATACTTCATCTGCTGCGGGGAAATATTAAGCTGCTTTGCAAGGATAGTACGGTCGCCCTGCGCTTGATTGAGCATGAGGACAAAATCGCTGTTTTCAAAGATATTTTCCACCTCGCGGCTTGCCAAAAGGTCTTTGACGTTCTGCGTAATGGCTGTGGGGATACCGCCCCATT
>OLPO01002412.1_pt1 | contig 11682 bp, 25 predicted proteins | sample 1672831 | NCBI WGS metagenome assembly OLPO01 (sample SAMEA3136728, study PRJEB25190) | human gut metagenome
ACGACCGCCGCAAGAACCCGCAGACCGGCGAGTGGGAGGACGTGCCCAACTTCGTGGACTGCACGATGTTCGGCGCCCGCGCCGAGGCCGTGAGCCGCTACCTCTCCAAGGGGACGAAGGTCGCCATCGAGGGCAAGCTGCGCTACAGCTCCTGGGAGACCAATGAGGGGCAGCGTCGCAGCAAACTCGAGGTCATCGTCGATGAGATCGAGTTCATGAGCCGCAGGGACGGGCAGACGGCACAGGTCGCAGCGCCAGCACCGGTTCAGGCCGAGCCGCTGGACGTGTACGACGAGGACATCCCGTTCTGATGGCGCGCACGTCCGATATTCCCAGCCGCCTCCAGATGGCGGCTGGGTTCCCGTTCACTTCATCGACCTTCTAGGAGGTGGTTCCGATGGCAAGCAAATTCACGTGGTTCCCGAAGCTGACGGCAGCCCTCGAGCGCGTGCCGGAGGGGCCGCGCGGCGAGCTGTGCTGGGCGATCATCCAGTACGGCACCAACGGCGTCGAGCCGGAGTTCGACGACTGGGCGCTCAGCGCAGTCTTCGAGAGCCTGCGCGAGGACATCGACAACAGCCTCGCCGCGCGCAACAAGAACAAGGGCGGAAGGCCGCGCAAGGGAGGCAAACGCGAAACGGGGGTTTCCGATAGCCAGGAAACTGCCGAAACGGGGGTTTCCGAAAACCAAAACGGAGGTTTCGAGGTTTTGGAAACTGCCGAAACGGGGGTTTCGGTACCTGAAAACCCCTCCTTATATACCAGTCCATGCCAAGCCATACCAAGCCAGTCCATTCCAGGGCAGGGCAGTGCAGATGTGCTCGACGCGCCGACAGAGGAGGAGTGCGTCGCAGGGTTCCAGGCGAACTGCCTGAGGGGGGACCCCCGCGCATTCTTCGATTTCTACGCCTCCCAGGGCTGGCGCAAGTCCAACGGCCTGCCCATCACCGACTGGCGCAAGCAGGCCCGGCAGTGGCACCGCAGGCAGGTCGAGCGAGACGCCGAGGACAGGGCGCGCGGCAAGCCCACGCAGGGCGAGGTCGCCGAGGCGGCGTGGAAGCCGGTCGAGGACCCGGTAGCCAAGGCGATGGCCGAAGTGGCCAAGGCCGAGGCTGAGTACGAGAGGCTATACGGGGAGATTCCGAGATGATGACGACGGCAGAGCTGATGCGGCGGTACCCGCCGAGCGGCAGCAGGTACCGAGAGGGAGACATACCGCTCATCGCGCTCCACAGGGCGAACACGATCACCCGCGCAGAGCAGGCGGCCTACGAGCTGGAGCGCAAGCGCGAGTGGGCGGCCCAGGTGGCGGCCGAGCGCGCGGCGATGGAGGCGGCCCCATGGCAGTGACAGAGGCGACGTGGGCGGCGTGGCAGTCGCTCGACGACCTGGAGCGCGGGCAGGGGGCCTGGGAGCCGCAGAGGTGCGCGGCGTGCGCGCTGTCCGGGAGGTGCCGCCGGGAGACGGTGGAAGGCCCGGGAGGCGGCTACTGCGCCTGGTACGAGGATGCAAAAGACGAAGGGAAAGACGATGGACGGGAAGACGAGTGACGGGAAGGCGGGCGCGGCGAGCGAGCGCCTCGAGGCCATGCGCGGCGCCATGGAGCAGATGGGCCGCGCGCTCATCGCTGCGGCGGGGGGCGAGCGCTGATGGTGGACGGCTACCTGCTCGGCCTGCGGGCCTTCCGCGAGGTCGCGGACTGCAAGGCGCAGGCCCTGAAGCCGCTCGAGGAGGCCGCCGAGGCCTTCGGCGCGTGGCAGCAGCGCGACGCCTACCGGGGCTGCGCCGCCGGTCCGTGCCGCGACGAGCTGAGGCGCGACCTCATAGACGAGTGCCTGGACACCGTGCAGGCCACCGTCAACCTGCTGGCCGCCGTCGGGGCGACGCAGGGCGAGGTCACGGCGGCCATCGCGCGCCTGGACGCGCGCAACGCCGAGAGGGGGCGGCTGTGATCCGCGACGCGCGCATCCTTCCCGACGGCGAGGTCATGAGGACGATGAGGATGCTGACCCCGTCTCCCGGCGGCAGCGACCGGCCCCCGCTCGAGGTGCGCCTCGCGGGAAGGCCCGGCAGCATCGGCCTGTGCGGGCTGTGCAGCCGCAGCGGGAGCTTCCTCCGCAGGGGCACGCGCAGGGCGTGCAGCTTCCCGGCGTCGGGCGTCGCGGTCGCGCTGGCAAGGTGGGACCTGGAGCGGGAGAGGACGGAAGGCCGATGACGGGGGAGAGGGAGTGCCTGATGTGCTCGAGGAGCATGCTCTCCCTGGTGAGGCGCGACGACGAGAGGTGCGAGGCGTATGACGTCCTGCTCCTGTGCAGGAGGGAGCCGATGCGCGCCCGCCGGGTCGAGTCGCACGGTACGTGCGAGAGCTGGAAGGGATTCTATGACGATGAGGAGAAAGACGATGGGGAGTAACTGGGAGATCAACCTGCCGAAGGATGCCGAGGGGCGCAAGATTCCGCTGAATACCACAGCACTGTACGACAAGGACGGTAGCCGCAGGGAAGTCGATTTGTTCATGTTCTATCCCGACAAGGACAAGTGGGATGTTGTTTTTAAAGATAGCTATGCACATTTTTCACCGCGCAACCTGAGCCTCACCCCGCCCGACAGCTGGGAGAAGCTGCTAGAAGACCTGGACAACGCGGCCAAAGGCGGGGACAACGCGGAGTGCTGCTATATGCGCAGGGAGGGCATAGAGGTAGGCACGCAATGCCACGGATGCAGGCTGTACAACGCTGATGATGTTTTCAGCGATTGCTCTCTCCTTGCCTACGCCGACATCGCCGCGCGAATCCGAAAGCTGAGGGGTGAGGAGTGATGGAGAACTTGACACCTTGCTGGGTCTACCGAAAGCAGGGAAAGAGGGAGAAGGCGCTGCTCATCGGGTTCTTCCAGGAAGCCTGGACGCATGGGGCGTCGATTAGCATCGAAGGTTTCCCCGCTGGGCAGTCCGCGCGACCGGCGGCGGTCGTGCTGCTCGAATCCGGAGATGTCGATACCGTCCACACGGCAAGCGTGATGATTGACAATGTGGAAGGTCTCTTCGATCAGTACGCATGGCTGGATGGTGAAGACTAATGGAGAAGGGACACCGGGCCATATTCAAGCACTGCCCTTTCTGCTGGAGCACAGACACGGCCTTTGTCATCGCCCCGGTGCCGCACAGCGACTTAATCGAGTATTACGTCGAGTGCCATTCCTGCAAAGCGACAGGGCCTTTGGTGACCAGCAGCAAGCGCGCTGTCGAGCTTTGGAACGATAGGAGCCCAAATGCCATATAGAGACGATTCCGTGACCGCGTACACGCGTCGCAAGCCTACTGGGGAACCCTACTGCGGAACTAGGGAACTGGCTGACCGAGTACATGACCGAGTAAGCGACTACGAGCGCCGCGACATCGTGACGGCGCTACGGAACATCGCGTTTTTCGAGGATGACGAGACCGGTGAGGAGCGCTGCGAGATCAACGACGTAATTGATGCTCTCGACGTGCACACCGATGTCGACTGGACCCTCAACCGTGATGAAGTCGAGCGCCTCATCGACATAGTGCGCGTACCTCAGACCGGGCCGAAGAAGTACAGGCTCAACGCCGAGGCGCTGCGCGAATGGATGGCGAGGACGCACACGACGCAGGCCGAGCTGGCCAAGATGGTCGGCGTCACGGGTTGCATGCCGAGCCAATGGCTCCACGGCGCGAAAGAGCCGCGCATGAGCACGATGCTCAATCTCGCAGACGCGACCGGGATTAATGTTTACGACCTGATGGAGGTTGACGATGCCTAAGACGCTGACGCTGAGCGAGCCGCAGCTATTTACACATTACGGCAAAGTATATTCAGTCAAGTGGGAATTGCTCGACGAAGAGGGCGATGGATACCGCATCTCATGGATTGAGTGCGCGTTCGACACCAACAGGCCCGAGTGCATGGCCTTCCCTTACAAGCACAAAAAGCGCGGCATACGCTATATAAGCTGGAACGAGCAGGCCGTGAGCCACAACCCGGACGCGGCCCTGGCGTTGAGAGAAGTGATGATGCAGCTCAAGGATGAGCACGGATATACATATGAGCCGGAGACGGAGCCGGTCTACCTTCTACCGGGAGAGGTGGTCGCAGATGACTAAGCGAGCGATGATTTCGCAGCCTATGGCTGGTAAGACAGACGAGGAGATCGCGGAGGCGAGGGATAAGGCGTGCGCCAAGCTGCGTGAGATGGGCTACGAGTTCGTTAACACCCTGTTCACCGACGAGTGGTACAGCGACGAGGCTATGGAGGAGCGCGGCGTGGTGCAGGTCCCGCTGTGCTTTTTAGCCAAGTCGCTCGAGAACATGAGCCTGTGCCATGCGTCCTACTTCTGCAAGGGCTGGGAGAACGCGCGCGGGTGCCGCATCGAGCATGATGCAGCCGTCGCGTATGGGCTTGAGGTGCTGTATGAGGATTAACGATAACCAACGGCGCGAGGTGGCGCAAGAGTTGAGGAAGCTCACGGCTCCAGGGTGCATCCGCTACGCGGAGGAGTTTTACGAGGAGCTTCGTGAGATCGTGGCGTGCGACCTTGACGGCAGCTTCGAGGGCGTAGCCAACTCGCTCGCCGACCTTATCGACCGCCCGACCGCAACGGCGTCGATGGACTACGAGGCTATGGAGGACGGCTTGCCCGATTGCCGCATATGGACTTGCGACAGGTGCAACGGGAGCTTCCCTGTGTACCGAGGTTTTAGCCCAGCATACTGCCCAAACTGCGGAGCGGAGGTTATCTATGGTAACCGATGACCAGCGCCGCGAGGTGGCGCAAACCCTTCGGGGGCTTGACGAGTCCATCGACGAGTGGGGCGAGTCCCGCCCGCTGGAGCACGATGCAATGGTGCTGCGAGCAATCCGCGCCGTCGTGGGCAAGGGCGATATATTCCAACGTCTTGCAGACTTCATCGACCTCCCGACGTGCAGCATGGAGTACATGCCTGAGTACAGCGGCGATGAGATTTACCCGACCGAGGCCTACAGGTGCAGCGAGTGCGGTTGGATCGTGTCAGAGGGCAAGCCCACCTACTGCCCATGCTGCGGAGCGGAGGTGCTTGATGAAGACAGCGCGAATCAAATGGCGCAGTACCTATGAGCTGCGCTACGACGAGGTGCATCAAGACTACCAATGCACCTGCTGCGGCACGTGGTTCCAAGATGACTTCGTGACCACAATGGACGAGAACGATGCCCCAGGGATACGAGACATGAGCTATTGCCCCGTTTGCGGGGCTGAGTTCACGCAGCAGGAGGGAGTGATTTAGCGATGGCGAGAAAATCATACGTCATCGACGGCAAGGCCATCGGCCATTGGCTAATCGACAACGATATGACGCTCAATCAGCTCGCGGAGGAGGCCGGGATAAGCGGCTCGACCCTGAGACACGCGATTAACGGCGGCCGCAACTGCGGCATCGACGTCCTGCTCAACCTGTCCCGGGCAATGGACGCCCGCCCGTGGGACCTCGTGCGGGAGGCCGGGCCCATCGGGGGAGGCGCGCGATGACGGAGGCCAAGAGGGACGCGTGGAGCGACGTCATCCTCGTCCCGGTGCGCAGGTGCGCCGTTTGCGGCATGCCCTTCGCCCCGGGGAGCAAGACGGCCCGCTACTGCTCGCTCGCGTGCCGCGACGAGGCGAAGAGGGAGCGCAAGCGAAAGTGGAATCGGGAGCACCCGAGGGCCGTCGAGCGGCCGCACAAGAACGCGAAGGTCGACAGCTACTGCCCCTTCCGGGGCGACGTCGCCGACGAGATCAACCGTCTGAGGAGCGAGCTTGGCATGTAGGGGAGATGGCACAACTGTGCCATCCACAAAACGCACACAACATTATAAGAAGCGCTACGAGCGCTGGACCCCGGAGAGGGTCCGCAAGCTCCAGCGCTACCCGGACGCGACCTCCCAGGAGGCCGCGTCCCTCCTGTCGACGACGCCGGAGGCGGTGCGCCACGCCCGCAGCCGGTACGGCAGGTGGCCGTCGTCGCCGGGAGACATCTGCTGCACGTGCGGCGAGCGGCCCGTGTGGGCCGAGAGCGCGGCGGCGAGGGCGCTGCACCTGTGCAAGGGCTGCTGGCTCGAGGAGAAGGCGCGGAGGCTCGACGAGCGCCGCGAGGAGGTGCGCCTGCGGCAGCGGGAGCTGAGGATAAGGCGGCAGGAGGCCGCCGGGAAAAAGAGGAAGGAAGGCCGTTGATGGGCAAGGGGAAGAGGCAGCCGGAGCTGGAGGTCGTGCGCGTGCCGCTCGCGGAGCTGCACGGCTACGAGGGCAACGCCAAGCAGCACACGAACGCACAGCTGGACGCCGTGCGGAAGAGCATTTCGGAGTTCGGGTTCGTCAACCCGGTCCTCGCGTGGCACGACGCTGACGGCCGCGCCGTGATCGTGGCGGGCCACGCCCGCTGCCAGGCGGCGAGGAAGGAGGGCCTGGACGAGGTGCCGGTCGTGTTCGTCGACCACCTGGGCGACGCGCAGCGCCGTGCGCTCACGCTGGCCGACAATCAAACAACCATGATGACGGGCTGGGACATGGACCAGCTGGCGGCCGAGCTTGATGCTCTCGCCGGAGAGTTCGACATGGCCGACTTCGGCTTCGACCTGGACGAGATGGCCGGGGACGACGACGTGGAAATAACCGAGGACGAGCCCGACGAGGACGCAGAGGACCGCGTTGGGCCCGGCGAGCTGTGGCGGATGGGCGGGCACGTGTTCCTGTGCGGCGACTCCACCGATCCGGAAGGGATCGCGCGCCTCATGGCGGCCATGCCGGGAGCGGGTGGGGCGGCGAGCGCGGACCTGCTGCTGACGGACCCGCCTTATAACGTCGCGCTCGGGCAGCACGACCGCCCGAGCGAGGCCAAGCAGCTGCATAGGCGCACGGACGGCCTCGTCATCGCCAACGACAGCTGGAGCAGCGACGAGGGCTTCGTCGAGTTCCTGCGCAGCGCGCTCTCCGGCGCCATGGGTGCCATGAGGCCCGGCGCCGCCTTCTATGTCTGGGACGCCTCCATGCAGAGCGCCAACTTCCTCGAGGCGGCGAAGCGGGCCGGAATGGACGTGAGGCAGATTCTCGTCTGGGCCAAGAGCACCTTCGCGCTCGGCAGGCAGGACTACCAGTGGAGGCACGAGCCGTGCCTGTACGGCTGGAAGGGCGGGGCGTCGCACTACTTCACCGACAGCCGCAAGGAGACGACCGTCATCACCGACGACCGCAGCCCGCAGGGCATGAGCAAGGCCGAGCTAGTCGAGTTCGTCGAGGACCTGCTCGCGCAGAGGGGCGCGACGACGGTGCTGGAGTTCGACAAGCCGACACGCAGCGAGCTGCACCCCACGATGAAGCCCGTGGGCCTGTTCGCGTACCAGATCATGAACAGCACGAGGCGCGGCGAGACCGTCCTCGACGTGTTCGGAGGAAGCGGGACGAGCGTTGTCGCGTGCGAGCAGACCGGCAGGCACTGCGCCTGCGTCGAGCTCGACCCGCACTACGCGAGCGTCATCGTCGACAGGTGGGAGCGCCTGACCGGCGGGACCGCCGAGAGAGTGCAGCCAATGCCTCTCTAGGGTATAATTGCAATATATACCCAAGGGAAAGGGCGCGACATGGGCACACCGGCGCAGACCAAGGCGACCGTCAAGTACATCAAGAACAACACGAAGACCTTCGTTGTGAGGTGCAACGTCAGGACCGACTCGGACATCATCGAGTTTCTGGCCGGCAAGGACAACGTCGCTGGGTACATAAAGGGACTTCTAAGGGAAGAAGCGCGAAAGAATCTATAGTTTACTATATACTTGCCGTTGGATATATAGTATAATATAGACAACGGCAGGGGAAAGGAGCCTTTGCCATGGAAGAGACGGAGTACACGGAAATGACCAAGGACGAGATGCAACGGTTCATCGACCAGCAGATGCGCGACGGCAGGAGCTGGGCGGAGGCGCTCGAGAGGCTGGCCGAGGTGATCGGCATCAAGCCGAGCACCACGAGCAAGTAGCCGCAAGGCCCCGGGGAACCGGGGCCTTTTCTTTTGCCGTTACGCACCCGTTACGCTATGCCGCGCAAACGCGGGCGCTTGTGCGGCGACGCGTAACGGGGCGGAACGTCTTTCAGAACGGTATCCGCTACATCATCTACCAGCGGAAACGGTGAGCAATGGCGGGACGCGGCAAGGAGAAGCTTACGAAGGACGGCATCAAGACCGCCCTCAGGCTGTGCCGCGCCGGGCTGCCGGACTGCCAGATCGCGGCGGCGCTGGGCGTGAGGGCCGAGACGTTCTCCATCTGGCGGAACCATCCCAAGACGGAAAATCAAACTCAACTTTCTAAAGCCATGAAAAAGGCCGATGCTGAGCGCGAGGCGGCCCTCGTGACCCGCATCATGCGAGCATCCGACGACACGTGGCAGGCGGCCGCGTGGCTGCTCGAGCGAAGGTACCCGGACCGCTACGCCAAGCCCGTGAGGCCGGTCGAGGACCGCTCCGCCGAGAGGGACGACGAGCGCATCAAGGGCTACATCGACGCGCTGGGGCTGCGCTGATGCAGTCGTTCAGCGAGAAGCAGAGGCTCCTGGCCACGTGGTGGGCCGAGGGCCGCGAGACGAGCCGGCTCGACGGAGTGATCGCGGAGGGCGCCATCCGCTCCGGCAAGACGTGGGCGATGGCGCTCGGCTTCCTGCTGTGGAGCCAGCGCCGGTTCAGCGGGCAGCGCTTCATCATGGCGGGCGCGACGGTCGAGACCCTGAAGCGCAACGTCGTGGGGCCGCTGGGGCAGATACTCGCGGACCTCGGCTGGGCGTGGACCTTCAACCGCAGCGAGAACCGCATCTCGGTGGGCACGAACATCTACTACCTGTTCGGCGCCAACACCGAGAGGAGCCAGGACGCGCTGCAGGGCCTGACGGCCGCCGGGTGCTACGCCGACGAGGTGGCGCTGTTCCCGGAGAGCTTCGTGGACCAGATGGTCGCGCGCTGCTCGGTGGAGGGGTCCAAGCTCTGGTTCAACTGCAACCCCAGCTACCCGACGCACTTCTTCAAGGTGCAGTTCGTGGACCGCGCCGCCGAGCTGAACCTGCTGCACCTGCACTTCGACATGGCCGACAACCCCACGCTGTCGCGCGCGATCATCGACCGCTACGAGCGCATGTATACCGGCGTCTTCAACGACCGATACATCAAGGGCCTGTGGACGCTGGCCGAGGGCCTGGTGTACCCCGACTACGCCGACGCCGTGGAGGAGGAGCCGCCCGAGCCGGGGACCATCGCAAAGTGGGCCGTGAGCCTCGACTACGGCACGCAGAACGCCTTCGCGGCGCTGCTGTGGGGCTTCGACGGCCGCGTCTGGCACGTGTGCCGGGAGTACCGCTACAGCGGACGCGACGAGGGCCATCAGAAGACCGACGCCGACTACGTCGAAGACATGGCCGCCTTCGTCGACGGCCTGCCGGAGCGGCCCGCATTCATAGTCGACCCGAGCGCCACGTCGTTCATCGCGGCCATGAGGCGCGCCGGGTTCAGAGTCAAGAAGGCCCGCAACGACGTGATGGACGGCATCCGCGAGACCGGCGCGTGCATGGCGCAGGGCCGGATGATGATAGCGGCCGTGTGCACGGGCCTCATCAAGGAGCTGGGCGGCTACGCGTGGGACTCGCGCGCCGACGGAGACAGGCCCGTCAAGGTGGAGGACCACAGCTGCGACGCCCTGCGTTACGGCGTGGCGACGCTGCGGATATACAGGGACGTCGACACCGGTGGCTATCGGGATAGGATATGGAGGAAACGATGAGCACGAGCACGATCATCACGGCGGAGGACATGCGCGCCGCGGCGTCGCCGGAGGCCTTCGCGAAGGACGCCGTCGAGCGCCACATGCAGTCGGAGATGTACCGCAACGCGGTCGCGGCGGACGAATACTACCGCCAGCGCAATGTGACCATCTCGCGCTTCGTTCAGCGCATCTTCTCGGCGTCGGGCGAGGCGGCGGAGGACTTCACGGCCTCGCGCCTTCGCATCGCGTCAAACCTTTTTAAGAGGCTCAACGTCCAGCGCTGCATGTACTCGCTTGGAAAGGGCGTGTCGTTCGTGGACTGCAAGGATGGGAGCGGCGAGGACGTGACCAAGGAGGCGCTGGGACCGCGCTTCGACGACGACGTGAAGGCCATCGGCCTGTACTCCCTCATTCATGGCATCAGCTTCCCGTTCTGGAACCTTGACCACGTCGACGTGTTCACCGCCGACGAGTTCGCCCCGGTATGGGACGAGGTGAGCGGCGCGCTGGTGGCGGGCGTGCGCTTCTGGCGCATCGACCCGCAGCACGCCTGGAACGCCACGTTCTACGAGGAGGACGGCTACACGTCCATGGCGGCGGCGGGCGCCGGGTCGCTCGACTTCGCCGCGACCGACGAGAAGCGGGCCTACAAGGTCACGTACAGATCTGTCCCGGCCGACGGCCTGGCGCTGGCGGTCGATTCCGAGAACTACTCGCGCCTGCCGATCGTGCCGGTGTGGGGCAGCGACGCGCACCAGTCGACGCTGGTCGGGATGCGCGAGGGCATCGACGCCTACGACCTGATCAAGAGCGGCCTCGCCAACGACGTGCGGGACTGCGCGCAGGTGTACTGGATCGTGAGCGGCGCGGCCGGCATGCAACCCGAGGAGCTGGACGAGTGGCGCGCCCGCCTGAGCCTGACGCACATCGCGACGGCCGATGACGACCAGTCGGTCACGCCCTACACGCAGGACGTGCCCGTCGCGTCCAGACGCGAGGTGCTGGCCGGCATCAAGGCAGACATATACGAGGACTTCGGCGCGCTGGACGTGCACACCGTGGCCGCCGGGGCGACCAATGATCACATCGACGCGGCTTACCAGCCCATGGATGAGGAGGCCGACGAGTTCGAGCGGCACATCCGCGAGGGCATCATGGACCTGCTCGCCCTCCAGGGCATCGTCGACACGCCCATCTTCACCCGCAACCGCATCAGCAACCTCAAGGAGCAGGTCGAGGTCGTGGCGATGGAGGCCGAGTGGCTCGACGAGGAGACCGTCCTGCGCAAGCTGCCGAACATCACGCCCGACGAGGTGGCGGAAATCCTGAAGCGCAAGGACGAGGAGGCCGCCGACAGGATGGCCGCCCTGCCGCCAGCCTTGCAGGCGAACGCCGCGGGGCAGCCCGAGGGCGAAGAGGAAGGCGAGGAGTAGCGCATGGGCGACCAGGCGCACGACTTCGCAGAGCGGAAGATAGCCGAGTTCCAGGCCGAAGTGCGGGAGACGTACCAGCAGGCGCAGGCGGACGCGCAGGAAGCGCTCTCGCGGTTCCTGAGGCGCTTCGAGAAGGAAGACAAGCGGAAGCGCGAGAAGGTGAAGGCCGGCGAGCTTTCCGAGGCCGACTACAAGGCGTGGCGCAAGGGCAAGATCCTGCGCAGCAGGCAGCTATCCAGCACGCTCGACCAGGTTTCGCAGGCAATGACCGAGGCGAACCAGGTGGCCGTGGCAGCGCTCGCGGGCAGGCTCCCCGATGTGTACGCCGAGAACGCGAACTTCGCGGCCTTCCAGGTGTGCGAGGCGAGCGGTCTCGACCTGGCCTTCTCGCTGGTCGACGCACCGACGGTGCAGCACATGCTCACGGCGGGCGAGGCGCTCTTCAGCGTGCCCGCGCTAGACGTCGCGAAGG
>OLPO01002423.1_pt1 | contig 11635 bp, 9 predicted proteins | sample 1672831 | NCBI WGS metagenome assembly OLPO01 (sample SAMEA3136728, study PRJEB25190) | human gut metagenome
TTCAGTATGAAGTTGGTACTATGATCGAGATCCCGAGAGCAGCTCTTACTGCTGATGAAATCGCTAAAGAAGCTGACTTCTTCTGCTTCGGTACAAACGACCTTACACAGATGACATATGGCTTCTCCCGTGATGATGCAGGTAAATTCCTGAACGCTTACTACGATGCTAAGATCTTCGAGAATGACCCATTTGCTAAACTTGATCAGGTTGGCGTTGGCAAGCTCATGAAGATGGCTATCGAACTTGGCAGACCGGTTAACCCGAACCTCCATGTAGGTATTTGTGGAGAGCATGGTGGAGATCCGTCTTCCGTAGAGTTCTGCCATAAGATTGGTCTGAACTATGTATCCTGCTCACCGTTCCGTGTACCGATCGCTCGTCTTGCAGCAGCACAGGCAGCTATCGCAGAAAAGAACGCTTAATAGCAGTTTATAAGGCTATTAAGTTAGCCTGATATTTGTGTCCCAACGGAGTAGTACCGACCCTCACTTTACAGGAAACTGTATCGTGGGGGTCTTTTTTATAGTTTTTTCTTTAAAAACCCGTTTGTTAAAGAATTTGACAGCATATTGTTTAAAAGAGTATAATAAATTTGAAATATTTTTAGTGATTTTAGGTAATCATTTCATGGTATCCGGGAGAATTACATATGAATATAGCAGAAACATATACATATATGAAAAGAAAGTTTATAATGGAAAGAAAATCGGAGTTCTGAAAAATGACCAGCGTATGGTAGCTGTCCTTGAGAAATGGAAAAGCAGATATCATGTAAATATCGAGTGCGTATATTATACCGACATGCTGGAGTGCGCCGATCTTTTGAGCGCACTTCGTGTCAGCCATCTTCTTGCTATCGTAAATGAAATTCTTGTAATCAGCAGAATCGAAAGCGGACAGACAAAACTGGACGAAGCTGTCTGCAACCTTGAAGATATCATAAAAGAAACAGATATTATCATCCGGGATCAGGCGCTGGAAACACTTGCAAACATTATATTTACTAAAGATAAAAAATCCAGCCACACTAAAAAGAGGTTGAAAAACAAAACACAGCCTCGTATAATGGCATATGGAAATTTACGTTACAAAGTGGGGGAGTAGTTTTGAAAAATAACAAATATGAAATTGATATGTGCAATGGATCAATCATGGACAAGCTGATCTCTTTTTCACTGCCTTTGATGCTTTCCGGTATTCTGCAGCTTATGTTTAACGCAGTAGACATTATCGTTGTCGGACAGTTTACCGGAAGCCAGGCACTGGCAGCTGTCGGATCGACCACTGCATTGATTGCAGTTTTTACCAATTTATTTATTGGTATATCACTCGGTGCAAATGTGCTCGCAGCACGTTTTTATGCTTCCGGAAAACATAAAGAAATGTCGGAGACAGTACATACTTCAATCACATTAGCACTGATCAGTGGTATCATTATGGCTTTTGTAGGCCTTCTGTTCTCGAGGACCGCTCTGGAGATTATGAGCACACCGGATAATGTCATTGACCAGTCCACCCTGTATATGAAGATATATTTTCTTGGTATGCCATTCTTTATGCTGTACAATTACGGTGCCGCCATTTTAAGAGCAGTAGGAGATACAAAGAGACCCTTGATTTTTTTGATTATCTCAGGACTTGCAAATGCAGGATTAAATTTACTTCTGGTCATTGTTTTTGATATGGGAGTTGCCGGTGTTGCGATAGGAACCGTTGTATCACAGTTTATATCCTGTGTGCTTGTTCTTCGCTGTCTGCATCATTCGGAAGGAAGCTATCAGCTCTGTTTTTCAAAGCTGACCATCAAAAGTTTCTATCTGAAACAGATTTTTCAGGTTGGTGTACCTGCCGGAATCCAGAGCACAGTTATCAATCTTTCCAATGCATTATTACAGTCCTCTGTCAATTCATTCGGTTCAACAGCAATGGCAGGATATACAGCAGCCAACAATATCTTCGGCTTTTTATATATTTCTGTAAACTCCATTACACAGTCATGCATGAGTTTCACCAGCCAGAATTACGGAGTGCGGAAGACAAAACGTATGGATAAAATTCTCATTGACTGCATGATCCTGTCTTTTGCTTTTTCGTTTACACTTGGGTGTGGGGCATATTTTTTCGGAAATGAGCTTCTCCGGCTGTATACCAGTGATCCGAAAGTTATCCAATGCGGAATAGAGATTCTTGCCTTTACTACAGTTCCGTATTTCTGCTGCGGACTGATGGATCTGTTTCCGGGTGCACTTCGCGGAATGGGTCATTCCGGTGTGCCTATGATCCTTTCGATCATTGGTACTGTAGGAACAAGAATTGTATGGATCTTCGGACTTTTTCCGAACCACAGATCCCTGTCATTTTTGTTTATTTCTTATCCGGTATCCTGGATCCTGACAATCATTATGCAGGTGATCTGTTTCTATTTTGTCAGAAAAAAAGTACACCGAACGATGTTATCTGCAGACTGAAATCCATAATCATCCTTATAATAAACAGAAAAAGCTCCGGAGAGCTCCTGATCATTTCAGGAACTTCCGGAGTTTCTTTTCGTTCTTAAGGTTATATGGCTGATACCGTATGGAAAGGTCCGGCCAGGTCTTTTTATTTACAATACTCTTATAATGTGTAAAGGTACGGAAACCTTCCTCGCCATGGTAAGCGCCCATGCCGCTTTCACCAAATCCGCCAAATCCCATTTCTGACGTTGCCAGATGAATCAACGTATCATTAATGCATCCACCGCCGAAATCACAGCGTTCCATCACTTTGTTTGCAAGTCTTCCCCTGGAAGTAAATACATAAACTGCCAGCGGATGTGCCATGGAATTGATTTTTTCAATTGCTTCATCGATTGAATCATAGGTAACGATCGGAAGAAGCGGACCAAAAATTTCTTCCTGCATGACTGCGTCTTCGAAGGTTACGTTATCAAGTACCGTAGGTTCAATCTGCATCGTTTCCTCGTTATAATTTCCGCCGGCAACAACTTTTTCTTGATCGATCAGTCCGAGAAGCCGTCGGAAATGTTTCTCATTGATGATCTTTCCATAATCCGGATTTTTAAGCGGTTCTGTTGTATACTGCCGGTTGATCTGCCGGATGATCTGGCGCACCAGTTTGTCCTTTATTTTGCGGTCACAGTAAATATAATCCGGGGCAACACAGGTCTGTCCGCAGTTCAGAAGTTTACCAAACACGATACGTCTGGCTGCCAGTTTCAAATTGCATCGACGGTCAACAATACATGGACTTTTTCCCCCTAATTCCAGTGTGACCGGAGTCAGGTGTACAGCGGCCTTTGTCATAACCTCTCTGCCGACATGCTGACTTCCCGTAAAAAAGATATAATCAAACCTTTCGTTCAGAAGGGCCGTATTTTCTTCACGTCCGCCTTCGACCACAGCCACATAAGAAGGATCAAAACATTCTGCAAGAATTGCTTTGACAACTGCGGTTGTGGCAGGAGAGAAGACACTTGGTTTCAGGATTACCGTATTACCGGCGGCAATTGCATCGATCAGAGGATCAAGAGAAAGCAGAAGCGGATAGTTCCATGGACTCATAATAAGAACCACACCGTAGGGGACCGGTTTCTTATAACTGTGCGCAGCAAACTGCGCCATCGGTGTCGGGACATCCTGTCTCTCAGCATATTCTCTTACATGATGGATCATATGTGTAAGTTCACTTAAGACAAGCCCCGTTTCACACATATAACTTTCGAAAGCACTTTTGCCAAGGTCTTTTTTCAATGCTTCATTAATCTCTGCCTCGTGCTGCAGAACAGCCGCTTTTAATTTACGAAGCTTCTCAATACGTTTTTTTACCGGAAAAGTATCACCGGTATGAAAAAAGTTTCTCTGATTTTCAATCAGCGTTTTGATTTCTGTCTCTGTCATGAAAATTTCCTCTTTTCGATAAATCTTAAGATTCTTATGTGAATATATAATACAACAATACAGAATAAAAAGTCAATCGTGCCATAATTCTTCAAAAATATTGTATATTCGACAAAAGCATGATAAACTGTCTATATCTATACAATCATCACATATAAATGGAAGGAGATTTATGATGAATCGTACCAGACAGATTTTAAAAAAGGCTGTTGTTACAGCAATGGGAGCTTCTCTGGTTGTTTCCGGCAGCAGCACCGTATTCGCAGCAGGTTCCTATCAGGAAACAGAAAAAACTGCACTTGCAAATGTAGTAAGTAAATTACCGGAAGCATGGAACGGCTATCTTGAGAATTACCAGAAAGCCTGCAAAGGAACAAAAAGCACATTTACACTGACTGTAGAAGATACGGGACGGGCACTTGCCGGTGCGCTTATGGGAGGTACCGATGTTTCCTGGCTTCAGAGCTTTACTTTTGACAGTGATATTACCATCAAAGATGGTGTGGAGGCCATTGCCGGTGGACTGCTTCTGAACGACACAAAACTGTGTGATCTGAATTTCTATATGGATCTTGCAAACATGGTCGAATACATTCAGATTCCTGAATTGTCGGACGGATATATTTCGGCACCAATTGAAGGCACTGTAACAACTTCCGAAGGAGTAGCAGAGAATTCACAGGAAATCATGAGCACCTACATGAATGCACTGTCAGATCTTTCTTCTGCACTTCCGGATTCTGATACACTCGGAACACTTCTTGACCGCTACGGAAATATTATCATTGATAATATCGAAGATGGATCTTCTGTTGAAGAGTCTGTATCTGTAGATGGTATCAGTGAAGACTGTACTGTATATGAGGGAACTGTTTCTGAAAAAGCTGTTACAGCTATGGCAGAGGGAATCCTTACTGCAGCCAAAGATGATGCTGAGATCAAAGGCTTATTTGAACAGTGGGCAGGTGCCTCCGATGGAGAAGACCAGTATCAGCAGTTTGAGGATGCTGTAGCAGATGCGCTTGACAGTATCGGATCTGCTGACGGAGAAGTTTCCGAAGATCCTGTATTTTCCTCAAAAGTATGGGTAAATGCAGACAATAAAATCGTCGGACGTGAATTTGCCGTCATAGACGGAGCAGAAACTACTCCTGTATTCACATGGAAAGCACCATCTGATGGTGATACTTCTGCATTACTTCTTGAAATTACAGCAGAGGATTCTTCCCTTACACTGACCGGAAGCGGCACAACCAGTGATGGACTTCTGAATGGAGATTATATCTTCGCAATAGACGGAACAGAGGCAGCTGATATTAACGTCGAAAACCTCGAAACAAAACCAGAAAAAGCAGGTTACTATAATGGAACCTTAAATGTAACCTTCCCGGTAGCAGAAGCTGATGCTGCAAATACAGACGGGGAAAGCGAAGCAGCATCCAACCCGCTGGCAGGATTTGGTCTTGTGATCAATCTTAAATCTGATGCGTCTACAGATTCAAGTTCTATGGGTCTGACTGTTACAACTTCAGGTGCACCGATTGCCACACTTACAATAAGTGGTGGATATGGAGATGGCGTAGATATTCCGGATCTGACTTCTCTGGATAAGACTTATGATGGTTCTGATGATGCAGCAATGACTGAATATGTAGCAAATATCAACTGGGATACTTTCCTTGCAAATATTAAGGCAGCCGGTGTTCCGGATGAACTTGCAACACAGCTTGAGACTATCCTTACATCAGCAGTTGAAAGCATGACCGCAACAGATGAAGATCAAGATACAAGCGCAACAGACAGCAGCGCAGATGGTGAGACAGAAGCAGCAGATGATGCAGCATAAATAAAAGAGAGCCACTTGGACTCTTATGTATAAGAATAGTAAAAAGGATACCCTCAGGCAGATGCCTTGAGGATATCCTTTTTTTTGACGTCATATAAAACATATTCTGCATTACACATAACGAATGCTGCAACTGTCGGTAAAATTGCGATCCAGGATCCTTTCAGATCAAGAAGTTTGCAGGAAAGAAAAGCAATTGCAGCTCCTCCGTAAAAGCAGATCAGTACCTTTCCGAAATAGATTCCTCTTCGAAGAGATTCTGTATCTTTGCTGCACAGATATTCGGTAAATCCTGTAACACACTGACGCAGATTATTTGTAGAAAAAATACTGGAACTTGCAAAACCATCGGCACCCTTAAAAGAACACCACTGAAAAGCAGTAGCAAAAAATATCGGAAACAACGCAACAAACGGATTCATTTCCTTGGGATAAAATCCAAGGATCAGTAATACTGCTCCATCAATCAGGATGCTGAGTCTTTTTTGATTTATTTTTGATATTTTATGAGAGATTACTACAGTTGCTGCCATGGAAACAATGTAGATCACCAATGCCAGTACACGGAAAAACCACTGTTCATCCGGATGTCCCACGGCATCCATTGCAAGAGAAATCATATTTCCTGTCTGTGCAGAGCCAAATACATCATGACGGTTAAGGATTGCATAGCCACCCATAAAACCACCAATCAACGTCATCGTAAGATGCAGATGCCTTTCTAGTGTCGCTTCATCCATTTAAATCATTCCTTTTCTTAAATTCACTGGATTTATTATAATCTTGCATATATATATTGTAAAATTAATATTTTATCTATATAATATAAATCACTTTTATATATGGAGGAATTTCATGAATTACACAGACATACATACCTTTCTTACCATTGCATCCAGTCCGTCCCTTTCTAAAGCGGCTGAGAGCCTGTTTGTATCACAGCCTGCCCTCAGCCATCGTCTGTCTGCGCTGGAAGAAGAGCTCGGAACAGAACTGATCATACGCAAAAAAGGTTCCCGTACACTGGAGCTTACCGAAGCCGGACAGCGTTTTGTCCCGATTGCGCGCAAATGGGAGCAGTTATGGATTGAGACAGGAAAAATCAAATTTGAACAGCCTTCGACACAGCTTCGGATTGTGAATGTTGACAGTATGAACTTTTATTTTATGCCACAAGTCATTGGTAATTTCCTTGAGGAACATCCAAAATGCAGCCTGCATATCAATACCATGCAGTCTAATCTTTCTTATAAAGCAGTCGAAAACAAAGATGCGGATCTTGGTCTGATCACAAATCCGCATTTTTTTAAGAAAGTACAAACAATTCCTCTCTTTGAAGAGCAGCTTGTCTTTGTATGCGGAGAAGATGCGCCATACCAGGATGAACTTCTTCCTTCACAGCTTGACAGTGCGGATGAAATCTATATTCCCTGGAGCAATACCTTCCTTATGTGGCACGATTACTGGTTTGGCAATGACCCCAAAGTAAAAGTCATGCTGGACAATATGGCACTGCTCAGACAGCTTCTGGATCTGAAAAATGCATGGGCGATCATGCCGGCAACTCTTGGTCGAAAACTTGCCGAAAAAGAAAACTGCCGGATCGTTTCCATTGAAAACGGTCCGGAGTATCGTACTTGCTATGCAATTATGAATGACCAGAGAGGCGAACATCCACTGATTGACGATTTCCTGAATGAATTATTGAAGACGGTAGGTAATATCCCGGAAATCCGACTTCTCGATCTTACATTTCGTCGTAAGAATCCGTGAGATCCTCATCGCCCGAATAATCTTCGGATGAATCTTCAGAGTCAGTACCTTCTGAATCTTCGTAGGTATCGTCCCCTTCTGAATTTTCCGTAGATCCGCTTCCAATCCAGGAGCTCCGCTCCTGAATCTTCTGCAGGATACTGTCTGCTTCCTCGCCGCTGGCCGGTGTCGGCTGGTAATTATTGTAGTCAGAATCGGATGAAATAGAACACGGAATGATATTTGTAACATTGTCAGCTTTTACACCATTTGAATCAATTGTAAAGGTCTGCTGAAAGATCATTGTATCCATATCACTCGGATAAGCATTTCCTCCGAAACAGAAGTTGCCGAGACTGTAAACAATGTTTTTGCCTTTGTATTCCTCAATTCCCTGAAGGACATGAGGATGGTGTCCACATACAAGATCGGCACCAAGATCAATTGCAAGATGTCCAAGCGTAGTCTGATTACTGTCCGGGACTTCTTCTTTTTCGTTTCCCCAGTGGAAGATAACAATGATCAGCTGTGCACCATCTTTTTTAACCTTTTCAATATTTTGTTTCAACTGTTCCTCTCTGCCGAGATGATCATTAAGTTCATAAATACCGACCATACCGACTTTGATACCATTTACCTCAGTGACCGCGGTTTCATCATAGCCAAAATGAATGATACCTGCTGCGTCCAGAGCACTTAAAGTATCATCAAAACTCTGGTCTCCATAATCATGACTGTGGTTATTTGCAGTATTGACTGCTTCAACAGAGCCGGCAGTAAGAATATCAGCATAAGACGCAGGCGCTTTAAATGCAAACTGCTTATCTTCACGATCCTCAGAATCCGTAAGTGTACCTTCAAAGTTTGCAATCGTAAGGTTATCCGCCTCAAAAATATTTTTTACATTTGCAAAGAAATAGTCCGGGCCATTGTTATCGTAATATGCATTCAGACTGGTATCATAATCAAATTCTTCGTCAGTACCAAGTGTACAGTCACCGACAACACTGATTGTAAGTGATACCGGATCCATAGTAGGCTCTGGTGTGACGGTAAGTTTTTCTTCGGTCTGTACCTGATCTGATGAGACTGACTTCGCTTTGGTGGAAGAGCATCCTCTGATCAGAAGGAGCAGTAACACAACAACCAGAATGGCAGCAACACCAAAAATTCTGTATCGAAGCTGCTGTTGTCTGTAATATTGCGATTTTTTTAATATTTTACTCTTTTTGTGCACCTGCTTTTTATGAACCGGACGCTTTTTATGGACAGACTGTTTCATATGTTTCCCCCTTCTCCCCTGTAACATATTTTCTCGAAAAATGTCAATTTTTGTCATTTAAGAAAAGTATAAGAACTTTGGGGGATTCCGTCAATGACTTTTCAAAAAAACTAACAAAGGAGAATTTTTATGACAACATTATATATCGGAAATCATACCTCATCTTCAAAAGGCTATACAGCAATGGCAAAGCAGATGATTGCCAACGGCGGCAATACATTTGCATTTTTTACAAGAAATCCTCGCGGAGGAAAGGCAAAAGCCATCGACGAAAAAGACATACATAAGTTTCTCGAACTTGCAGAATCCTATCACTTCGGAAAAATTGTTGCACATGCGCCATACACATTAAATGCCTGCGCTGCAAAAGAAAATCTCCGGGATTTTGCAAGAGAGACATTTGCGGATGATCTTCGAAGAATGGAATACATCCCGGGAAATTATTATAACTTTCATCCGGGAAGTCATGTAGGACAGGGAGCAGAGACCGGAATTCAGAAGATAGCTGAAATCCTCAATGATGTGTTTACCGAAGGACAAACCACTACAGTTCTGCTTGAGACCATGTCTGGCAAGGGCAGTGAAGTAGGGCGGAATTTTGAAGAGCTCAGAGAAATTATTGATCTTGTACATATGAATGATAAAATAGGAGTCTGTCTGGATACCTGTCATGTATGGGATGGCGGCTATGATATTGTGAATGATCTGGATGGTGTTCTTGATGAATTTGATCATATCATCGGACTGGATAAATTAAAAGCTATTCATCTAAACGACAGTCTTAATGAACTTGGAAGCCACAAAGACCGCCATGCACGGATAGGAGAGGGTAAAATCGGTCTGGATGCTCTTGTACGTGTGATTCGTCATCCAAAATTAAAAGAGATTCCTTTTATCCTTGAGACGCCAAACGATGACGAAGGATGGACAAAAGAAATCTCTTTATTAAAAGAAGCTTACTCAAAATAATTTTTGCAAAGATACCTCATTCTTTAATTCCATGTTTGTCCTGAAGGCCTCTGCATTCTTCAGTGTTGTTTCTGCAATATTGGTCAGTGCTTCCTCTGTAAAAAATCCCTGATGAGAAGTCAGTGCAACATTCGGGAAAGAGAGAAGTCTCTGCACTGTAGAGGTCTTCAGGATATATTCTGACATATCTTCATAAACAAAATCTGATTCTTCTTCATACACATCCAATCCAACCGCAAAAAACTTATGATCACGAATGCCGGCAATCAGATCTTCTGTACAGATCAGACCTCCTCTGGAAGTATTTACAAGAATGACACCGTCTTTCATATGAGAAATAGATTCCCGGTTAACTATATGATGTGTCTCCGGTGTGAGAGGACAATGCAGACTGATCAGGTCACTGGACGAAAAAAGCTGTCCCAGAGAAACATAGGGAAGTCCCGTTTTTTCATTTGGGAACGGATCATATGCCAGAACTTTCATACCAAATCCCTGACATATCCGTGCCATTGCAAGACCGATTTTTCCTGTACCGACGATCCCAGCTGTTTTCCCGTAAAGATTAATTCCCATAAGACCATTCAATGAAAAATTATTTTCACGACATTTAATATATGCTTTATGCGTATGGCGGTTTGCCGTCAGGACAAGTGCCATTGCATGCTCTGCAACGGCTTCTGGTGAATACCCCGGTACGCGCAGCACAGAAATTCCACATTCTTTTGCCTTTGCAAGATCAACATTATTATATCCGGCACAGCGCATCAGAATCAGACGGACTCCCTGATGACGCAGTTCTTCGATTACATCTGCGCTGAGGTCTGCATTTACGAAAGCGCAGATTCCGTCATATCCTGCGGCAAGGGAAGCGGTTTCTTTATATAAGTTGGATTCAATAAATACAAATTCAATATCCGGATATTCCGGCCTCAGTTTGTCAAAAAACTGTTGATCATAATCTTTTGCACCGTAAAATAAAATTTTCATAGATACCTCCTGTACTTTAATACAATAGAAACCGATATTTGAGTTATTTTTAGGATGTCTTCTGAGGCAGGAGAGTATACATTTTCGAAACATAAAAAAACTGTCATCACATTTTCATGCAATGACAGGCTTTATTCTCATTTTATTATTTTCCTAAGCTGTAAAGATCATTATAAAATTCCGGATATGATATATTTACACAGTCTCCATTCAGGATATCCATGGTATCATCACAGATCGTACCTGCAACCGCAAAGGACATTGCCACGCGATGATCCAGATGAGAATCGATAACTGCGCCATGCAGTGGTTTGCCTCCATGGATGATCATCCCGTCCTCAGTGCCTTCAATGTCAGCACCCATACGTTTCAAATTGTCAACCATAACTGTAATACGGTCAGATTCTTTAACCTTCAGTTCCTGTGCATCGCGGATGACCGTTGTACCATCTGCAAACGCGGCCATAACTGCAATCATCGGAATCTCGTCGATCAGAGTCGGGATGATTCCGCCTTCAATCGTTGTTCCCTTCAGATTGCTTGTGCGGATAAGAAGATCCGCTGTCGGCTCACCCTCAGTACTCTCATTAAGGAGTGTGATATCTGCCCCCATATCCATGCAGACTTTCAAAATACCGGCTCTTGTCGGGTTAATGCCGACATTTTTCAGAAGAATCTCACTGCCTGGAGTAAGAAGTCCTGCTGCAATAAAATAAGCAGCGGAGGAAATATCTCCAGGTACCTGAATCTCGCGGCCGTTCAGTACCGGTTCCGGTACGATGGAAGCAGTAGTTCCTTCGGAAGTAACTTTTGCACCGAAATAGTTCAGCATGATTTCTGTATGGTTACGGGAAAGAAACGGCTCCGTAACACTTGTAATACTATCTGCATACA
>OLPO01002431.1_pt1 | contig 11610 bp, 12 predicted proteins | sample 1672831 | NCBI WGS metagenome assembly OLPO01 (sample SAMEA3136728, study PRJEB25190) | human gut metagenome
CGCCCAAGATGTTTCGAACATCAAAGAAGGGGTTGGCAATTCCGTTTTCACCGGCAAATGCCAACATGGGACGTGTGTAAAACCACTCCGGCTTGGAAATAGCGTTGACTCTTCGCATCATGCAGTCGTAGCAACCAGTGGTGCCACTGCTTACAGAATGAACAACATTACAGATTGCAGCTTTGAACTCTTTCCTGCAATTAGGGCATACAAAGATAGCCTTTTTGCCGCTTCCAGCAGCAACTTCCGAGGCAGACTTTTTGTTTTTGTTACTCCACATAGCGGCAACTTCCGGGCATTTGGTAGCCAAGTCGTTGACGCCAGAAACAACCTTATGACCCGTGCAAACAGGGCAACCCGTGGAACCTTTTCCTATAGAACGAATAACAGTAGCAATCATGGTTTTGAATTCTTGTCCGCAATTGCGACATTTGAAGAAAGCCTTTTTTTCGCTTCCAGCAGCAACTTCCGAGGCAGACTTTTTGTTTTTGCTACTCCACATAGCCGCAATTTCCGGGTACATCGAAGCAAGGTCGTTGATGCCGAGGACAATTTTCTTCCCTGCGCAAATAGGGCAACCGGTAGTGCCACCGTTTACAGAACGAACAACATTCTGAATTGTGGCTTTGAATTCCTGCCCACAGTCTGGACAAACAAAAAAAGCTTTTTTCCCACTTCCAGCAAACACTTCTGTTGGTGCAAGTTTGTTTTTACTGCTCCACATTTCTGCTGCTTTAGGGCACTGAGACGCCAAATCGTTTTCGCCAACAACCAGCTTTTGACGACCTTTTCTAGCCTTAGCTGGCTCTTTTTTCTCTTTCTCATACGGCATCTCAATGCCAAGAGTCGGAACAGGAGCGCAAGCAGCGCAGTTGCAAGTAGTGGTGTGCATAACATTCATAAAAGTGTTCATAATTATCCTCTTTTCTCCTCGTAACATTCGAGGCTTGTAATTAAAAAGCAGCTACCATCCCCCTACTGGAGGAAGATGATAGCTGCTACATTCATAAGCCAACTTCGTATTAGATGGCTTTTTGGTTATTCTTTAGTTGTTTTCTGACTATGGTGAAGAGCACCACGAACGAACTGATTCCAGCGAGTGTGGTACAAAACAAATCCGTCTTCAAACTCTACCGTGATGTTGTTGACACCATGATAAGCGGTGCAGGTAGCTTTGCTGCCGTCCTTCATCGTCATCGTAGTGCCGACAGGCTTCGGAAAACCGTGTTCGTCCTTGCGGGCTGCACTGAAGATATGCTTGCCGCATTCAGGGCAACAGTTGATACCGGACGCAATAGCCCGCGTCATGTTGCGGACGCTAGTGACAAATTCCTGTTTGCAATCGGGACATACAAAGATAGCGCGTCTGGACGACCATGCAGGAATTTCGCTGGGGGTGTAATCGTTTTTGTCGCTCCACATAGCAGCGACCTTTGGACGCTTGGTAACCAAATCGTTGATGCCAGGGACAACCTTGCGACCTGCACAAACAGGGCAACCGGTGTTGCCGTAGCTTACAGATTTAACAACACTGTAGATGGGAGCCGTGAACTCCTGCCCGCAGTCGGGGCAAACGAACAGCATTTTTTTGTTACTGTTTGCAGATACCTTGCCGGGAGCGTAAGCATTCTTGCTGCTCCACATATTGGCGACTTTAGGGCATTGAGTTTTCAAATCGTTGATACCGGGAATCACCTTGCGGTTCGCGCAAGAAGGGCAACCGGTGTAGCCGCGATTCACAGAATGGACGACATTGTGAACAGGAGCCTCAAACTCTTGCTTGCAGTCAGGGCAGACGAATAACGCTTTTTTGCTGTTCTTTGCAGATACTTCACTGGGGGTGAAAGCGTTCTTGTCGCTCCACATGGCAGCAGCCTTGGGGCACTCGGTAGCCAAATCGTTGATGCCGGAGATGACTTTCTTGGAATTGACAGTGTTGGTATTCATGGTAAACTCTCTTTCTCCTCGTATTTTCGAGGTTTGTAAAATAAAAATAGCAGCTATCATTTTTACGATAACTGCTTCATATATGAGCAAACGGCGTGTAGCCGAATGTCATGCTGGGATTTGGTAAAGTGGCTTACTGCTCATTGAGCAGGATTCCACCGTGCTTGGCGATGATGGCATCGACAACAGTGAGCGGCACATAGCCGTACACTCCGTCATCACCATAATCGTCGAGCAAGGACTCGGACGAAGACGGAAACCCGATTTCTACGCTCGCATAACTCCCGTCATCAGCCTTCTGGCAGTAGTGCTCATCAGATGCCTGAATGGACATCTTGAAGCCATCTGCGCAAACTGCTTCGGGGCGGTTTTCGTGTATCGCCATCATAGCAGCAAATATGTTGCCGCTGCTCTTGGCAATCTTTTCCTTCTTCAGAAGGTCGGTAACGCGGATGAATTCGGCGGTGTTCATAATAGTGGTCATGGTAATCCTCATCTTTCTCCGCATTACGCGGTCTCACAACAAAAAAGACAGGTCACCCGATTGGTGCCTGTCTGAATTTGTCAGATTATGAATGGTTTGTAGTGATTTGATATCTGTCGTACAATATCAATTCTATGCCGTTCGCAAGTTCCGTCAATGCTTTTTCAACGGTTTGCTGCAGCTACGCTTCCTTCTTTGCTCTTGGCAGCAGCTACGCAAAAAGAAAAGACCCGCCTGTTAGCCGCAGGCAGGTCTTTCTTCGCAGTGAGCATTTAAGGTCGGCTCAGGACCCTATTCGTCTCTACCGAAGCAACGCTATCAACGCTGTTCAGTATGTTCTATTGTATGCCAGTCGCACGGGTCGTCAACTATGTTTCGCAGCTACGCAACAAAAAGTCTCTCCTGTTGGCAGCATCCCTTTCGCTGGGAGAGTGTTTCCAGCTCATTTTGCTTCTCGCATTAGACCTTTCCACTTCTCCTTCAGACATTCGCCAAATTTTTCGATGCTTTCTTGCTGCTCATGGTAAGTGATGTTGTTCACCCGTTCATATTCAGAGCGTGCCCATTCATTCCAAGTGTTATAAGCATCTTGTAATTTCTGCGTTTGCTGAGGTGAATTTGCCATTTGTTTACGCAGCTTGTTAAGCTGCCTGTTGTTGTACTGCTGTAAGTAGCGGTATTTGGAATAGTATGGGTCCTTCTTGTTGTTTACCCGAATGCTTTTGTTTTTGCATGCCTTGCTGCAGTATACTTTGTTCCGCTGACTCAAACGGAAAGCCCTCTTGCAACAGGGACAGATAGCAATCCGCTTTGCAGACTCTGACGCATAATTGGCGTAATAGAAATCGATGGAAAGATAGTCATATAAGTCTTTCACCGAGTAGACTTGGACGATTTTGTTGTTTAGCAAAGCAAAGGTTGTTATAACCTGCTTTGGCATGAATACGACTTTGCTGCCGTCTGGTCCCTTTGTATCATGGAACTCTGAAAAGACGGCGTCTAACTCCGAGAAAGCTTGCTGGGTAAGATTTCGGGTATAAGTCAAGGCTTCTTTGGCTGTAGCTTGGTTCCTTTGCGTTAAAGCATCGGTACAACTGCTGCTTGAATCCCAACAGAATTGCTTTACAAGGGGCTGTCCTGAAATAATTTCGATTGCTTCATCATCCGCGCAATTTAGCAGTTTTAGAAGCGGTTCTTCTGGAGACAAGCAATATCTCGCAAAGTAATTATAGAAGTTTATTGTATCTGCTCCGATTTCTCGCTTTGAAAGGACGGTAGCTTTGCCGCCGTGCAATACCACTTGCAAAAGCATCCCGTCACAAAATGCAATGTTCATAATTTCTCCGCTCATATGAAAAAGGAGCTTCACCCGCTTTTAGCAGGCAAGGCTCCGGATTATTTTAGCTTAATCTTCGAGGCCGAAGGTGAAGCCCTCCTCTTTCATGGCGACGAGGCCGCCGCACGACTGAGCTTTTCTGCCATCGATAGAAATATCCAGCGTTAGGCTGGTATCCTCGTTATCCAGCCAATTGGGGCGCAGGTCGCTGATAAGGTTGTACAGTGCTGCGACAGCATGAACAATCAGTTTCTTCTCGCCCAGTGTGTTTCCAATTACTTCGTCATCGTTCTCCACGGGAACGCTGATGGATGCAGAGAGGCTTTCGAGCTCGTTGTCGTCATTCTCGCGGAACGCGGTAGCTTCGAATTTCAGGGTGCAAGTGTTCATTTTGCTATTCTCCTTTGTGTATGTTATGAGGTTTCTTCTTGCACTCTTAATTTTACGCAGTTCGCACATTATAGCAATATAAAATTTATTGAATAAAATCCGAGATATTTGAATTGACTTCGTGAAATTCTGAATTCCTTTATTCGCTTGACATTAGCTCTTTTTCAAACTCGGCTTTGAGTTGCTTTGCCCTTTCATCGGCACATAGTTTGTCATATAGTAGTTTATCGTCTCTATCGCGGGAGTTAAAGATGTATGTGTTTTTTATGCAAGCCATGTTGCTTGTTGCACACCATGATTTTGCATGACCAATTAAGCATTCGCACAACTGTTTTACATCTATAATTCTAAACTGCTCAAAAGATAATCCGCTACAGTGGTTGTCCAAAGAAAAGAACAATCTTTTCCCGCCATCTGCTATATTGGCACATCCAGCGTGTACTATATCGCATCGCAGATTGTATAAGACATCAGCAAATCCCGTGCCAAGGCACTCTTTTATCCATATATCATTGTTCATTTGAGATTTGCACCAATCAACGTAACACTTTTTATCCTTATAGTAGTCTCCATTTTTATAAGTTTCATTATTAGCATATTCCAGTCTCGAACACATACTTGGAAGCATTAGTGCTACAGACAAAGCGCTCCAATAATTTTCGTCTTTCAGTGACTTTTCGCCAGAATCAATAAAATCGTAAAGATTGAAATAGCTCATCTATTAGTGTTCCTTTCTGTCAAAACAAAAAGCCTCCTATCGCAGTCAGTGTGATACTGATTACGATAGGAGGCTTAGAACCTGTTGTGATAGTCTTATTATACCACACTTCGTGAATTATTCAAGACCAATCTTAGTACACCCCTCCTTCAGGTGGGGTAATTGACTTGTATGAGGTTCGCATAATCGGTCAACCGTCATATCTCATGAATCCGGCCAGACCGGATTTTTAATTTCTTTTGGAAACAAAAAAATAGCCCGCACAGAACTGAATCTATACGGGCTATTATTAGTCATGGGGATGTTCGTGGCAAGGTTCAGGCGGCATACCATGCGGGTCAGGCTCGGGGAAGCGACCATGGTCCCCGATGATTTCCGAAGTGCGGATACCGTTCGCTTTCCGGCAAGCCTCGATGGTCTTAGAAAGCACTTCCTTGACATCACGCGGGTTCTTGATGCGTCGGATGTCGATTTCCGGCGTCATAGCATCCGTGGAGCAGAGATGGATGCTGCCGACACGGCACAGACGCTCATAGAAGTTCTGCTTGAATGCGATGTCCCGGACGCGGTACAGCTGAATCTCATCCTCGCGCAGGTTAAAGCAGCCACGCTGGATGATGAGTTTGGTCTCGGTCAGGGTGTACTTCGTAAAGGACAGCGGCAGAGAAAAGATGGTGTGGCGTTTTCGGTCGGTCCAGAGAATCTTTTCTTTGTCCAAGTCGATGCCGAACTCGCCGTTTTTGAGTGTAGACATGGTATGGCTCCTTTCGTGATGGGATTAGTTTTGGTTGTTGGTACTACCTTTATAATGAGTATATTATACCATGCTGTGATGATTTTAGCAATCCATCCAAAGTGCTAGTACGCAAGCAAAGCTCGGTTCCTATTGCTCTCCGATGTCAACCATTTTCTTGGTTCCTTGATGTTGCAGAGAAGATGTATTCCTTGCCATATAGTGTTACCCAAAAGTTATTATAGCTTCCTTTAATATAGCCACAATTTTCTAAGTCATCGAAACGACGGCGTGCTTTATTTGTTGCTTCAATTTGACTTACATTGTTTTCTCTGTCTTTGTATCCATTTCCCGCCATAAACAGCATTCGCAATTCAGAGTTGCTATCAATTGTTATAGGAACACTATCTTGGCCATTTGCAAGTTCTAGTGCCTTTTTCAATATTGTAATAGATTCCTTGCCATCAATCTTGGAAAGCCATTCTTCAGCGTCCTTAGGAGTCACTGCCATTTTTTCGTTTCTCATAATAGCCTTTTTTCGCTTATTATGGTAATAAGTATAAATGTGTTGTGCCACAATTTCCTTGTCGTCATTTTCGCTTTTCATACAGAATCCTCCTTAAAACAAACAGCCTCCCACCGTAGTCAGCATGCTACTGATTACGATGGGAGGCTCAAACCTTTTATGATAGTCCTATTATATCACACCTCGCAAAAAACTCAAAACCAATCTTAACGATTCAGTCAATATCTAAGTTACCAAAGTCCTCGGCGGGAGGTTCGTTGTACCAGTCACACTCATCTGTATCCTCATATTCGTCATCCAGCAAAAGAAGGTCGTCATCGGCGACGAGAATGCCTTCCCGGATGTCTTGCAGGGGCACGAATGTGGCAGACTTCTGGGACAAAACCGTTCTGGACGGATGCATCAGGGTCACGCCGGACATCCACATCGACATCGAGCGCCGGGATGAATACTACGATGGTCTTGGTGGTGACGGTGGTCACAGTGCCTGAACAGCTGACTATTATCGTCTTGGTCATGTTTATCATATTCCAAAACAACTCACAAAAGTTTTCCCCTTAGTCCCCTTTTTAACAATCCAAGAGTAATTTCAAGAGGTTTTATAATATCTTCATAAACATAAACCACTCTACGATGCGCAAAATTATTTTCACCGTTGTAAACCATCATTACAAAATCAGGATTTCTTGTATTGTCATAAGCCTCGTCTTCGCAAAAGCCACAATCTCCGCCCACCATAAATTTGTCCAAATCACAGAACGGATGAATGTCAACGAACCATTCTGTGCCTTGTCTTCCAAAATCGGATGGAGAGCCACGGTTCGTATCAAATGGATGGGCCGTTGTAATGCTTCTTAATGTTCTAAATCGAACGATTGTTTCTTTTTCATCGTCACTTAGGTAACTTGAGCAATCTCTTTCCAGTGTGGCTTGAAATAGATACCTGATTGCATTTAGACACATACTGGTTTTTAAAATCAAAAGCAATGCGTCATCAGGAACATAAGACTCCTTACGCAAAATCACTAATATATCACCAAGATAATAAACTAGCATCTGTTTTGCGGCGAAAATTTTGTTTTTTTCTTCACCCTTTTTGTTTGCTATACTGCAAATTTTGGCGGCTGCAGAATTTGTTAGGCAGAGTTTTCTTTCGATTTTTTTAACATCTCGCATGCTTTTTTCGCCTCTTACTCAACAGTTATATTTGATTTTACGAATAACGCAAAATGTATTTATTGTCTTCTGCACCCGTTCTTCCACCTTCCTCATATACTCCTCCATATATGCCCAATCAGGCTGGCCGGTCTTGTCCATGGGCAATCGCATTGCCTCTGCCAGAGCCTTTTGAGGAGAGCATTTTTCCTCATAACTAAACTTGCGCGTAAAAGTGGCATTTAAAATGCATGCAACAAACTGCTTTGCTCTGTCAGACATACACTTCTTTTCAATAAGCGTAATAGCATCGCCATTTACATTAAACTCATATGGATGATAAAACGTACTGCCACAACCTGCCCCATTACAAGATACGGTAATTCGATTTTTATAGGCACTGTCAATATCGTACATTCCAGCAATGCCTTGATTGTAAGCGCCTGCTGCGATGATTGGAGTCGCTCCGGGGGTTAATGGCTGAATATTCTTCACTTTTCCGCGTTCCGCGTCAAACAACTCCCCTACCCGGAACTCTCCCCACTCCCTCGTATCCACCTTTTTCTTCTCCGCATCCTTCGCAGCCTGCAGCAGAGTCAGCGACTCGGCAACCTTGGTTTCAAGGTTTGCCATGTAGGACTCCATATAAGCCCAATCAGGGGCACCGTCAGGGGTGGCGGGGAGTTTGATGTTATTCTTCAGAACTTTGGTCCCTGTACACATTTCATTGAACGCGTATTTCTGTGACGCAACTTTTTCGATTGCGCACCCTATAAACTGCAGACACCCTTTTGTCATACTGATTTTTGGCAACAGGATGTTCACACGTCCATGAGAAACAGCGAAGTACGGACTTTCCTGATAAAACACTTTTCCAAACATGTCGATGGTCAAGGTATTTGCTTCCCACAGCCGCGCTTTCTCGTCTTCAACGAACGCAATAATACCATTGTTTTCTTTGCCAGAAGATACAAGCGGAATTTTCCCTTCGACAAAATTTTTAGGCTGAATATCATCTTTCGAAAGGTAAGCTTCGAACAAATCTCCTACCAGAAACTCCTTCCACTCAGAAGTATCAATCTTCCCCATTATCATTTTCTCCCTTCTCCACCAGAATGTTCGTACCTTCCTCAGTACCGGTCACAGTCGAACCATAGAGCACCTTCTGCAGCAGTTTGTCTCCGAACTCCTTGGTGTTGATGCCACGCTTGTACATCTCGTAGTCCATCCCAGTCTTGATGAAATCTTCCTCGTACAATTCAAAAGGCTTCTCCGGCATCTGATAGGACAGATGTTCAGCCGGATTGATAAGTTGGCGTGTGTTGTAGCGGTCATCGTTGTCATCCTGAATCGCCTTGACCCAGTAATCTTCCAGCGCAGGCCATTTATCATGTACATCCTGCCGACCCTTGTTCTTGACTGTCTCCAGACCGTCATCAGCCACATAGTAGCCCTTGATATTGCGTCCATTCTGAGGCTTGCCAGTCTCGAAGATGAAAATAGAAGTAGTGACACCCAGACCGAAGAAAAGGTTCTCAGGCAGCTTGATGATGGTGGTCAGAGTATGCCGTTCCAGCAGGGCTTTCAGCTTGGATTCCTTCTCCATTTTTTTGTCAGGAAGAATGAATGCGCACTTTGTACATGCAGGAACGCTATCCAACACATTGCCAACGATTGTTGCACAACCATACCGTCTCTCGTAGGGCGGGTTCATCAGTACCTTGGTGACTTTCTGTTTCCGAATCCACTCAGTCGCCTCAGCCGAAGTGGCATCCATCTGCACAAGGTTAGTCTTGCCGTCCTTGTGAATCATCATGTTAGCACAGGCTAGAGCATAAACTTTCCGGTACATCTCGATACCAAACAACTGCTCAGACTTGATTTGCTTTGCTTTGCTGGTGTTGCTGCCGCCTGCCTCACGAATCATATTGCACATGCTCTTTACGAGGAAGGTGCCGGAACCACAGGTAGCATCCAAAACCCGGTCATTCATATTCACATCAATGAGTCGGTACATAAAGGATGCAATATGGTCAGGGGTAAACACCTGTCCCGCCTGAGCCTTACCACGGTAGCGGTTAAACTCATTGAAGAAAATAGCCATGACATCTTCGCCATTCCAGTTATCGGAATTGACGAGGTCGGCAATCTGGCAGACATTGTCAATGAAATCGTTGATGGCTTCCTGATTCTCCGTAATAGACATACGGACAGAGGCATACTCCTCCAAGAGTACATCCAGCTTGCTATTCTGCTTCTTATCATCTTCCAGAGCCTTAGACAGGGCACTGTAAATCCAGTTATGGAAGGTGCTGTAATCCATGTCTTTCAGCTTTTGAAGACCGTTCTGAGGGTTGTAACGCTGTGCGACAAGGGCGCAAGCCGTGAAAATCATACGGTCCTGCAAGTCCGTCATACCGAACTTGAAATGCAGGCTGTTGTTGATTTTCTGCGTGATTTCGAAGATGTAGTTGCTATCGAGTTTCTGGCTCGTACACAGGCGAATATAGTAGTCCTTGTTTTCCAAGCGCTTGGACGCATCAGACAGCTCGATTTTGTTTCTGAATACGCGGATAGCACTGCCGCTATAAAGAATACCGATGGTCTTGGAGTATTTCTTGGCAACTACATCGATATTCTTGAACAGTTCCTTGACATGCTTTTCCTTGGAAACACCTTCTGCTTCCGATTTCGTTTCGAGAATGATGGCGGGTTTGCTGGCGTCATCCGGCAGATACCAGCCATCGGGCTTATCGTTGCAGCCACGAAATCCTAACTGATTGAAGGTAGTGATTTGCCCAGTCCCCTGCTGCACTCCATCTTCGGTCTTATCAAAGCCAAGAACCAGCTTGGCACTGTCACGAACTTCGTCCTCTGTACGCATTCCCTTGCTCATAGTATCCTCCCAAAACAAAACCCCCGATGCCGTAACATCGGAGGCGTAAAAATCAATTATTTATCGTTAAGAATCGCCAGCAACTCATCGAGGCTGGTCACATACCGGTATTTCTTTGCCATCCTGTCAGGCAGCGGAATCATGTCACTCATGTAATAAAGAACCTGCACACCGTTGCTGGTGCATTCGTTGTACTTGTCGATATCCCGCTGCTTTCGTGCCTCGAAATCCCTGTCATCGCTGCCGTAGGGGTAAAAGTGCTGCACACCCTGACACTCGATAGCGATGTTCTTGCCCGGCAGGAAGAAATCCAAGCGCTTCTTTCCCATCCACGGAAACATCTTTTCCCGCTGATACTCGATACCGTTGCATTTCAGCATCATGAGCACATCGTTTTCGAGATAAGATTTCTCGCGCAGAAAGTCCTCTGTGTTCCGATAGATTACCGGCTTGGCAGTCTGACTGATAGCCTTGTTGGGGTTCAGTTTCTTGTAATGCACGGTAGTGGGCCTGACATAAATGACCCTGCCGCTTTGCAGGTGCCGGAAATGCCCGCAGCGCTCAGATTGAAGCACACAGAACCCCGCGAACGCTCGCTTCCCGGCACCGTCATTCACATAGACCACAATGCCCTTTTTGAGGTCCACGATAGTCTGCTTGGAGGTGTTCAGGCATTCTCTGACATCCTTGACCGATTCCTGCTCCCCGTTCGCATGTACGATACGCTGCTCGACTTTCCGACTCAGACATCGCCGTTTCCAGAGACATATCGTATGCAGCCAGATTTGCAGTATCAGCGCCGCTGAGCTCGGAGCCGTTACAGAGTTCCGTATATGCAGGGAATCACGCTCGGTTCGCAGCCACCGTTCCAGCAGGTTGCCAGACTCATTCAGAACGGAAAGGTAGCCGTATACCCCATTTTGTGTATTCACCGCCATCATCAGTCCGTCCACACCGAATTCTTTCTCAGCCCTTCTCAGCTCGACAAATGCCGTCATTTCCCGCATCCGCCAGTTATCGGTAGGCATGACCATGGCGCAGGTGTTCTCGCCTTCGAAGCCAACGAGAATCGGGCACAGGAAGGTCATATCAGCCCTTCTATGGACAAGGATATAGAATGATGCACCGTAGGTGTCATCCACCTTGATAGCGTATTCATCGTAGGGTTCAAGCCCATACTCGCCGCTGTTCAGTCGGAAATCACTGATGACCGATTCGTTGTCGGTCGTGAGTTTCGCAATAGTCGGCAGTTGCAGTATACGAGTAAGGCTCTTGACGACCTTATAGCAATCTGTTCCCTGCCCCTGCATCCGGTACTTGTCATGCGTCAAGTAGAATTCGTGTTGCCATTCGGCGCTATTATTATTCATGTAACATCCTCGCTCCCGGCTACTTAGTGCCGAGAATCTGTAGGTATGTTATTTT
>OLPO01002440.1_pt1 | contig 11589 bp, 9 predicted proteins | sample 1672831 | NCBI WGS metagenome assembly OLPO01 (sample SAMEA3136728, study PRJEB25190) | human gut metagenome
AACTTTTTTAAATTTCATAATTCCTATCCTCCAACTCTGTTCTTGTATTGACCTTATAATATCTCCTTCTTTTCCGTCTGTCAATGAAAATTTTAGATTTCACTCTGTTTTTTTATCAGTACAATCTTTTTTACATAATAGAAAATACAATTTCTTATTATATAAAAAATAACAGGTAAACATATCGCTTTCAATGTCATATTTAAACTCTGACATTGAGTGCCATATATCCACCTGCTATTTTTTTATATTTTCCTTCTATACAATGATGTTGGAACAAACCCCCAACTGATATTATCTCATTTTCAGAATCGGACTGATCTTCTTGTAGATCAGAAGTACTACAGCGGATACCATTGCACCTTTCAAAAGGTTAAATGGTGCTACTGCAAATACGACAAATGTAAGTAAATTCGTAATATGACCATTTACTGCTGTTCCCATTCCTACCAACGCATCGATTGGCATGCTAAATGCTTTTGCATAAGCCGGAAGTAATACATATGCATTTAAAAAGCAACCGATAAATGCCATAAATACAGTTCCTGCTGCCATTCCGATCATTGCACTTTTTCTGGAGTGTTTTGCTTTATAAATCCATGCTGCCGGAAGGATAAAGGCACAACCAATTGCAAAGTTGGCAATATCACCGACACCTGCTGTTGATGTTCCACTGATCAGAAGATGTAATACGATTTTAACAAGTTCAATCATCGCTCCTGCTGCCGGTCCCATTGCAAAGCAGCCGATCAGTGCCGGAACTTCGCTGAAATCAATCTTGTAAAATGCCGGTGCAAATGGAAGCGGAATTTCAAATGCCATTAAAATAACTGCAATTGCCCCCAGCATTCCCACCTGGGTAATGAATCTTACTTTTGACATACCTGCTGTGTTTGACTTGTTCTGTGTTGCTACATTTGTACTCATTTCTTTCTCTCCTTTTTATCTGCGGTGTGTCTGAGCTGTGCAAATGAAAACCTCAGGCACTGCCCTCTTTTATTTTAAGTAAGAAAGAATACTTCTTTTGGAACTATGCTTCTTTAGAATGTATCACTAAAAAAGGTCCACCGGACCTTTTTGTCGTATGCTTGACAACACAAAATCCCCCGACGCTTACGCTTCGGGGGACTGACATACATTCACCATAATTCTTCTCTCATCCAGACTTTACTGTCGGTTCCGGAATCTCACCAGATCAGCCACTGCATACACTTACACAGCGGGTCGCGGACTTTACCGCCGGTTGGGAATTACACCCTGCCCCGAAGAATCTCTCTTATCTGTATTTGATTATAATCCTCTGATTAGTCCTTTTCAAGGCTTTTTTCAAAAATCTTTTTACTGGAAGGACATCATCAGATCGTCCTGATGCACTGTCTCACCTGGTTTTACATAAATCTTATCTACAACACCTTCGATCGTAGATACAACGATTGTCTCCATCTTCATAGCTTCCAGAGTAAGAAGCGGTGTATTGACTTTGACCGGATCTCCCTCTTTGACAAGGACATTTCCTACGATACCTGGGATATTTGCTCCAAGCTGTTTCGGATTGGACTTGCTTGCCTTAAGCTTACGATCTGTCTTGATCTCCAATTTCTTATCCAGAATCTTGACGTTACGGATAGATCCATTTACCTGGAACATCAATGTACGGTATCCGTCCTCGTCCGGCTCACTTGCTTCCAGATATTTGATCAGAAGTTCCTTTCCTTCGCCAATCTTCAAGTAAGTCTCCTCACCCTTTCTAAGGCCATAGAAGTATACGTGACTTTCCAATCTTGTAACATCATTGTAAATCTCAAAGTGTTCGCAATAGTCCTCATATACCTTCGGATACAGCGCATAGCTGACTGCTTTCTTGCACATATCTGCTTCTGAGCGATCCTCATAATGATATTTCTCGCACAGATCCTTCTTAATCTGATCCAGATCAACTGCTGGGAGAAGTGCACCTGGGCGTTCTGTCAGTGGTTTAATATCTTTCAGGACAATCTTCTGCAGTTCCTTCGGGAATCCACCATACGGCTGTCCCATCATACCCTGGAAATAAGATACGACGGAATCCGGATAGGATAATCCGGCACCTTCTGTCAGAATATTATCTTTTGTCAGACCATTCTTGTACATAAAGATAGCCAGATCACCGACTGCCTTGGAAGTTGGAGTTACTTTTACGATGTTTCCAAGCAGATCATTGGCGTCTTTGTAAAGTCCCTTGATTGCTTCAAAATCATCCGGTGATCCCATACTTGTTACCTGTGCAAGCAAGTTGGAGTACTGTCCTCCCGGAATCTCATATTTGTAAATCTCTGTGTTTGGAGATTTCATATCACTTTCAAATGGTGCATATACTTCACGCACACGGCTGTAGTAGTGACTTAATTCTGTCAGTTCCTCCGGCTTCAGGCCAGTGTCACGTCTTGTTCCACGAAGTGCCTCTGCTACTGCGTTCATAGACGGCTGACTGGTCAGTGATGACATAGACTCAATTGCCAGGTCGACAATATCTACGCCGGCTTCTGCCGCCATCATAACAGTACTTACACCATTTCCCGTGGAATCGTGCGTATGCAAATGTAATGGTACATGAAGTTCTCTCTTCAGTGTGCTGATCAGTTCTTTTGCTGCCAGCGGCTTCAAAAGTCCTGCCATATCCTTGATCGCAATAGAATGGCATCCTAAGGACTCCAGTTCTTTCGCCATCTTCACATAATAATCTAATGTATACTTTGTCTCGTTCGGACTTGTAATATCTCCTGTGTAGCAGATTGCACCTTCAACGATCTTTCCAGTCTTAAGTGCCTCCTCGATTGGCAGTTTCATAGTCTCGATCCAGTTCAGACTGTCAAAAATACGGAATACATCGATTCCATTCTCTGCTGAGATCTGAATGAACTCTTTTACAAGGTTGTCCGGATAGTTGCTGTATCCAACGGCATTGGACGCACGAAGCAACATCTGGATCAATGTGTTCGGCATACGCTCTCTTAAAGTTGTCAGACGTTTCCACGGTGACTCCTTCAGGAATCGGTACGCTGTATCAAATGTAGCACCTCCCCATGCCTCTACTGAAAATGCGTTCTGCATAAATGCATTTGTCGCATAAGCGGCACCGCACAGATCTTTGCTACGCATACGTGTTGCCACCAGTGACTGCTGCGCATCACGCATACTTGTATCTGTAACATAAAGCTTTTCTTCTTTTAAAATCTTCTGCATGTAGCCTTCTGCACCAAGTTTTAAAAATTCATCTCTTGCACCATAGACCGGTTTATCATGGTCAAATGTCGGCAGAATACGGTTATCGAACTGTTTCTTCTTACCCATGTCAGAATTGATGATACGATCACCGATAAACTCAATGATCTTAGTCGCACGGTTCAGGCTGTGTGTCAGGCGGAATAACTCCGGTGTCTCCTCGATAAATGTTGTGTAACACTGACCGGACTGGAATGTCGGGTGGTTCAGCACATTGATCAGGAACGGAATATTTGTCTTAACTCCACGGATACGCATCTCCTGAAGGGCACGCTCGGATTTTCTCACTGCACCTGCAAAGGTACGGTCATGAGAAATAATCTTTACAAGCAGACTGTCATAGTGTGGTGATACAATGGCTCCGACATATGCACAGCCACCGTCCAGACGGATACCATTACCGGAACCGGAACGATATACTGTCATCTCACCTGTATCCGGCAGGAAGTTATTTGCCGGATCTTCAGAAGTAACACGAGTCTGAATAGAATATCCGTTACATGTAACATCTTCCTGTGATTTAATATGTATCTCCTCTGAATCAAGAGCATATCCTTCTGCAACCAGAATCTGAGCCTGCACGATGTCAATTCCTGTCACCATCTCACTGACTGTATGCTCTACCTGAATACGAGGATTCATTTCAATAAAGTATGGATTGTTATCTCTGTCTACCAGGAACTCCAGTGTTCCTGCATTGACATATCCAACATTTTTACAAAGACGGATTGCTGCATCAAAAATCTTCTCTCTTGTCTCGTCTGGAATGGTAAATGCCGGCGCATACTCTACGACCTTCTGGTGACGTCTCTGCACAGAGCAGTCACGGTCGAACAGATGCACAACATTGCCGTAATTATCTCCGATCACCTGAACCTCAATATGCTTTGGTCCTTTCAGATACTTCTCAACGAAGATCATATCATCACCGAAAGCTTTTTTAGATTCATTTCTCGCCTCGTTGAATTCTTTTTCCAGATCAGCCGGATCATTGACAATACGCATACCGCGTCCGCCACCACCGTTGGAAGCTTTCAGCATAATCGGATATCCGACCATGTCTGCGATCTTCGCTGCCTCTTCATAAGATTTCATCGCGTGATCTACTCCAGGGATGATCGGTACATCTGCTGCAATGGCAATCTGTTTGGAAGAAATCTTATCTCCCATTGCTCTCATAATATCACTGGAAGGTCCAATAAATGTAATGCCATTCTGTTCACATGCATCTACAAACTCCGGATTCTCTGACAGGAACCCATATCCAGGATGGATTGCATCTACGCCTGCATTCAGTGCGATCTTAATAATTGTATCAATATCAAGATATGCATCGATCGGTCCTTTATCAGGATTCAGGGGATAGGATTCGTCTGCTTTGGAACGGAAAAGAGCGTATCTGTCTTCCTTAGAATAAATGCTGACTGTCACAATTCCGAGCTCATTGAGCGCGCGGAATACTCGAATGGCGATTTCCCCACGGTTCGCCACCAGAACTTTCTTGAACTGTTTCATTGTCTTCTTCCTCTCTTTTTTTATTGGTTTGCAATTAGCCTTTTTCTCTCTAATCCCACGGGCAATTACAACTTGACCGAAAAGTCGCATGATAGTTCATCTGCCCCACACGGATTACATGCACTTTTGATTTAGTTTACAGGATTTTTCTGAGAAATGCAAGATAAAAATATGACAACTTCATTTTTTGACGATAGTTAAGAAAATAACAATGAAATTTGCAAGATTTTAAATTATAAAATTCATTTTAGCCTCTTTTTTCCCTTTTTTCTTGTCTATAACAGATAAAAATTGCATCAAAACTTTTCTTTTCCATGATTCACACTTTTTTAACAATCTAAACACAAATCGAAAACATTTTTTCATTATTATATAGACATCAGCAAGAGAGATGCTGAGATATAAATAACAATTTTCTTTTTCATACTTTTTCCTTTGAGAGTCTTCCGGTGGGAGGGCTCTTTTTATTTTGGAAATTTAATTTATTCTTCTGACATTGACGCCCCTGTTTTTTCCCTGCCACTTATAAATCATGAGATAAACCTTATAGTCGAGTTCGTCTTGTGCGGTGACGAATGGCTCTTCTCTTAGTACCTCGGATTTGATTCCCTGCTGATAAAGTTCTGCCTGCTCTTTTTTTGCCTGACTGATAAGTTTCTGATGTCTTTCATCAGCTTCTTTTCCGAAACTCCGGTTTGGATAGTTTGCGGCTTCTTGTTTGAGTTTTTCTGTCAGAAGTTCTATGAAGCGTACATGTTTTGTCTGATGTAATTTTACGGCTATGTAACGACTCATTCTCATACCATGATGTTTCCGGTAATATTTTAATAACTTTATCATGCTTTTATCGTCTGCTTCTTCTGCGAATTCTTCCATGACTGTGATCGCCTCTTCTGACGGCTGCCACGGATTATCTTTTGGTACAATATATTGATCCGGCACCGCCGGGTAACAGCAGTAATTGAGTGGCGGGAACTGTTCTAACATTGCCAGTTTCTGTTCTGTCAGTGTGCAGAATTCCGGTCCCAGATATTCTAATTTGTCCCGTAAAATTGCAATGCGATATTCCAGTTGTCTTAAGTATTCGTACCCTTCCACCCAGAAATGTCCGATTTCTCCATAATTGTATAAATGTACTTCCACTGACAGCGACTGGTAAAAGAGCGTTACAACGGAATCGTCCTGATGTACCACAAGCACATATTCTCCATTTTCATAGGTAACTGATGCATCCAATGGTCCTTCATAATCGTCCTGATAAATTCCGGTCATTCGCGCACCGTGAAATACAAGAAAGCTTTCCACTGCATCGTTCATCATATAAACCAGTTTATACTCTGGCAGAAGTAATTCGAACTGATCTTGTTCCAAAAGTTCTTCCAGCATCTCCAAAGCTCTCTCCTGACTGATCTGGTACGCCTGATTTTCCACATTTTCTTTATTCTTTTGCTCTGCTTTCCACACATTTTCTGTGTTTTTCTCTGTTTCCAATTATCTCTCGCTCTCCTTCATTGGCATCTTCCATCACAACTTTCGTTTCTCTGATCATGCCTTCCGGCAGTTCCTGATACTCCACCCTCAAGACTGCCTGTGCCCAGTTCAGACTGATCTGAGGCTGTTTATTTTTCTCACATCCAGCTTTTTCGATTTCTTCCAGAAGTTCTTTTAACACTTCTTTGGTCAGATAACCACCTCGCCAGTGAAAGGTCAGCACGCGTCCTTTCTTCGCTGCCTGAAGCGACCGCTTGTATACATCTTCTATCTTTGTAAATGACAGTTTCTTCTCTTTATAATAGAAGTGTCCGCCCTCGTTGCATGCCGGAGCCGGATACAACAGTGGTTCGTGATCCCGGAAAATGTTTTTATCATCCAGGTTAAAATAATCGTACCTGAAATCCATCTGTTCTGCTTTTCCGGCTTTGTTCTTTCCCGATGTGTTGCGTGGAGTTTTGTTTTCCGGTTTCTGATTTTCTTTTTTCTCATAATTGCCAAGCGTATTGTCAAATGTTACGTCCAGGTGATAATACTGTCCGTCAATCTTTACGATATTCCATGTATGACGGTACTTAATCCCTTTTTCCGGATTATTTCCACACACTGCGATCATACACCAGATTCCAAGGACATCACACAATACCTTCACGGATTTTGCAATTCCTTCACATACGCCTACCCCATGCCCTAAAGGTCCGATAATCTCATGGGAATAAGGTTTTTTCAGCTTATCATAATGTATACTTTCACATAAAAAGTCGTGTATATATTTTTCCTTGTCCCACTGGGAAAATGTTTTCGCTTCTCTTGCGATTTTCTCTACGCGGGCTGTCATGGCTTTCTGATGTTCTTTTATCTTTGCTTTTTCAAATAAATATTCCGGCACAAAAATCAGATTGGGAGAATCGTTGTAATATTTATACTTATAGCCTGTTGCCCAGAAAATTTCCGGATGATCCAGCCGGAGCTTGAAAAAGACATTATAGAGTGCCTCACCCTCCAGTCTTGGAATCTGAATCTCTTCATCTATATTTAAAAATCCCTGATACAAGGCATGATAAACTGCCTGTTCTATTTTATTCATCCTATTATAATAGTACTGTTCCATGTAATTTCCTGTAATCCTTTTCTATCATTTCAAGTTTTTGTCACTAATAATGATTGCGAGTTTTCTGTCACACGCAAATTCAAGTCGAACATTGCAACTAGAGTATAACATATATTATGAATATTTTCGTATTTCTTTGAAGCATACATTGACATTCCATATCAGACTTTTTATACTGGGAAATGTAAATTTCAAAGAAGAGCTTATGTAATAGGCTGTGAGAAGTTTTCAGAAAGTAGGAATCCAATATGAACTGTAATGATTCTATGATAAATAATTCTATTCTCAAGAAGAGGAATGATCCTGGCAGAAATTTCCAAATCCTTGCCATTTCAAACCGACATCTCTGCAATCAACCTTTTGAAGACCAGATTAAACGGGTCTGCGAATGGCACCCGGACGCTCTCGTTCTTAGAGAAAAGGATTTGCCAGAAGACGAATACAAAGCATTAGCAAAAAATATTCTGGATATCTGTAAAGCTTACGATGTCCCATGTATCTTACATACTTACTGGAAAGCAGCGCTGGAACTTGGACATGATGCCATTCATTTGCCACTGCCTCTGTTACGGGAGTTGTCTGCCGAGTCGCAGAAGCATTTACAAAGTCAGAATTCAACAATCTCGCAGAGTTTTCATGTTACGGACTTCCATAAAATCGGCACATCTGTTCATTCTGTCGAGGATGCCATGGAAGCAGAACGGCTCGGTGCGACCTATGTGACGGCCGGACACATTTTCACAACAGATTGTAAGAAAGGCCTGCCGCCACGTGGACTTGATTTTTTGAAAAATGTCTGTGATGCAGTCACGATTCCTGTCTACGGAATCGGCGGAATAAAATTTGACCCGCAGCAATGGAACAGCCTGAAAAAACAAGGTGCCTGCGGCGGGTGTATTATGTCAGGAATGATGCAGCTTTAAAACTGCATCTTTTTTATTGTCTTCTGCAATTCATTATTGCACATATGGATTATACAGAAAGAACGCTCCGGCAAAAGCCAGCGCCAGATATATCATTGGTTCCCATTTTCTTCCATCAGCCTCTATTGGATTTCCCACATGTCCATCACCTTTTTCTTTCTGTTTTCCACAAACTAACACATAAATACCTCTCCAGATCAGATATCCTGCGCACGCGCCGATCGTATTTGCAAGGAGATCATCAATATCTGTTGCACGCGCGTTAAATATCTGAGAAATTTCAATTGTTAACGACAGTAAAAATCCTGTGACTGTGACATTTGTTATATTTCTGCATTGCTTCCATATACATGGTATCAACAGCCCAAGCGGTAAAAACATGATTATATTTAACACAAACCCCTTGTCCAATCCTGCCAGTGGATTCCAGTTATATCCACCACTGATGGCATCTTTAAGTCTTACAATGTCTGCCAACAGGCCAATCCCTGTCACTTTAAATACCGCCCACAGATAAACGAGCATTACATAAACTCCAAAATAATATTTTGCAGGCACACGCCTGGAATTTTGCTTTGCTTTGATTTCCATTAGTCCCTGATATATCAGACACGGTAGCAGCAACGTAAGAAGCAGATAACCACTGTACATAAAATCCTCAACTATATAAGTATATAAAATCCTCACATAATCCATAACATTTCCTCTCCTTTTTCCAGCCTTTATCTTCACACCTGATATATTAGAATACATTTCTTAACAACTTCTTTGGAATATTCTTAATATTCTCTGTAGTTTTAACCCATGCCTGTATCATGCAGTCCAATAACATCACTTCCATCTGATATAATCAACATTTCTTTCAATTTGTTTCTTGAATTATCAGACAAATGCATCTATCATAATCATATAAATACGATGCCAGGGTCAAAAGGTCTAAATCCACATGAGCTTGCTCATAAGTGGATGAAAGACCTTGGGACCCGCCCCAATATGAGCCTAAAAGTGGGATGACAATCCCACGATATGCGAATAATTGGGAGGATTGTGGGAGTGCAAAGCACGGAACAATCCGTAGGCATCATACTTGCAGCTCAGTAAACCAGAGCTGCATTTGGGGAATCAATTACAAATTCAAAAATGAATTCAATTATATAGGAGGGCTTTTCTTATGACACAGGCTGAAATCAAACAACTGATTCAGAAACAGCGGACTTTTTTTCATTCCGATGCTACGCTTGATGTAGAATATCGTATACATGCACTTCAAAAATTAAAAGCATGCATCTTAAAATATGAAAATGAAATTAATATCGCAATCCGTGCAGATTTGGGAAAATGTGCTTTTGAAAGCTACATGTGCGAGACTGGTCTCGTCTTAAGCGAACTGACTTACATGCTGAAACATACACGCAAATTTTCGAAAGAGCGCACAGTCAGGACTCCACTGGCACAGTTTCACTCCAGGAGCTATCAAAAACCGTCCCCGTATGGTGTCACACTGATTATGAGTCCATGGAATTATCCGTTCATGCTCACCATAGAGCCGTTGATCGATGCGCTGGCAGCAGGAAATACCGCAATCCTGAAGCCAAGTGCCTATTCTGCACATACTACTGCTCTGATCAGCCGTATGATCCAGGAATGCTTCGATGAAAAATATGTGGCCGTTGTCACAGGTGGGCGCGAGGAAAATAATTTCTTGCTAAATGAACATTTTGACTACATCTTCTTTACCGGAAGCCAGGAAGTAGGGAAGGAAGTGATGCGGCATGCTTCCAACCATCTGACTCCAATCACCCTTGAGCTCGGTGGTAAAAGCCCTTGCATCGTTCATAAAAGTGCCGATATCAGACTTGCTGCTAAACGTATTGTTTTTGGTAAATTTTTAAATTGCGGGCAGACATGTGTTGCTCCTGATTACATTTACTGCGACCGCACAGTCAAAGATAAACTTATAAAAGAATTGAAAAAACAGATTCAAAAACAATATAGTAAACAGCCTCTGGCACATAAAGAATATGGCAAAATTATCAATTTAAAACATTTTGACCGGCTGCTTGGACTGATTGATTACGACAAAGTGGTCTATGGCGGCACTTTCGACCATCACACTTTACAGATCGAGCCAACAATCATGGACAACGTCACCTTTGCGGACGCTGTCATGCAGGAAGAAATCTTCGGACCGGTTCTTCCAATCCTGACTTACGATTCTATCAGCGAAGCCGTGAATAATATTCGTGCCATGTCCCATCCGCTTGCACTTTATATTTTCGCAGGAGATACTCATGTAGCGGAAAATGTAATTGCAAGAATCGGGTTCGGCGGAGGCTGCATCAACGATACACTGATTCACCTTGCCACAAGCGAAATGCCTTTCGGCGGATTTGGCGAAAGCGGCATGGGCAGTTACCACGGAAAGACCGGATTTGATACATTTACACATTACAAGAGTATTGTGGATAAGAAGACCTGGCTGGATCTGCCAATGCGATATCCGCCTTACAAAAAGATAAATAATAAGTTGTTACATATGTTTCTAAAATAAATGCTATCTAAAAACAACAGACCAGTTTACAGTTCTCCCATAAAACTGCAAACTGGCCTGTTGTTTTTTATCAGAATTGGACCTTTATATCAAGCCATGATTGTTGTACAGTAGGTTCAATCGAAAGATAAGTAATCATATAAGGAAAGAGGTTTTACTATGAATTCAAATTTGAAAAAAATTGTGATGACAGCACTTTTTGCTGCACTTGCATGTGTTGCCACCATGTCTATCCGTATTCCAACACCTGGCACAGGCGGATATATACATCCAGGTGACGCAATCGTAATCCTGTCAGGAGTTGTTCTTGGACCAAGTTATGGACTGTTGGCAGCCGGTATCGGTTCCGCAATGTCAGACCTCCTTGGTGGATATTTTGTATACGTTCCGATTACATTTGTAATCAAAGGACTGATTGCTCTGTTTTCAGGACTTGTTTACCAGAAAATTGCAAAAGATTCCAAATCACGTTATGTAGCAGTGCTTCTCGGTGGCGTGATCGATATCGTACTGGTAGCCGGTGGATATTTTATCTGTGAATTTTTCCTTTATGGATCATCTGCAGCAGCAAGTATTCCAGCCAATATTATTCAGGGAGTCGGCGGACTGATTATCTCCTTCGTACTGTACCCTGTATTAATGGCAATTCCAGATGTAAAACAGCTCACATATAAGACAAAATAAACTATGAGAAACACGCTTCGCGAGTTTCTCAAGTTATCGCGGCAGTCGCCAAG
>OLPO01002444.1_pt1 | contig 11577 bp, 8 predicted proteins | sample 1672831 | NCBI WGS metagenome assembly OLPO01 (sample SAMEA3136728, study PRJEB25190) | human gut metagenome
CCTTATGTTGATAATATACAATTTATTTTTTCTTTTGTCAACTTTTTTCATAAATTTTACTATTCAAAATATACACAAATTTTTATTTTGATTTGTGCGACAATAGCAAAAGGGAGATTGTTGCAGAAACCGTTGACAATCGATATTTCAGTCGCTATAATAGAGACATAACAAATGACAACGAGCTCTGCGGTAAACGTTACCGCGACTTTTCAATACAACTCCTCCCCAAAAGAGAGCAAAAGGCGAGATTCATTTCTCGCCTTTTGCTCTTTTCTGTATTATTTTTTCTCTTTTCTGCATTACTTTTTACAGAAGGCTTTTGAAGTCTCCGTAAAAAGCGAAAAGAGCGGTAAAATCACGAAACGACGTTCTGCGGCGTGCCGTTCCGGAACGCTTTCAGGTTCTCGGCGACAGTCTTAATGAGACGGACGCGCGCGTCTCGGGACGCCCACGCGATGTGCGGCGTGACGATACAGTTTTGGGCGGTGAGCAGCGGGTCATCCTTTTTCGGCGGCTCATGCACAAGGACGTCAAGCCCTGCTCCGGCGATGCGGCCACTATTCAGCGCCTCGGCAAGGGCAGCTTCGTCCACAACTGCGCCGCGCGCCGTATTGATAAGGAACGCAGTGGGCTTCATCAGGTTAAGGCGCTCCGCATTCACAAGCCCGCGGGTCTCGTCCGTGAGCGGGCAATGCAGCGAGACGACATCGGCATTTTTGAAAAGCGCGTCGAGCTCCGCCCACTGATAACGCTCGGGCAGCTCCCGTTTCGTGCGGCTGTATACGAGAATTTTCATGCCGAGCGCCGCGCCGAGCTTTGAGACGGTCTGCCCGATATGTCCGAAGCCGACGATGCCGAGCGTTTTGCCGTACAGCTCAAACAGCGGATGCGTGCTGTGGCTCATCGTTCTGGCCTTATCCCAGTCGCCGCCGCGGGTGGCGGCGCTTATTTTTTCGGTGTGATTGCACAGCTCCAAAAGCAGCGCAAACGCCTGCTGCGCGACGGTCTCCACGCAATAAAGCGGCACATTACACACGGTGATGCCCAGTTCTCCTGCGGCTTTGACATCGACAGTATTATACCCCGTTGCAAGAAGGCCGATAAAGCGCAGCTTCGGCAATTTCTGCATGATTTCGCGGCTTATAACATTGCGGTTCAAGATGACAGCTTCGGCGTCCTTTGCGCGTTCTACGATTTCTTCGGGCTTAGTGGAGTCATACACGGTGACGCTGCCGAGCGCCCTGAGCGGCGCCCACGAGACGTCGCCGGGGTTTGTAGAGCCGCCGTCCAAAATAACGATATGCATAGCGAGATCCTTTCTGTTTTCATTTTTAATCTTACATGTAAAAATGTGTCATAGCTCTTTCTAACGGCCGTTTCTGACCGCCGTTTAAAAAACCCCTTGATAGGGTTTCTTACGGCTGAACAGTCCCCCGGACTGTTCGGGCTCGTCGTTTCTTTCGCTTGCTATTATACCGCGTTTTGTTTTTTGTGTCAACGAATTTGCGCGCCGTTTGTCAAAGGATTTTGTCATCTTCTACACATATTTGCAGTTTTTAAAACTTAGAATTGCAATTTCACAAAAATCCGATTATAATAATTCTGTTAAGCGGGAAACGTTTTCACGGCGTTTGCCGCCTGTGTATTTTCGGCAGATAAACTGAACACAAACAGCAGAATACCGCGGTTTGCGGAGGAACGGGGGACTTCTATGAACTACGATCGAACACCATTTGAAACGGACAAGCCCGGCGAGGAATGTGGCGTTTTCGGCGCATACGATTTTGACGGACACGACATTTCTTCTTCCATTTATTACGGATTATTCGCCTTGCAGCACCGCGGACAGGAAAGCTGCGGCATCGCCGTCAGCGACACCGAGGGTCCCAAAGGCAAGGTGGATTACTACAAGGACATGGGCCTTGTAAACGAGGTATTCGACGAGGAGCGTCTCAATCGCCTGCACGGCAATATCGGCGTGGGCCATGTGCGCTACTCCACCGCCGGCGCGAGCAACCGCGAAAACGCGCAGCCGCTCATCATCCACTATATCAAGGGCACGCTGGCCGTAGCGCACAACGGCAACCTGACAAATGCCGTTGACCTCCGCGAAAAACTAAAGTACAGCGGCGCTATTTTCCAGACAACCATTGATTCCGAGACGATCGCCTACTACATCGCACGCGAGCGCGTACAGACGAAAAACGTGCAGGAGGCCGTCAGCCGCACGATGGACAAAATTGAGGGTGCCTATGCCCTCGCGGTCATGTCCCCCCGCAAGCTGATCGGCGCGCGCGATCCCTATGGCTTCAAGCCCCTATGTATCGGCAAGCGCGACAACACGTATTTCCTCTCCAGCGAGACCTGTGCGCTTGACGCCGTGGGCGCGGAATTCGTCCGCGATGTAGAGCCGGGCGAGATTGTCACCATCACGCCGAACGGCATTCTCTCCGACAAATCGCACTGCCTCCCCGCCGAAAAACAGGGGCGCTGCATTTTTGAGTACATTTATTTCGCCCGCCCGGACAGCCGCATTGACGGCATCAACGTGTATTCCGCACGTCTGCTTGCCGGCCGTTTCCTCGCGAAAGATTCCCCCGTGGATGCGGACATCGTCGTCGGCGTGCCGGAATCCGGCAACGCGGCAGCACAGGGCTACGCCATGGAATCCGGCATCCCCTACGGCACGGCATTCGTGAAAAACAACTACGTCGGCCGCACATTCATCAAACCGAAGCAGAGCAGCCGTGAATCCAGCGTGCGCGTTAAATTAAATGTCCTGCGCGAGGTTGTCAAGGATAAGCGCGTCATCCTCATCGATGACTCCATCGTGCGCGGCACGACGAGCGACCAGATTGTGAACATGCTGAAAGACGCCGGCGCAAAAGAGGTGCACATGCGCATCAGCTCGCCCCCGTTCCTGTGGCCGTGTTACTTTGGCATCGATGTGCCGGAGCGCCACCAGCTTATCGCCTATAATCACACGGTCGACGAGATCTGCAAGGAGATCGGAGCAGATACGCTCGGCTATTTACGTTTAGAGCGCCTGCCGGAAATGGTGAACGGTCTCGGCATCTGCACGGGCTGCTTTACGGGCGACTACCCCATTCCCGCCCCGGAAGAAGACATTCGCGGCGAATACGAAGCGTAATGCGTCTCTGTCGGCGAAAAGGCTCTGCTCATAAACGCGTGGTAGATTATCGTCATTCCCGGCGTGTTCCTCATCGCAACACTCCTTTGCATCACCAGCCTCGGCAGTACCCTTCAAACGGGCTCGAGCCGCCACAGCAATTTATAAAATCGAATTTACCTGTATACACAAAAATGCTCCCGGCATAAATGTAGATGTCCATAAAACAGCATCAGTCCCGGCAGTAATGTCTGCCGGGATTGTTCTTGCCGTACATTGAAGCCATATGATATGATTAAACAGACTGATAAACTTGAGTTTATTTGATTAAGGAGAATTGAAAATAATGTTGGAATTAAAAAGATTGTCAGTTGATGATGGCTTAGATATTTACACAATGCTGCAAGAGATCCCTGCTGAAGAAAATGGATTAATTAACAAAGCCAACGGATTGACATTTGATGAGTATAAAGAATGGCTGATTGTAAAACAGAGGGATTCTGAGCAAGAAGGGATTGTAGATGGTTGGAAAGTGCCTTCTACAACTTTTTGGCTATATGCTGATGGTATTCCGGTTGGATTTGGTTCTGTCAGACATTTTTTGACTGAGGCACTGAGAAAAGCAGGAGGAAATATCGGGTACGGAATTGCACCAGCGTTTCGTGGAAAAGGATATGGAAAAGAACTGCTGAGATTATTGCTTAATGAAGCGAAAGAAATGGGAATAGATAAAGTGTTAGTAACCATTCTTTTAGATAACATAGCATCTCAAGCTGTGGCAATAGCAAACGGAGGTGTTGTTACTGAAAGAACTGACGAGAGAGTTTTCATTTGGATTGATACTAAGAAATAAAAAGGAAAATCAATTCCAATTTGTCAAACAGTAAGGGCGCACTTCTATACACCATTCGGTGTAGTGCGGTAATGTGCGATTTTGCACCGCATCCAAGCCTCCCGCGTCAGAGGGAGCCATGGATATCCCAGCCCTAACATAAAAAAAGAATCCGACCTTTGATTGCAGCCATAGGTCGGATTCACTTTTTTATGAGCAACCAGCTAAAAACCGGGAGCATTTTTCATTTCGTGTTTTAGCAGCAAAGGTGCCGCTTCAAAAACAGTCTACTGTATAAGGTTTTTATTCCGCCTTGGAAAGCAGTCCGTCGATGAACTGACGGGCGAGTCTCGCGGAGCGGTTGCCGCGCTCCAGCGCAAAGCGCTCGGCGAGCAGCTCCAGTTCCTGCGTCGGCATATCGATGCCGTTTTCCTCCGCAAGGTGGCGCACAATGTGCAGGAACGTGTCCTTGTTCGGCTTGCTGAACGTCACGTGGATGCCGAAGCGCTCGGAAAGCGATGCAAGCTCCTGCATCGTATCGTTGCGGTGAATGTCATCGCCCTCACGGTCGGAGAACTTCTCCTTGATGATATGGCGGCGATTACTCGTCGCGTAGATTGCCACGTTCTGCGACTTCGCCGTAACGGAGCCCTCCAGCACCGCTTTCAGTGCATTGAAGTTATCGTCGTCCTTGAGGAACGAAAGGTCGTCGATGAACAGAATAAACTTCAGCGGGTTCGCAGAAAGCTCATCGAGAATTTTCGGGATCGACTGTAACTGATCCTTGCGCACCTCGATGATACGCAAACCCTCGCGCCACAGCGCATTGACGACGGCTTTCACCGTAGACGATTTACCCGTACCGGCGTCGCCCGTCAGCAAAATGTTCGCTGCGGGTTTACCCTCAAGCAGCGCCTTTGTGTTATCGATGATGATCTGGCGCTCGCGGGCGTAATCCACAAGGTCGGAAAGCTCCGTCTTGTCCGGGTTGCTGACCGGTACGATCTCGGCATTCTCGCCAAGGTAGAACATACGGTTTTTGGCGTAAATGCCGTAGCCGTACTTGCCGATGTTCTCGGTGCGCTCTGTGTAGCACGCTTTAATGTCCGGCGCTTCGCTGACAAAGCCGGGTAAAAAGCCCCTATACTCCATCGCGCTGCGCAGCGTTTCCGGCGTGAGCTCCGCCGTCATCTGCAGCGTTTTAAGCTCTTCCAAAACGGCCTCGCGCAGGTAAGCGGGGATCTCTTCCTTTTTGCCCACGGCCTGCACGTAGACGTTCTCGCTGTTTTCGCAGATTTCGCGCACATACGCGCCGAGTATGCCGCCGTTTGCGCGGTACAGCGCAGAGACGAACGACGCATACAGCGCCGGGGACGGCTCTGCGAGATACTTACGCAGACTATTTATAACCGCATCTTCCTGTAATTCTCTGAACACCGCCAGCGTGGAAAGGCGGATGCTCAACTCCTGTAAACTACCCATCAGTTCAAAATCGCCCCCGAAGCACCGCTGGAGACCAGCGCCGCATAGCGCTTCAGGTAGCCGGAAAGCTCTTTCTTCTTCGGCACAAAGTTCTTCATGCGTTCATTGAGGACAGCCTCGTCCACCTTCAGCTCAATTTTGTTCTCCGGAATATTGATGCTGATGATGTCGCCTTCCTCCACAACGCCGATGGGGCCGCCGGAAGCCGCTTCCGGGGAAACATGGCCGACACACGCGCCGCGCGTTGCGCCGCTGAAACGGCCGTCCGTGATGAGCGCCACGCTGTTGCCGAGACCCATGCCCATGATAGCAGAGGTCGGGTTCAGCATCTCGCGCATACCGGGGCCGCCCTTCGGACCCTCATAGCGGATGACAACGACGTCGCCCGGTACGATCTTGCCCGCGTTGATGGCCGCCTGTGCGTCCTCCTCGCTCTCAAACACGCGTGCCGGGCCTTCATGCACAAGCATCTCCGGCAGAACGGCAGAACGCTTTACAACGCTGCCCTCCGGCGCAAGATTACCGCGCAGCACGGCGATGCCGCCGGTCTGACTGTACGGATTCTCGATGGGACGGATAACGTTGTGGTTCAGGTTCACGCAATTCTTGATGTTCTCGCCGACGGTCTTGCCGGTCACGGTTATGCAGTCCGTGTGCAGCAGACCCTTTTTGCTCAGCTCGTTCATCACAGCGTACACGCCGCCCGCTTCGTCAAGCTCTTCAACGTACGTTCTGCCCGCCGGTGCCAGATGGCACAGGTTCGGGGTCTTTTCGCTGATCTGGTTTGCGATGTCGAGGTTGATCTCGATGCCACACTCGTGCGCGATGGCCGGCAGATGCAGCATACTGTTCGTGGAGCAGCCGAGTGCCATATCGACCGTAAGAGCGTTCATGATGGCGTCCTTCGTCATGATGTCACGCGGGCGAATATTCTTTCTCAGCATATCCATGACCGCCATGCCTGCGTGCTTTGCAAGCTCGATACGTGCGGAATATACCGCCGGGATGGTGCCGTTGCCGCGCAGACCCATGCCGAGGGCTTCAGTCAGGCAGTTCATGGAGTTTGCGGTGTACATGCCGGAGCAAGAGCCGCATGTCGGGCAGGTCTTGCACTCATATTCGCGCAGCTTTTCTTCGGTAATCTTACCGGCGTTGAATTCGCCCACCGCCTCCGAAATGGAGGAGAAGCTCGTTTTTGCACCGTCTACGTGGCCCGCAAGCATCGGGCCGCCGCTGACAAACACCGTCGGCACGTTAAGGCGCGCCGCCGCCATCAAAAGGCCCGGCACGTTCTTGTCGCAGTTCGGCACCATGACGAGCGCATCAAAGCCGTGTGCCAATGCCATGGCTTCGGTGGAATCCGCAATGAGGTCGCGCGTGACGAGCGAATACTTCATGCCGGTGTGGCCCATTGCAATGCCGTCGCATACCGCGATCGCCGGGAAGACAATCGGCGTGCCGCCTGCCATCGCAACGCCGATCTTTACGGCGTCCACAATCTTATCGATATTCATGTGGCCCGGGACGATCTCGTTATAGGAGCTGACGATGCCGACGAGCGGACGTTCGATCTCCTCCTCCGTGAGGCCCAGAGCATGGTACAGCGCACGGTGCGGCGCGTTCTGCGTACCGATTTTCAGAGAATCACTTTTCATTTTATTTCCTCGATCCGTGAAATTTTGGCTGTGGCGCGGCGTCCCGCATGGAAAAACGCGCCGTGTGTAAATAGGGTTTAAGCCATAGAGGAAAACTCCCCTATGGCTATCCCCTTAAAACAGATTCCGTTCAAATCAGTTGTTGATGAGCTTATCCTCGTCGCTCCAGCTGTACAGCTTGCGGATATCCGCGCCCACAGCCTCGCTCGGATGCTCGGAAGCCAGCTTGCGCATTGCGTTGAAGTGTACCTGGCCGCCTGCGGAAGACATGTCGAGCAGGAAGTCCTTTGCGAAGGTGCCGTCCTGAATGTCCTTCAGGATCTTCTTCATGGTCTTCTTCGTCTCCTCGGTGATGATCTTCGGGCCGGTGATGTAATCGCCGTACTCTGCCGTGTTGGAGATGGAGTATCTCATGCCGGCAAAGCCGCTCTGGTAGATGAGGTCAACGATGAGCTTCATCTCGTGGATGCACTCAAAGTACGCGTTTCTCGGGTCGTAGCCTGCCTCAACCAGCGTCTCGAAGCCGGCCTGCATCAGAGCGCAAACGCCGCCGCAGAGAACTGCCTGCTCGCCGAAGAGGTCGGTCTCGGTCTCGGTACGGAACGTGGTCTCCAAAACGCCTGCTCTTGCGCCGCCGATACCGAGTGCATATGCGAGGCCGATGTCCCAAGCGTCGCCCGTTGCATCCTGCTCAACCGCGATGAGGCACGGTACGCCCTTGCCTGCCTGATACTCGCTTCTGACCGTGTGACCCGGGCCCTTCGGCGCGATCATGATGACGTTGACGTTCTTCGGCGGCTTGATGCAGCCGAAGTGAATGTTAAAGCCGTGTGCAAATGCCAGAGTCTTGCCCTCGGTCAGGTTCGGCTCAATGCTCTCTTTGTACAGTGCAGCCTGCTTTTCATCGTTGATGAGAATCATGATGATGTCCGCAGCCTTTGCAGCCTCGGCGCTCGTCATGACCTTGAGGCCCTGTGCCTCGGCCTTTGCCCAGCTCTTGGAGCCTTCATACAGACCGACGATAACATCAACGCCGCTGTCCTTCAGGTTCAGTGCATGTGCGTGACCCTGCGAGCCGTAGCCGATGATGGCAACGGTCTTGCCTGCGAGCTTCTGCAGATCGCAATCCTGCTGATAAAAAATTCTTGCCATGATAAATTACCTCTTTCTGTGCATGAATTGGTATGTTAATTTAAATGGACAAACTAAATTAGAAATTGATGGCCTGACGGATCGTCGTGCTGCCCTTTTCAAGGGAAACATTGCCGGTGCGGCAGATCTCAAGGATCTCGTAGTCGCGCATCAAATCGACGAATTCATCGATTTTTCGCGATTCGGAGGTCAGGCAAAGCATCAGGGAATCCTTGGAGTAATCCATGGTCTTCGCGCCGAACGCGTCCGCCGCGGCAAGGATGTCACTGCGCGTTTTGGAATCGTTTTTCAGCTTAATGAGCATCAGCTCGCAGCTGACGGAGGTGTCCGGGGTAAACTCTTTAATGGAGCAAACGTCCGGCAGCTTATAAAGCTGGTTCACGAGCTGCTGCTTCTGCGTCTCGCCGCCCTCAAACGTGACGGTGATGCGGGAAAGCGCGTTCGATTCCGTTTCGCTGACGGTCAGAGAAATGATGTTGAACTGACGTCTTCTGAACATGCTCGTCACACGGTTCAGCACGCCGAACTGGTTATTGACCAGAACCGCTACGGTATATCGATTCATCTCATTCACCCACCTTCATGATAATATCATCCATGCTTCCGCCCGGCGGGAGCATGGGCAGGACGAATTCGTCCTTATCGATCCTGCAATCGATGACATACGGGCCGTCGCAGCTGAATGCGTGCTCAAACGCCTTGTCGAGCGCCGCCACGGTATCAACAGCCTCGCCGTCCGCGCCGAACGCGCGCGCAAGCGCCACAAAGTCGGTCTTGCGGTCGAGAATCGTGTTGGAATAGTGCTTATTAAAGAACAGCGTCTGCCACTGACGCACCATGCCGAGCACGCCGTTATTCATCAGAAGGATGACAACCGGCACGTTGTAGGTTACGGCAGTGGTGAGTTCGTTGAGACACATGCCGAAGCTGCCGTCGCCCGTGACGAGCACGCTGCGCTCGCCTGTGCCGACCGCCGCACCGATGGCCGCACCGAGGCCGAAGCCCATGGTGCCGAGGCCGCCGCTGGAAATGAAGCGGCGCGGCTTTTTGAAGTTCACGTTCTGCGCCGCCCACATCTGGTGCTGGCCGACGTCCGTTGCAACGGCGGTATTCTCGCCGAGGTGCTTGTTCAGCGTCATGATCGCGTTGCGGGGCGTAAGGCCCGGGCGAATATCGAGATAATCGTTTTCGGTTTCTTTTAAGGCCTTCACGGCCTTTTCCCAGTCGGGCTTCTGCTCTGCGCTGACGAGCGGAATGAGCTTTTGCAGCGTCAGCTTCACGTCGCCGCGCAGGCCGCAGGCGGAGTTCACGGTTTTCGAGAGCTCGGAGCCGTCCACGTCAATATGGATGATCTGCGCAAGCTTCGCAAACTTCTCGCGGTTGCCCGTCACGCGGTCGTTAAAGCGCACGCCGAGCGAAATGATGAGGTCGGCGTCGTGCATCGCCATGGAGGAAGCGTAGTGGCCGTGCATGCCCTGCATACCGAGGAAACGCGGGTGGTCGGTCGGAATGCCGGAAAGACCCATCAAGGAGCAGCCGATCGGCGCGTCAATCTTCTCGGCGAGTGCCAGCATTTCTTCCTGCGCTTCCGATGTGATGAGACCGCCGCCGAAGTAAATGAACGGACGCTTCGAGGCGTTGATGAGCGCCGCGGCTTCTTTGATGCGCACGTCCTTCGCCGCGTGGCGTTCTTCGGGCTGTACGGGTGCCTGCGGCTCGTAGTCGCAGACCGCTGTCTGCACGTCCTTCGGCACGTCGATGAGCACCGGGCCCGGTCTGCCGGACTGCGCAAGCGCAAACGCCTCGCGGATGGTGTCCGCCAGATTCTCCACGGAGCCGACGAAGTAGTTGTGCTTCGTAATGGGCAGCGTCACGCCCGTAATGTCGATCTCCTGGAAGCTGTCCGTGCCGATCTGTGTCGTGGGCACGTTGCCGCAAATCGCGACAAGCGGGATGGAATCGAGGTACGCCGTCGCAATACCGGTCACAAGGTTCGTTGCGCCCGGTCCGGAGGTGGACATCACCACGCCCACCTTGCCGGTCGCTCTTGCGTAGCCGTCCGCCGCGTGGGCAGCGCCCTGCTCGTGCGCCGTCAGCATGTGGCGAATTTCATTCTGGTATTTATAAAGACTGTCGTAAACGTTCAGGATCTGCCCGCCCGGATAACCGAAAACGGTGTCGCAGCCCTGTTCAATTAAAGTTCTGATGAGGATATCTGCACCTGTAAGCTGCATTCAATTACTCCTTCGTTAAGTATTCAAGGATGAGGTCGCCGCACTTTTTGCAGCCGACCTTCGTCATGCCGTCTTCCATAATGTCGGCAGTACGGTAACCCGCGTCAAGGTACTTGGAAACCGCATGCTCCACCGCATCGGCTTCCTTCGCCATATCGAAGCTGTAACGCAGCATCATGGCGGCAGAGAGAATGGTGCCGATCGGGTTTGCAAGGTCCTGACCCGCAATGTCCGGTGCAGAGCCGTGGATCGGCTCGTACAGGCCGCAGCTCGTCGCACCGAGGCTCGAGGACGGGATCATGCCGATGGAGCCGGTGATCATGGAAGCTTCGTCGGAAAGAATGTCACCGAACATGTTCTCCGTCACGATGACGTCGAACTGTGCCGGGTTCTTCACGATCTGCATCGCGCAGTTATCGACAAGCATATCGGTCAGCTCCACGTCGGTGTATTCTTCCGCCAAGCGGTGCATGACCTTCTTCCAAAGGCGGCTCGTGTCGAGCACATTGCTCTTTTCTACGGAGCACAAACGGTGATTGCGCTTTCTTGCCGTCTCAAAGCCGATGCGGCCGATGCGCTCGATCTCCGCTTCACTGTACTTCATAATGTCCGTCGCGACCGGCTGGCCGTCTGCATCATCGGTCTTATGCTCGCCAAAATAGATGCCGCCGATGAGCTCGCGCACGATGATGAAATCGATGCCCTTTTCGACAATAGATTTTTTCAGCGGAGAAGCGTCAGAGAGCTGCGGCCAGATCTTTGCCGGGCGGTTGTTGCTGTAAACACCCATACCCGCGCGCAGGCGCAGCAGACCCTTTTCCGGGCGCTTCGGGCCCGGCACGTCGTTCCACTTGTCGCCGCCTACGGCGCCGAGCAGCACACTGTCGGAAGCTACGCACTTATCGAGCATTTCCTGCGGCAGCGGGTCGCCCCACTTATCGATGGCACAGCCACCCATATCGACGTCTGTATAATGAAAGGTGTGTCCGTACAGCTCTGCAATTTTATCCAGCACGCGGAGCGCTTCGTTTACGATCTCCGGGCCGATGCCGTCGCCGCGGATCACCGCGATGTTCTTCGTCATTTGTT
>OLPO01002454.1_pt1 | contig 11540 bp, 10 predicted proteins | sample 1672831 | NCBI WGS metagenome assembly OLPO01 (sample SAMEA3136728, study PRJEB25190) | human gut metagenome
TAAATATATTAGATTTATTTAAAGGAAAAAATGAAATAAATATATTAATAGAGTATAATATATAATGCTGTTTATAAATTAAATAAAAGGTAGTTAAAATACTACCTTTTATTTAATTTATTTGGTATTATAATAGTTATATTAAAGTTTGTATATTTTAAAAATTTATACAAGGGATTATAGTTTTTTTATAGAAAACTATAGATACGAGTTATAAAAAAACTAAATGTAAGAGGTATAAATATGGTTTTTGAAAAAGTGCTAAGCACTATAAATAAACATAACTTAATAGAGTCAGGAGACAAGATTGTTATAGGAATATCTGGAGGACCAGATTCTGTTTGTCTATTGCACATATTAAGTAGACTTAAGGAAAAACTAAATATAGAATTATATGCAGCCCACTTAAATCATCAAATAAGAGGAATAGAAGCACAAAAAGATGCTTTATATGTTTCAGAGATATGTGATGAAATGGGAATAACTTATTTTTTAAAGTCTATAGATGTTCCTAAATATTGTAAAGATAATAGTCTATCGATAGAAGAAGGGGCAAGAAAACTTAGATATGAAATGTTTGATGAGATAAAGAAAAGAACTAAATCAAATAAAATAGCAATTGGACATAATTTAAACGACCAAGCGGAAACGGTTTTAATGAGAATAATGAGGGGAACAGGTCTTCAAGGTCTTAGAGGTATAGAATATGCTAGAGAAAATGGTGTAATTAGACCACTTCTAGATATAGAAAGAAAAGATATAGAAGAGTACTGTAAAGTACATAATTTAAATCCTAGAATAGATGAAAGTAATTTAGAAAATATTTATACTAGAAATAAAATTAGATTAGAATTAATACCATATATGACGGATAATTTTAATACTAATTTAATAGAATCTATAGTAAGGATGAGTAATAGTTTAAGAAGTGATAGTGATTATATTGAAGCTGAAGCTGAATCTAAGTTTAAAGATATATGCAAAGTTACTTCTGATACAGTAGACATAAAAATAAATGGTTTTAGTAAGTTACATAATGCAATAAAGGTAAGGGTTTTAAGAAAAGGTATAAAATCTATTTTAGGTGATATGAATTTTATAGATCAAAAACACATAGAAGATGTATTAGAATTTGAAAGTGAATCTAAAATTAATAAGATGTTAACTCTTCCAAGAGGTGTATTTGTATATAGAAAGCAAGATTGTATAACATTAACTACTACAGAAATAGTTACTGAGGAAATAGATTTCTTATATAATATACCTAACAATGGATTTGTTAAGATAAAAGAAACAAATATTATAATTGAAACCCAAACAATGACTATAGATAGATATAAAAATGGAAAAGTAGACAAAATGTCTAAAGGGTTTGATTTAAACAAAATAAAAGGGGGTATGGTTGTACGTAGTAGACAGCAAGGTGATAAAATAAAACTTGCAGGAGGATCTAAAAAAATTAAAGATCTATTTATAGACTTAAAAATACCAAGAGAAGAAAGATGTAAGGTACCTGTAATAGCTGATGAACAAGGTATATTACAAGTTGGTAAATATAAGTCTAGTGAAAATTATAAAATAGATGAAAAAACAAAAGAAGTCTTAAAGGTTACCTTTAAGAATCTATAGAATAAAAACAACGTATGAAAGGAGGGCTTCTTTTGAATAAATTTTTCAAAGGAATAGGTTTCTACCTAGTAATTTTTATAATAATTGTAGGTATAGTTCAGTTTTCAGGAAAACCTACACAGAAAGTAGAGACTTTAGAATTTTCAAAAGTATATAGAGAATTAACAAATGAAAATATATCGCGACTATATTTTGTAAGTGATACAGCAGTAGAAGGTACTATAAAGGATTCAAATACTAAATTTAGATCTTATGTACCTAAAGAGATAATGGGAGACACTCTTTCAAAAGAGGTACTAGATCAAGCTAAAGAAGGTAAAATTGTTTTTGGTGGAGAAGCTAAACCATCTACACCTTGGTTTGTAGAACTATTACCTACTTTATTATTAATATTCTTTATGGTAATACTTTGGTTTGTATTTATGAATCAGTCTCAAGGCGGAGGCGGAAGAGTTATGAACTTTGGTAAATCAAAAGCTAAGGTTCATAAGGATGATGAAAAAACAAGAGTAACATTTAAGGAAGTTGCAGGATTAAATGAGGAGAAAGAGGATTTACAAGAAGTTGTTGATTTCTTAAAGAATCCTAAAAAATATATAGAACTAGGAGCTAGAATACCAAAGGGTATACTTATGGTAGGGCCTCCTGGTACAGGTAAAACTTACTTATCAAGAGCTGTAGCTGGAGAAGCTGGAGTACCATTTTTCAGTATAAGTGGTTCTGATTTCGTTGAAATGTTTGTTGGGGTTGGAGCATCTAGAGTTAGAGATTTGTTTGAACAAGCTAAGAAAAATGCACCAGCAATAATATTTATAGATGAAATCGATGCTGTTGGTAGAAAAAGAGGAGCTGGTCTTGGCGGAGGTCATGACGAAAGAGAGCAAACTCTTAACCAATTACTTGTTGAAATGGATGGTTTCGGAGTAAACCAAGGTATAATAATAATGGCTGCTACAAACAGACCAGATATATTAGACCCGGCTTTACTTAGACCAGGAAGATTTGATAGACAAATAGTTGTAGGTGCACCAGACGTAAAAGGTAGAGAAGCAATATTTAAAGTGCATTCTAAGAATAAGCCTTTAGCAGATGATGTAAACATAGAAGTATTAGCAAGAAGAACACCTGGATTTACTCCAGCTGATATAGAAAACTTAATGAATGAAGCAGCTATACTTACTGCTAGAAAAAGAGAAAAGAAAATTCATATGGAAACTATAGAAGAAGCTATAACAAAAGTTATAGCAGGTGTAGCTAAAAAATCTAGAGTTATAAGTGAACCTGAAAGAAAACTTACTGCTTACCATGAAGCAGGGCATGCAGTTTGTGCACATGTTCTACCTCATGTAAGTCCAGTACACCAAGTTACAATAGTTCCAAGAGGAAGAGCTGGAGGATTTACTATGCAACTTCCTGTTGAAGATAAGTTCTATGCAACTAAAAATGAAATGAAAGAAAATATAGTTGTGTTACTTGGTGGTAGAGTAGCTGAAGAATTAACTTTAGATGATATATCTACAGGAGCATCAAATGACTTAGAAAGAGTTTCAGCAACTGCTAGAAATATGGTTACTAAATATGGTATGAGTGAAAAATTAGGTCCTATGACATTTGGTGACTCAGATGATGAAGTATTCTTAGGAAATAGCTTTGCAAGTAAGCAGAATTATTCTGAAGAAGTAGCTTATGAAATAGATAAGGAAATCGGAAGAATAGTTGATGAGTCATACAAGCAAACTAAAAAGATACTACAAGATAATATGGATAGGCTAGAATATGTAGCTAAAGCATTATTAGTATATGAAACGTTAGATGCAGAACAATTCCTAAAAGCATTTAATAAGGAATTGCCATTAGATGTTTTAGAAACAAAAAAAGATGACGAAACAAATAATAGCGAAGCCGTTGAAAAGAAAGAAACTTTATCTAGAGAATCACAATCAGATACTGATTTAAATAGAAGAGATGAATTTTCTCAGGGAAAAATAGATAAAGATGAAAATAAATAATAAAAAAGAGCCTTTAAGGCTCTTTTTTATATATAGAAAGATAGTATTAAATAAAAAATATAAATAATTTATATGAAAATATAATTAACTATCCAATAAGTTTCAAAATAGACACTATAAAAAAATAGAGTTTTTAATGTTAGAGGTACAAATTAAAGACTATATATTAACTTATATAGATATAATGTATAATTTATAATAATTACTAATATTGAATAGAGGTTGGACATGAGAGATAAAATAATAGAAACTATACTTGATAGTAAGGATGAATTTATTTCAGGAGAAGAATTATCTAAAAAGTTAGGTATATCTAGAGCTGCAATATGGAAGCATATGAAAGTTCTAAAAGAAGAAGGATATAATATTGAATCTGTAAATAGGAAAGGGTATAGATTAATAGAAGACCCAGAAGATTTGCTAACATATCAAAATATTTCTCATAAACTAGAAACTAAGATTATGGGGAACAACATAGTTCATTTTGAAACTATAGACTCTACTAATGATTATGCTAAAAAAGTAGCATCACAGGAACCCGAGGGAACGGTGATTATTAGCGAGGAGCAAACAAAAGGAAAGGGAAGAATAGGTAGGCAGTGGCATTCTAAATCTAAAGAAGGTATTTGGATGAGTATTATATTAAAACCAAATATGATACCTCAAAAAGCTCCCTTTATAACTTTAATAGCTGGAGCTAGTATAGCTAAAGTTTTAAATGATTTAGGGGTGCAAGCAAATATAAAGTGGCCAAATGATATTATAATAAATAATAAGAAGATTGCAGGTATTCTTACTGAATTATCAGCAGAAATCGATAGAATAAATTATATTATCCTAGGAATAGGTATAAATGTTAAAACTATAGAGTTTTCCCAGGAAATATCTGAAATTGCGACTTCATTATATAAAGAAGGCCATAAAATATCTAGAGTTGATATAATAAGAAAGATATTAAAGGAATTTGAAAATTTATATTTACAGTATATAAATAAAGAATTAAAGGAAGAAACGCTAGATATATGTAGACAACACTCTGCTATTATAGGAAAAGATGTGTACTTGATTAAAGGTGAAGAAAAAGAGTTAGTTAAATGTTTAGATATGAATCAAGAGGGTAACTTAGTAGTACGAACTAAAGATAATATTATAAAGGAAATTATGTCAGGAGAAGTATCGATAAGAGGAGTAAAGGGATATGTATAATAATATATTAGATGTTAAAGGATTAAAAGTAGGACAAGTTGAGGATAGAAATGGATTAACAGGATGTACAGTTGTTATATGTGAGGAAGGCGCTGTATGTGGCGTTGATGTTAGAGGAGGAGGTCCAGGTACACGAGAAACAGACCTATTAAATCCTATAAATATGATTCAAAAAGTACATGCAGTGGTTTTATCTGGTGGTTCAGCTTTTGGACTAGAATCTACATGTGGTGTAAGTAAATATTTAGAAGAGAATAACATAGGTTTTGATGTAGGTGTTGCTAAGGTACCTATAGTTGTAGGAGCAGTATTGTTTGATTTAGGAGTTGGAAATCCGAAGTCTAGACCTAATATAGAGATGGGATATAGAGCTTGTCAGGTAGCAAGTGATACAAAGTTAAACCAAGGTAATTTTGGTGCAGGTTGTGGAGCTACAGTAGGTAAAATAAAGGGTATAGAGTATGCTATGAAGGGTGGAATAGGTAGTCATTCAATTAAACTTCCTAATGGATTGGTTGTATCTGCTTTGGTTGCGGTTAATGCTTTTGGTGATGTATATGAAAATGGAAAAGTGATAGCAGGGGTTATGGATGATGAAAAGAAAAATGTGCTAAATAGTTATGAGTTGATGAAAAATGGAGTTAATAAAGGAGGATTTAGTATAGATAATACTACAATAGGAATTGTAGCTACAAATGCTAAATTAGATAAAGCGGGATGTAAGAAAGTATCTCAAATGGCTCATAATGGATATGCAAAAGCAATATTCCCTATACATACTCCTCATGATGGAGATACTATATTTACTATGGCTACGGGAGAAGTTGAAACGGATATTACCCTTTTAGGATCTTTAGCTACAGAGGTTGTAGAAAAAAGTATAATAAATGCAATAAAAAATGCGGAGTCTATAGGAGAAATACGTTCATATAAAGATATAGCTCGTACTCAAGAATTATTGACAATGTAAATTACTATTGATACAATTGTTTTGTTATAGCAGGTATCTAATTTTTAGAGCTTGACTTTACTATAGCGAAAAATAAAATTTAGAAGTCCGGCATCTTTTATGAGCTGGAACGGAGGTGTATTTTTATGATGAATTTAAAGTCATCGAAAGAAGAAGTGTCAAATCCATCAGAACTAAAAGTTGTGGAAGCAGAAGTTGTGATGGAATCACCAGAGGTTTTGAAAGTTAAATCAAGACCTGTAAAAAAGGTTGATGTTAGAAAAATGGCGATAATAGGAGTATTAGCGGCAATTTCTATTATGTTATCTATGACGCCTTTAGGGTTTATTCCTATAGGACCAACAAATGCAACTATAATGCATATACCTGTAATTATAGGTGCAATAGTAGAAGGACCTTTAGTTGGTATTACGGTAGGATTTATATTTGGAGCGACAAGTTTATTAAAAGCGCTTACTATGCCTACAATAACTTCTTTTGCATTTATAAATCCATTGGTATCTATATTACCAAGGATGCTTATAGGTGTAATAGCTTATTATGTTTATAAGCTTACTATTAAATTTACTAAGAATGTTTTTGTATCTGGTTGGATAACAGGAGTTGTAGGATCTTTAGTTAACACAGTAGGTGTACTAGGGATGATATATATATTGTATGGAGCTAGATATGCTGAGGCTTTAGGAGAAAGTGCATCAGCAGCAAAAACTTTAATATTAACACTAGGAGCAACAAGCGGAATACCAGAAGCTATTGTTGGAGGCTTTGTTGTATCAGCTGTTTGTATAGTTTTTAATAAAAGGAAAAAATAGAAGGAAGGTTAATGATATATGCTTTTAGTATTTGACGTTGGAAATACCAATATGGTTTTAGGGCTATATAAAGGTAAAGAGCTTATAAAGTATTGGAGAATAACTACGGATAAATATAAAACATCTGATGAATATGGGATTTTAATAAGTAACTTATTCCAATATGAGAATATAGATATGAACTGTGTAGAAGATGTTATAATATCATCTGTAGTGCCTGATGTTATGCATTCTCTTGAAAACTTTTGTAAAAAGTACTGTAAAAAAGAACCTAAGGTTGTAGGTCCTGGTATAAAGACAGGATTAAATATAAAATATGATAATCCTAAACAAGTTGGAGCTGACAGAATAGTGAATGCTGTTGCATGTGTTGAAAAATATGGTACGCCTGTTATAGTCGTTGATTTTGGGACAGCTACTACATTCTGTGCAATAACAAATAATGCAGAGTATTTAGGTGGAACTATAGCACCAGGTATAAAAATATCTAGTGAAGCATTATTCCAAAGAGCTTCTAAACTACCTAGAGTTGAACTTGTTAAGCCAGGTACAGTTACATGTAAGAATACAGTATCTGCTATGCAAGCTGGTATAATATATGGCTATGTAGGGCTAGTTGAAAAAATAATAGATATGATGAAGAAAGAGTTAAATCAAGAAAATGTTAAAGTTATAGCTACAGGTGGATTATCTACTCTTATTGCTTCAGAAACTAAAAGTATAGATCATGTAGATAGATTTTTAACACTAGATGGTTTAAGAATTTTACACGAAAAGAACAAAGAATAGCATAGGGGAATTGGGTAATATAAATCCAATTCCTTTTTTTAAATATTAATAAATTTTAAATTTAGGAGGAGACAAAAATGAAAATAGGCAACTTAAATTTAGATAATAGAGTTTTTCTATCACCTATGGCTGGAGTAACAGACCTTCCATTTAGACTGATTTGTAAAGAACAAGATTGTGGAATGTTGTATACAGAAATGGTTAATGCAAAAGCTTTATGTTATGACGATCAAAATACTAAGAAAATGTTGAAAATAGAGGAGGAAGAACATCCTGTTGCAATACAAATATTTGGTTCAGATACAGAATATATGGGTGGAGCTGCAAAAATATTAAATTCATATCCAAATGAAATATTAGATATAAATATGGGATGTCCAGCACCTAAGGTTGTAAAAAATGGTGATGGATCTGCTCTTTTAAAAAATCCTGAATTAGCAGCTAAAGTTTTAAAGGCTGTAGTAGGGAACTCTGAAAAACCAGTTACTCTTAAAATAAGAAAAGGTTGGGATGATACATGTATAAATGCAGTAGAAATTGCTAAAATTGCAGAAGATTGTGGAATAAGTGCAATAGCTATACATGGTAGAACAAGAGAGCAATATTATTCAGGTAAAGCAGATTGGGATATAATAAGACAAGTTAAAGAAAATGTAAGTATTCCTGTTATAGGAAACGGAGATGTATTCGAAGTAGAAGATGCAATAAATATGTTAAATCAAACTAATTGTGATGCTATAATGATAGGTAGAGGAGCACAAGGAAACCCTTGGATATTTAAAAGGATAAATCATTATATGCAAACTGGTGAAATATTACCAGAACCTACATTAGAAGAAAAAATAAATACTGCTAAAAAACATTTAAAACTAGCAGTAGAGGAACATGGAGAATATGTTGCTGTAAGAGAGATGAGAAAACATATTGCTTGGTACTTAAAAGGACTTAGAAATTCAGCTAGAGTTAGAGACGAAATAAATAAAATTGAAAGCTATGAAGAGGTAGTTAATAAGCTAGAAAGCTATATGCAAGACTGCTTGACATTAGAATAATAGTAATCTATAATATACCGCATAAATTAAAACAAAATATGTAATAATCTAAATAAGCTTTGGGAGAAATCCCAAATACATAGTGAAGGAGTTGTAGGGGTTATGGAAGATAAGAAGGAAATACTTTTAACTCAAGAAGGATATCAAAAATTAGAAGATGAATTAGAAATATTAAAAACTGTAAGAAGAAGAGAAGTAGCTGATAGAATAAAGGTTGCTATATCTTTTGGAGACATCTCAGAAAATGCTGAGTATGATGAAGCTAAAAACGAGCAAGCTCAAGTTGAAGAAAGAATAATAAAATTAGAATCAATGATAAGAAGAGCAGTTATCATTGATGAAAGTAAAATAGATTCAAATGTTGTAACAATAGGTTCAATAGTTAAAGTAAATGATATGGATTTTGAAGAAGAAGTTGAATATACAATAGTTGGTTCAGCGGAAGCAGATCCATATGAAGGTAAAATATCAAATGAATCTCCAGTAGGAAAAGCTCTTCTAGGAAGAACTATAGGAGATATAGTAGATGTTCAAGTTCCAGATGGAGTGGCTAAATTTGAAATATTAGAAATAAGAAGATAATAAATTGAGGAGGTAAGTCTATGAACAACGATCAAATGAATAATGATCAACTTCAAGAAGATCTTACAGAAGTACTTAGAGTAAGAAGAGATAAATTAGCTAAATTACAAGAAATGGGTAGAGACCCTTTTAAAGTTAGCAGATATGATAGAACTAGCAATTCTACAGAAATAAAAGGAAACTTTGAAGAATTCGAAGGTAAAGTAGTAAAAATAGCTGGTCGTATAATGAGCAAAAGAATCCAAGGAAAAGCTGGATTTATAGATATACAAGATCAAAATGGAAGAATCCAATGCTATGTTAGATTAGATAGAATAGGTGAAGAAGAATACTCTATATTCTCCACATATGATATAGGGGATATAATAGGTGTTGAAGGTGAAGTATTCAAGACTAAGAAAGAAGAAATATCTGTAAAAGCTAATGAAGTAGTTTTATTGTCTAAATCACTTCAAGTTTTACCAGAAAAATATCATGGATTAAAAGACCAAGATTTAAGATATAGACAAAGATATGTAGACTTAATAGTTAATCCAGAAGTTAAGGATGCGTTCTTAACAAGAACTAAAGCTTTAAAAGCTCTAAGATCATACTTAGATGAAAGAGGATTCTTAGAAGTTGAAACACCAATATTAAATACTATAGCTGGTGGAGCAAATGCTAGACCATTCGTTACTCACCACAATACATTAGATATACCAATGTATATGAGAATAGCTAACGAATTATACTTAAAGAGACTTATAGTTGGTGGATTTGATAAAGTATATGAAATGGGTAGAATGTTCAGAAATGAAGGTATGTCTATAAAGCATAACCCAGAGTATACTGCAATAGAATTATACCAAGCTTATGCAGATTACACAGACATGATGGAAATAACTGAAAATGTTATAGCTCATATGGCTGAAGCTGCTACAGGAAGCATGAAAATAAACTACCAAGGAACAGAAATAGACTTTACACCTCCATGGAGAAGAATGACTATGGAAGAGTGTGTTAAGGAATACACTGGTGTAGATTTCTCTACTATAAACACAGATGAAGAAGCTTTAGCAGTAGCTAAAGAAAAAGGGATAGAAATAACTCCTGGAATGAGAAGAGGAGAGGTTATAAATGCATTCTTCGAAGAATTCGGTGAAGATAAGTTAATACAACCTACATTTATAACTCATCATCCAGTTGAAGTATCACCTCTTGCTAAGAGAAATGTAGAAGATCCAAGAAAAACAGATAGATTTGAAGCTTTCGCTAACAGATGGGAATTAGCTAATGCATTCTCTGAGTTAAATGATCCAATAGACCAAAAAGGAAGATTTATGGATCAATTAAGAAAGAAAGAATTAGGTGATGATGAAGCTTGTGATATGGATGAAGACTTCATAAATGCTTTAGAAGTAGGTTTACCTCCTACAGGTGGTCTTGGAATAGGTATAGATAGAGTTATGATGTTATTAACTAATTCTCCATCTATAAGAGATGTTATATTATTCCCTACAATGAAACCTATAGAAAACAACCAAAACAAAATAGAAGAATAATATTTACATAAAAAGGATTGTGTGTGATTTATAATCAATGCACAATCCTTTTTTTATAAATATAAAGAATCTAAGTTTTAAACTATAACTGATCATTAAGAGGTGTAAACTATATAATATTATGATTTATATAAAAGTATAAATTGAAATATTTATTTTTAACTTTGGAGGTATGTAATTATTTATGGAGTGTAGTTGTAGATTTAAGAAGTTATATCAATAATTAAATATAATTCAAGAGGATAAAAGTAATGTATATGGGTTTGATGATGTTGAATTTATTGGATATGTTATTACTTTTACTATAAGACATAAAAAATATATAGGTGAAATTAAAGAAAATTTAATAGCTTGATTAAAAATATTTTTAGTATGAAATGTAAGTTTTAGATAAAAATATAAACACTAAACTTCAGTAAAGTATATAAAAAAATGTAAATAAATTAATTTTAGTGAAAAAAATAAAAGTAAAGTATAGCATTATAGAATTATAAAACGAAATTTTTATAAAGGAAATTATAATAATCCTTAAGAATATTAACTAAAATATTAATTTGGGGGAAGTGCTATGAGTCAAATAATTAATTGGATATGTTTAATAAGTGTTATTTTATTAGTGTTAGATGTTATGATTTATTTTTGTAATGATGTTATAAAAATTTATAATAAGTCGATAAGAATAAAAGCTAGACCTGTTGGAAAAACAAGAACTTACGTATATGAAGATAAAATTGCAAAATAAAAAATAAAAAAAGTTTAAAAAAAGTGTTGACGATATGATTAGGAGATGGTATAGTTATACTTGTCCTTGAGAAAAGGGTAAAACAAAAGAAAACAACTTAAAAAAATAAGTTGACAAAGAAAAGTAACTTTGGTAAACTTAAGAAGTTGAAAGAAAGAACTTTGAAAATTAAACAGTAGGTTAATTTATAGAATTGAAACTAACAAAC
>OLPO01002457.1_pt1 | contig 11537 bp, 10 predicted proteins | sample 1672831 | NCBI WGS metagenome assembly OLPO01 (sample SAMEA3136728, study PRJEB25190) | human gut metagenome
AGTGCTCCGCGCATTTGAAGCTGGGGAATGCTTATCTGCGTTAAAATTATAGCATAATTCATTCAGTTTCTAAATGAATTTATTCAAAATAATCATTTGTTTTTATTGATTATCTTCCATATAATAGACACAGCTTGCAAAAATGAGCGTATTACCGTTCAAGAAAGAAGGATACCATCTTATGAACACGAAAAAATTGCACCTCTCGGGCGAAGTAGCCCTTCTGATCGTGCTGCTGATTAATTCTCTTGGCGTCGATCTGATGTCCAAAAGCGAATTCGGGATTTCGACCATTTCCTCCGTACCGCTGATCTTCAGCACCGCTTTTCCAGTATTCAGCTTCGGTACATGGAACTATATATTCCAGACCCTGCTCGTCCTTACACTGATGGTTCTGAAGCGCTCCTTCTGTCCCGGCTACCTGTTCTCCTTCGTAGTCGGAATCGGATTCGGAAAAATGATCGACGTACACAATGCCTGGCTTTTGGCACTGCCAAACACCCTGCCACTGAATATCATCTATTTTTCCTCTGGCTTTCTTCTGATGTGCTTCGGTATCTGCCTTGCCAACAATTGCATGCTGCCGATCATTCCAACCGATATCTTTCCGCGCGATCTGTCCTCGATTTTAAAAAAGAATTACAAAACCATCAAGACTTCTTTTGATCTCTGCTGTCTGACCACGACCGTCATCCTGTCGCTTACGATCCTGCATCGCTTTTATGGCATTGGAATCGGCACCATCTTCTGTGCATTCCTGACAGGAAAAACAGTCTCTGTCATTCAGCGCTTCATCGGCAGTCATGTAGAATTCTACCGTCTGACCGGGAAAGAACATCTCATGCCTCAAAAAAGCGTGCGCCATGCATAAAACAAGTCATGAACGCAGTCGCTTTGCTACGATCAGTGATAATTGATGACATGAGCACTCCAATAAGGTTCATAAAAATTCAAGGAGACCGAATACCCCTACAAGGCTTTCCGGTCTCCTTTTACATGCTCTTATTTCACCTTTTTACTATTTTTAATAATCATGCTCCTGCAAAAAATCAATCAACAGTTTTCCCATAATATCACTGTCCTGAATATAACTTCCATGGTCTTCGCCATCTACAATCTTCAGTTCTGAATTCGGCAGGCTATCTGCAATCAGTTCCGTATGCTCTTTCAAGATCACATCATTACTTCCCGCCGTAACCAGTACCGGAATCGTGATATTTTTAAGATCTTCCGGATCAATATTCGGCTCCGTAAGCATCAGAGTATTCAGCGGATCCGGATTTTCATCATTCGCTTCTTTTATTGATGCAATCACATCCGGGTCAGCACCTTCCGGATTCAGGTTCGTTCCGCTGATCGCCATAACACTCAAGGTATCCGGATGTGCGATTTCCAGTGTCAGCCCAATGATACCACCGTCACTCCAGCCATAATATGCTGGCTTGTCCAGCTCCAGCTTATTAATAAACTGATAAACATCCTCTGCCATATCATCATAATGGTATTCGTCCAGAGGTGCATTCTCGCCCTGTCCTCTTGAATCTAGTGCATATACTTGATAACCGGCATCTACCAGCTGCTGAATCTCGGTATGGAATACCTTATGATTACCGCCGTTTCCATGTACCAGAACAACTGGCTTTCCTTCTCCTGCCACTTCGTAATACAGTGACACACCATTTACCTCGACGGTTGCATGCTCTCCGATGCAGGTCTCTTCACTTTCTGATTCTGTTTCTGTTCCCGCTTCAGAAGTTGCCTCTGTCACTGCCTCTGTCGTACTTTCTGTATTTGCTTCTTCTGCAAACACTGCAACGGACGCACTCGCTAAGATTAGTGCAGATACCATTGCCCCACTAATTGCCTTCATCCATCTGCTTTTCATAATAACTCCTCCTTGTATCATGCAAGAATACTCCAAAAACACTATGCAACCAAACACCATTGCACACATATCCGTTATAATCTATTATACCTATCGGCCGACTATGAATAATAAATTAGTGACCACTATACGCCAGATTTTTTTGATTGTCAATTCTTTTTTTCTTTTAACTGGATATCAGGCGTTGTGATTCTGCGCGTCTTTTTCTTCTGTACCATCAGAACCATTTTTTGTCCTTTTCTGGAATTTTCGGTATACCACTACGTAAATTTCATTTTTAATCAGTGTAATTTTTTCCAATTTCTCGGATTCAGTGTATCGCGGAATTTTAATTTCTTATTATATTTTCTCTCATATTCCTTTTTGTTTAATCTGTATACACAATACTACAGAAGTAGCACGATTATTAGCCCTGACATATTATTTACCTCTTTTAACTCACAACTCCCTATAAAAATCACGCTGCAAACCTTATTGCAGAATTTCTACTCACACGTCCCTCACGGGACGTGACATCTTCCGATTTAATAGAGACATTGTGGAATGTAATTTCTACTCACACGTCCCTCGCGGGACGTGACGTCGGATGATTTGAATATAGAAACAAAGAGTAATCCATTTCAATTCCCGACCTTCCGAGAAGGTCGACAACATGCCGCTCATATCTGTCACCTGACTGGTATCCTTTCAATTCACGACCTCCCGAGGAGGTCGACCTTCCAGCCCGAGAAGCTTCTGTGTCAGCTGGATCCCCTTTCAATTCACGACCTCCCGAGGAGGTCGACCGAAACGCTGCGTAGATCATCCCGGCGTCCTGCTCCTTTCAATTCACAACCTCCCGAGGAGGTCGACATCCTGATTGATGTAATTCCGTCGTTGAACGTCTCCTTTCAATTCACGACCTCCCGAGGAGGTCGACTCGATGACGGAGGCGCGCAGTTCAGGGCAGTATACGGCTTTCAATTCACGACCTCCCGAGGAGGTCGACTGCAAAATTCCACAGTTTTCATCTCTAAAACCTTGAAATTTTTTAATACCTTTACTAATTTCTCTTACTCCTTCTTGCTTTAATACCACTCATTTTCCCTTTTCCTAAATAAAACCTCTCCATTTTCTGGTGCGAATGCCGAAGACTTTTCTGTGTGCTTAGGATTCGCGCTCCACTTGAAACATGTTCTGACACGGTTAAAAAATCAATGGTTCTGTTACATCAAAGCTCGGCTTTGCGCCAATATGCTCTACTTTATTTTTGTACTTATCTCCAAGGTTATAAAATCTTAAACTATCGGTATCTTTATCTACGATCTTCTCCAATACCGCTTTTATCTCCCGATACTTAACAGCATCAACCTGACATTCAAATACAGAATTTTGTACTCTTTGCCCATAGTTTACACATTGCTTTGCAACCTTGCGTAGACGACTTCGCCCTGCCGATGTTTCCGTATTAACATCATATGTGATTAAAATAAGCATTTTTCACCCACTCACTTCCAGAAAAACGGCGGATACTGATCTAAATCCCCACGCAGATATCTTGCCAGTAACATAGCCTGAACATACGGCGCCATTCCCCACTCAATTTTTTCTTTCAAAAATGGATGCGTAATTGGCTCCTGCTTTTTTTCCTGCCAGAATTTTAAAAACAACTTTCGACCATCTTCATTCAGTATCACGGCGCCATTTTCTTTTTTTGTAAAACAACTTTCCTTCATAATTTTTTTATTAATCAACGTCAAGACAAAACGATCGGCCATCACACTTCTGAATTCTTCCATTAAATCTAACGCCAGAGAAATTCGTCCCGGCCTGTCTGTATGGTAAAATCCTACATATGCATCAAGCCCCACTGTTTCCAGCGCCGATGCACACATTCCGGCAAGCAGACTATAAGCAAATGAAAGCAACGCATTTACATTATCCAACGGTGGGCGCTTGTTCCGTCCATGAAAGTAAAATATATTTTTTTGCTGTAAGATCAGCTCATCAAAAACAGAAAAATATACAGACGCAGCTTCGCCTTCCAGTCCCAGAAGTACCGCGGCACTATCACAGGATTGAATATTTCGCAAACTGTTTTTCAAAAAAGTCGATTTTTAGGATAATCCCGGATAGCCCGCTCTAATATCCATCTTGCATTATACACTTTTCCAGTAATAAAATTTCATGCTAAATGCCCATTGCCTTTTGCAAAAAGCAAAATGCTGGATTCCGGATAACTGCAGGAAATCCTCTTCCTCATACAAATTTAAACACCTCCGGCTCCATACAGCCTTCTACATTCCACTCAATTTTATAATCTTCAAACTCCTTCGGTCGATCTCTGTGCTTTTTTGCCAAACGTTTCTCATCTACATCTATATGAAATCCTCTCTGCAGCTTTGCACTGGAAATCGCCGGTGTCTTCTCTGCGTGCTGCCACCAGTACATTCTGCACACTTCCATGCTGCCCTCCGGACGTGCAGATGAAGCATCATTTTCAAATAATGTCTTTAGCGCTTCTTTCAGCAGGTCTGCATCTTCCTGTGAAAATCCGGTCTTCTCTGCCAACTGAACATTTACACTACCCATAATTCGATATATCGCATGTCCAATCCGGTGCTTCATGCCCATCGTATCCGATGCCTTGCTGTCCGTTGCTTCACTGTTCACACTCTTTGTAATCTGCATACTAATGTTATCCACTGGAGACAGACTCACTGCCTGATGAATCGACACAGGCCCCCTCACTCCAAAGGATACTTCCTCTCCTTTAAACGCAAACACTTGTCCAAAGGTTCTCACATCCATCCATGTTTCACAGGCAATTTTGGCACAGGCATTTTTATCAGCTTTTTTCTTATTTTTAAATTGCTCCTTCAGATCGCTGCAACTCTCAGCCCGCTCCTTCAGGCTTCGAAATCCATCGTCTGAACGGTCATCCGACTGTACAAATACTCTTGCACCCAAGTCCTGCAAACGGTTTCGAATCTTTCTTTTAATACAAACATCTGAAATTTCCCCATATCCATCCATATCAATTCTCGGTCTGTTTCCATTTAATGGATCTCCGTTCGGATTCGCATTCTGCACGCTGACAAATAATGTAAAATCAATTTTTCCTTTTAATTCACTCATGTTCCTTGTCCTCCTGCTGATTACTTTTTTTCTTTTTTAATTCAAACATCTGACTGTGAAATCCAAGCAGATATAGCCCATCCAATCGTCTCTTTTCCTTAAATGCATCCACCTCAAAAAGTGCATAAATTTCATCCAAAACTTTTCTGTAATAATTTCTTTCCGAAACTTTAAGATGATTCCAATACGGTTGAATATTTTCTTCAATGATCTTCCAGGTTTCAAACGGTCGCTGCGAAAATGTCGTCATATAGCGCTTCGCATTTGTCATTCGCTCTGAATCCTGTTCAAAAGTTCTGTACTCCACCCGATCTGCTACTGCCAGAAGCCTTCCGTACAAATAGCTCCTGTCATTACAAATTTCATCCAATGCCACGTTCCATTCCTCCTTATACCGTTCATATCTGTTTTTCTTAACAAAGGAACATGCCAGACATAAAGTCTGTTCCCAGTTTGTACGATGTTTATACGACTGAGGCATAGACGCCCGGTTCACCGCAATCTGCACAAGGTCATACGGCAGATTCCGCCTGCTCCAGATACACGGCTCCAAACGCCGTCCCAGCTCTGCGTACATTCGCTTTCCATTCTTATCATTAATCGTCAGGCTTCCCATTGCATTTCCATCCGATCCATACAAAATGTCCGCAATATCTTTTATTCCCGGAACCCCGTAATAGTAGTGATTTTTCTTTTTCTGCTGCTGCCATCCACCACGTTCATGCCACTGATAAATATTGTCCAGATACTGCGCTGTCTCCAGTGCTTTAAACTCCTGTATGGCCAGACGCCCCGGTGTTGCTCCATCCAATACCATCAAAACCATTCTAGATGTATTATGAACCTTTTTTCGATACCCCTGCAATGCCTGATACAGCTGTTCTGCAACAATCGGATTGGTATCAGTAGCGAATGGCTCCTCTTCTTCATATTCTTCTTCGAAATCATCCTCCGCCTTATCTGACACCCGATTCGCTGTTGAAATGATCTGCTCTGTATCGGCATCCCAGTTCAAGATCGGATGCATATCGGATTCCCATGCCACCATATACATTGTGTCGAAACTATGCCCCTGCTTTCGTATCAACCATTTTAACGCATTATGAATTTTCTGAGATGTCTCACTGCCAATGGAAAACGCCTGTTCCTTACTTGAAAATCTTCCCCGAAATGTAAAATTCACCTCATCATTTGCAGAAATCAGCTTTGCTCCGTCCCCTTCATTTCGAATCTTTTTCGGTTGCAAATAAGAGGGCGCTTCCCATTGTCCAGACAAATAATCCAGATCCCTTGTTTCCTGAATTGAGTTATAATATTGTATAAAACATTCCTGCAGCGACCGGTCTTTCCAGCACGCTTCCTCTATAATTTCATCTGTTACTCCTGCTGTAATTACAAAGCGCACCAGATACTTATCCTGCGAAACCCCCTGCCACTTTACTTTCGAATCCAATTTTCCATTTTCATCCAGAACCAGTACTTTATAGCGAATCAAATCCTCTATCACTTTGCCTTTTTTGATATATCGATAGATTGCCGCAACTTTTGGATGTGTATATTCAGAAAAATACCATCGCTCTAATCCACTTAAATAAAGTTCAAAGCATTCATTCCCCTCTTTTTGTTTTTCTGTATAATCGCCAAAGTCTCCCGCAATATATTGCAGATTATCACATAACGGGTGGGCAGCTTTTCCCGCGGTACGGCTACCTGACTTTTCTGTAACCGGAATCACAGTGCTTTTCTCTACATCCGCTACCTTTTCTGCATTTAACAACTCTCCGTTTTCCGTTATTTTTATTTCCACCTGGGCAGTTACAGTCGTATGAAATGGTGGAAGTAACACATACGGAATCTGTTGTTCTTCCTTTCCAATCTTGTATTTCTTATAATGAATCACGCCCGCCTGATCACGGTTCTTTTCGTATACCTCCAGTAATTCTTCCGTCCAGTTCACCCCCTCACCTCCTCATCTGTAAATTCTTTCAGTCCGGAAAATTGTTCCTTTCCAAATTTCTTCACTTGCATTTCTTTTACTGTTCGCTTTTCTTTGCACTGTTCTGGCCTGATAAACTCAATCACGCCTCCTCTCCTCATAACTGGACGCCAGAAATTTATCGTCATTTTATTTTTTTCTTCTTCCAGAATCGCCTCATCTGCATAGGTAATGCCATGATACATAAATCCAAACGCGATCTCTCCCGGCATATCATCATAATAGCTTTGCCCGCTCTGAAACTCACAGGGCTCAACAAATGCCTGACATTCTCTCGTCCCTAAAAACACATCTCTGCGGCCTCCGCGCTGTACCATGCGTTTCGCAATATTATGATGTTTGTTCTCATTCCAGTCCTGAAACAACTCCGGATGATTTTTATTCTGCTCGAAATGTGCCCTGACCTGATAGTGCACATCTCGCAGGTAAGTATAATAGGACAGTTCATTTCCTCCGTTATATCCAATCGGCCGAACGCCCTTTGTCTCTGTCTGAATCGGATTCATCACCCTTACCGCATCTACAATCCACATAATTGTCGGCTTCCAGTAAATACTTTCTACCATCCCTTTTAACGCTTCGTAGGTCGGAATATGGTAGCTTGTCTTCTCTCCGCCCACACGTGTTACCGGATCGGAAAAAAGCGCATATTTCCCATATACTTCAAATTCTATCGTATTTCGATAACGTTCCACACATATCCCCCTTTTACTTGAACAATACCTATAATACAGGTGTAGCTCTTACTCCTGTTTTCGCGCTATAATAATTCTCATTTAAAACCATAGCCATGCCATCTGCAATCGTCCGAATAGCATTTCCCAGTCTGGCTACTTCATCTGCCGACAAATTCACTACATAACGCTGCAATTTTCGCAGTATCTCTTTTTGTTCGCCGACATTCGTGCCTCTTTCAAGACGCCCGATCAACTCTTTGGCTTCCTCATTGTACGGAATCAAAACTGCTATTTTCCCAGTGTCCTCTATCACATGAAGTTCATCACCTGCGGTTCGAAAGGCCTGATTCAATAGTAATTTGATTTCTTTGGAATAGCTTCCATTATGACTTCTGACATATTGCTTAACTCCTACGTCATTTCTTCCAAGTAAATCATTCAGTGTACTTTCTTTATATGGATATTTTGTCACATCCTGTTCAAAATAACGCAATCGGTAGTATCTCTGTATCGCTTTTTGTGAATCCAATGAGCAACCAAAATACTCCTTCTCTCTTTGGAAATCATCCAGCAGCCTTTCTCCTGCTTTTTGTGAAGCTCTCATACTAACCAATCGACTAATATTTTCCTCTTGCTCTGACAACTTGACAATTATTACGCTGCCACATTCCAATTCCTTATGACGATTGCATCGACCGGCAGCCTGTATAATACTGTCCAGTCCACTTAAAGAACGGATCACACATGCAAATGAAATATCGACGCCAGCCTCAATCAACGGGGTGGTCACACAAATAACCGGGGATTTTTCCTCTAGCATTTTCTTCATTTTTTTCAATTCATCGCTCCGATTTTCAGCGCACATGAGCGTACTAAGATGATATTGTTCACAGCCATCCTGTCTTTTCTTCAATTGTTCATACAATTTTTTTGCAGTCTTTTTAGTGTTCACAATCACAAGCACTGAATTCATCTTATGAAATCTTTCCAAGGTAAGCGTACACAAATCCTCTATAGACATGCCACCAGGAATATGCGTCTTATCCTCGATTTTCACACGCTGAAATACTTCGGCATACTGATTCGGATTGCCTGCCATTTCCACACATGGCATAACATTATTCTCTTTCAGCGACGCAGCCGATGGCTGCGTCGCCGTACATAATACAACGGTTGTATTGCAAAATGTCGTCAGAAAATTAACTGCAAGATTAAACAGCTCCATGCAGTGAACCGGTATCGCCTGCACTTCATCAAAAATAATGACGCTATTACATATCTGCTGCATTCTGCGAATACAGCTCTTATCAGACGAAAACAACGTATTCAGCATCTGTACCGCTGATGTTGCTATAATTGGACTATCCCAGGTCTCTGTCAATTCCCGGTATCTCTCTTCTTCCTCCTCCGTCTCATGCAGGACATTACAATGATGCTCCAGGACATAACTGTCATTTCCAACTGCCTTTCGAATATCCTCCGCGCACTGATCCAGCACAGAGTTGAACGGAGCCACATATACAATATGTTTCTTTTTATAATTTAAAGCATGATATAATGCAAACCGCAAACTACTGTATGTCTTTCCCGCCCCAGTCGGTACGGTCAATCTGTATAGCGCCTGCTCCTTCTGCGCGGCTTCGCAGCAAAGATCCGATATTTTTTGTCGCTGAACATTCAATGGACTGGCTGACTTCTTTTTATCCCTCTGCAATTCACCCATATATGCGCAAAAATGTTGGATTGCATCCTGCCATATTTGTTGCAGAGCTGATTCTGACATCCGCTCCGGAAGTGGCATTTTATTATAGAAACAGGCCGTATCTGTCCAATCGCTGTCAATCAGTACAGACAGGAGCAGGCGTTCAAACATTCCTATATAAAAGCTTGCTTCTCCATATTTACCAGCTGTGTCTTTCAACGCTTCTTTGACTTGCCTTCTTAGCTGTTTTCCGTCTTCCTGCGCTGTTTTCACAAGGCTAAGTAACTCTTCTTTATTATACAATGTGAAAAAACGTTTTTTCACATCCTCATAATCTTCCTGTTTTAGCATCCGCCTTTCTGAGAGAGTCTTTCCCGATTCCAAACTGATACAGTCCTGTAATCCATGATGTGAATAGATCGCAGTTCCTACCAATTTTGCCAAAAAACTTTCCGGTATCAATTCTTCCAGAAGCTTTGCCCCTACAGATGAATGATCAATATGTCGTCGCGGTGCCTTCTCTCCATACAATTCTATTTCATACATGTACTGACGAAATTCCGGAAGCAATTTACCTGAATCATGCATTCCACCAGTCAGAAAGGCAATATTTTTCAATATCGGAAGTGGACAGTTTTTCTTACTCAAATATGCCACATGATCCATATGTTCCTTTAAACTTTGTTTTTCTCTTGTACCGGGAATTATATGGCCCGTATAAAAATTCTGCTCTGAAAATTCATCTTCTTCCATATCCCTTCTCCCTTACTTTTTCTGATTCGTTTATCGCACATCTCTTTCTCTTATTTCATAATATATCTCACCAATCGCTTTGTCAATATTTTTAATTAAAGACATAAATAGAAATTTAATTTCGGATTTCCAATCATTTGAAAGCTTTTTCTTGCATCACAAATGCATTTGTGCTAGTCTATTCCAGTCAGTTTTTAGTCATCACTAAAAACTGTGAGTTGAAAAATGTCTTTAATCAAAAAAGAAGCATCCTGCTCTGATTGAATATCTTTCAGCGCAATGCTTCTTTTTATTTTATCTATTATATATCTCCAAGTTTTCTTACGGCGTCATCCCTTTCAGCTTCTCCGTCTCCTCCCGGATCCGCGCGGCCTCCTCATCAGTCGGCTTCTCCGGCTTTTTGAAGCGGATTGTTTTCTGAACAGCGGAGATCTGAGCCTTTAGCTCATGCTTTTTGTCCTTGTCGACGGTCTTGCGGTTCTCGGCGAGGTATTGCTGGGCTTTGACGATTGCGGTGTTGGCGTCGCTGATGGCGTCGAGCTGCTCCATCCTGTGATGGTCCTCGTGCTCGTACATTGCGGCGTCGTGGATGGCCTTTTCGATCTCCTCATCGGAAAGCTTGTTGTTCGCGGTGATCGTGATGCTCTGCTCTTTGCCGGTACCGAGGTCTTTTGCGGAGACGTTGACGATTCCGTTCGCATCGATGTCAAAGGTGACCTCGATCTGCGGTACTCCTGCCATGGCACGCTTGATGCCGCTTAGGCGGAAATTGCCGAGGAGCGTATTGTCGCGCGCGAACTGACGCTCGCCCTGCAGGACCTTGATTTCCACCGAGGTCTGGAAATTTGCCGCAGTTGTAAACACCTTGCTGTAGCGGGCCGGGATTGTCGTGTTGCGGTCGATAATCTTTGTCGCGATGCCGCCGACCGTCTCGATTGAGAGGGAAAGCGGCGTCACATCCATCAGGATCAGGTCTGCCGCTGCACCGGTCGTCACGAGGCCGCCAAGCTTGGCACCCTGCACCGCTGCTCCGAGTGCTACGCATTCATCCGGATTGAGGTTGCGGGATGGCTCTTTTCCGGTCAGGCGGCGTACCTTCTCCTGTACCGCCGGGATCCGGGTCGAACCTCCGACGAGCAGCACCATACCAAGCTGTGCGGTCGAAACGCCTGCATCCCCGAGTACCTTGCGCACCGGGATCTCCGTCCGATCGACGAGGCTGCGGGTAAGGTCATCAAATACCGCGCGGGAAACATCCATGTCCAGATGCTTCGGCTCCCCGTGGATAGTTGTAATAAAAGGAAGATTGATATTTACGATCGTCTGGGAAGAGAGCGTTTTTTTCGCCTCCTCTGCGGCTTCGCGCACCCGGTGAAAGGCGACCGGATCTTTCGCCAGATTGATTTT
>OLPO01002460.1_pt1 | contig 11515 bp, 7 predicted proteins | sample 1672831 | NCBI WGS metagenome assembly OLPO01 (sample SAMEA3136728, study PRJEB25190) | human gut metagenome
ATGTTGTTTTATATGTAAGACATTATGGTTATACATCGTATTACATTTCATATTCAAGTAGAATACCATGGTATGTACGACAGATTGGATATTTTGCGCCGACAGCATTTTATATATTTTTGTCAACATTACCAGAAAAAAAGGATGCTAAAGTTCCAATAATGTTATATATTTTATATGCATTTTTATCTTTAGGAACGGGACGAAGAGTAAATTTTATTACAAGTTTACTTATAATTTTTGCATATGCAATGTGTAGAAATAAAATAAAACCAGGTGAAAAACCGTGGATTGGAAAAAAAGGTATTTGGGCAATATGTTTATGTGTTCCAATACTTATGGGAGCAATGTATTTATTTGAATATATTAGATCTAATAATTATGTAGGGCATGCAAATGATTATTCTCCTATTGTAGGCTTTTTTGTAAGACAAGGTACATCTGTAAATGCAGTAAAGTATGCTGAGTTATATAAAAATAATTTAGATTCTGAAGCACACTATTCTTTATATAATATATTGAGATGGCTACAAAATAGTCCATTTAATAGCTTATTTAATTTGAATTTAGATTTTTCTTTTGGAAATCAATCATTAAGTACTGCTTTACATGGAACATATTTAGCGGATTTTGTTTCCTACTATGCAAATTCATATGGGTATGCAGTTGGTACTGGATACGGTTCATGTTACTTTGAAGAACTGTATATTGATTATGGATATATAGGTGTATTTATAGGAAATATTATTTACGGCTTGACTTTTAGATTATTATCCAAAATTATATCTGATGGCAAAAATGTTTGGAAGATAGCAGTTGGTCTTTTTATGTTAAATTCTTTATTTCAGGCACCGCGATCAACATTTGATGCATTTGTTGGAAGATTGTTATATCCAGAATTTTGGGCTCCGATAATAATAATTTGGGGATTAGCTTATTTGACTTCCAAATCGAAGCATAAAATTGTAATTTAAAATTAAGAGGAATAGTTAGAAATATGAAAAAAAAGTCACTTGGTCTAAATGCATTATTAAATGGTATAAGAACAGTTTTGAATACATTATTTCCATTAATTACGTTTCCATATATTTCCAGAGTTCTTTCTGTCGAAAATGTAGGGAAATATAATTTTGCATTATCAGTTATTCAATATTTTTTACTGATTGCCGCATTGGGGATATCGACATATGCAGTTAGAGAAGGAACAAAATTTCGGGATGATAAAAAAAAGTTCAGTATATTTGCTAATGAAATATTTACAATTAATATTATATCAACAATAATAGCTTATATTTTATTAGTGTTTACAGTTGCAGCTGTTCCTAAATTTAAAGATTATGCGGTGATAATTGCTGTGTTTAGTATTGAAATTCTTTTTACAACGATCGGAACAGAATGGATTTACTCTATATATGAGGAATACGCGTACATAACGATTCGAAGTATTATATTTAAAGTAATTTCAATTATCTTGCTGTTTTTGCTTGTTAAAAAACCTGATGACTATATTGTATATGCAGGAATAACAGTATTTGCAAATGCAGGATCTAATATATTGAATTTTATTCATGCTAAAAAGTATTGTTCGTTAAAATTTGATATAGGTTTGGCATTAAAGAGACATCTGAAACCTATTATGATTATTTTTGCATCTACAGTTGCAACAACTATTTATATTAATTCCGATACGACCATGTTAGGATTTATGGGAACAGATTTCGAAGTAGGCATATATTCTGTTTCCTCAAAAATATATAGGATCGTAAAACAGATGTTGGCGGCTATTTTGATTGTTACAATTCCGCGGTTATCATTGTTAATGGGACAAAAAAGGATAGAAGAATATAAAAATATTTTAACTCAGATTTTTAATGTCCTGGTTATGTTGGTGTTTCCATCGGTTACCGGATTGATATTATTAAGCAAAGAAGTCGTATTATTGATTTCTGGAAAAGAATATATAAAAGCTACAGGTTCATTGAAATTATTAAGTATAGCGCTTATATTTTGTATTTTTGGATGGATATATAATCAGTGTGTATTAATTCCGGCGCGTAAGGAAAAAATCGTGCTTATAGCAACCTTGGTTAGTGCATTAGCAAATATTGCAATAAATTTTGTTTGTATTCCATTTTGGAGAGAAAATGCAGTGGCTTTTTCAACTATAGTTGCAGAAGCTATAATGATGCTTGTTTGTGTTTATGTTGGACGGAAAATTGTTCGACTTAATGCAGGCGTAGCATATAATATTTGTACGGTTTGTGCCGGATGCATTGGTATATGGATGAGCTGTAAATTTGTAAAACATTTTTCTCTTTCAAGTATTGCAACATTAGTATTATCTATATTATTATCGTGTATTGTATATGGAATGTGTCTTATATTGATGAGAAATAAAGTTATATGGGCATTTTTTAAGAAAAAAAATAAAAGTGAATTACATTAGAATAGAGTATGAAAATGCTCAGGAAGCAAGGTACTTCCTGAGCATTTTCTCAAATCATCATTTCTCCCGCAATTTCAGAACATCCTCAAGTGGCAGCCCTGAAAATCTGCTGATATCCTCGGGTGAGAACCTGGGATCCTCTAGCATGCGCTGTGCAGTAAGTAAAGCATGTTCCTGAAGACCTTGGGATAGACCCTGGGCGTGACCTTGGGATAGACCTTCGGCGCGTGCATCATCGCACATTTCCTGAACAGCCTGACACATATTAACACTCCCTTCTGTTTCTGTGAAACGTAAATTGATACCGGTTATGGAGTCAATGACTCGGGCTGCTTTGAGCTCGAGTGAGCGGAAGCCAGGGGTCTGTGATGTGAGTTCCTGAAGCTTCCGTTTATCTTTGGAGTATTTGATGAAGAGCATGACTTCTTTGAGATTGCTCTGGAGTTTGTCAAGTTCTTCATCTTTTATCTCGGCGGGTGAGAAGAGATTGATCCGGTAATCCGGGACCATGGAAAGAATTTCGGGGTCCTGGACAGAGAGCATTTCGTGGAGGCTTCTGGGAGCTTTCCAGGTGTCGGAACCGAAGTACACGACTGTGGGTATGACCGGGATCAGCCGGTCATCCTTGTAGAAGCCGGTGAGATATTCTCCGGATGTGGAGGGCCATTGCTTTGCTTCTCTGTGGGTTGTCAGCCATGTAATCTTTGGTGATGGTATCCTTTGTACCCATAGGTTTCACCACCTTCGATCTTGTTATGTGATCAGAGTTATTTTATCATCTGATCCATTTTCAGGGTAACATAGTTCATTGCTTTTGGAAAGAGGATTTTGTGAAAAAGCTTCAGAGCTGCGCAGGTAAGGCGGATATGTTTGTCGAACGGAGTCGAAATAAATCAATAGACAAAAAGAGCGTATTGTGCTACTCTGAAAGCACGAATCACGTGGCGATTGGCATATTTGTATGTGATTTTTCGCATTGAAAGGGAGTGGAACGCGGAATATGAAGAGACCGAAGCTACCGGTGGGAATTGAGAATTTTCAGGAAATTCGTCAGGCGGATTTTTATTATGTAGATAAGACCAGGCTTATCGAACAACTGATCGATCAGTGGGGGAAAGTAAATCTTTTTACGAGACCTCGGCGTTTTGGGAAAACATTGAATATGAGTATGCTTCGTTGTTTCTTCGAGATCGGGGCAGATGAAGCGCTGTTTGAAGGTCTTTATATTTCCCGGAAACAAGAATTGTGTGAACAGTATATGGGGAAATTTCCGGTAGTGTTTTTATCGCTGAAGAATGTTGATGGACTTACCTTTGAGAATGCACGCTATCAGCTGACAGAACTGGTAGGCAGAGAGGCCAGTCGTTTTCTGTTTTTATTGGAGAGTGACAGACTGACAGAAACGGATAAAGATATATATCGTACATTGATCTCTGTGGAGAATGGCCGATATTCTATGGATGAAAATATTCTTTCTTCTGCGTTGCAGATATTGTCTCAGCTGTTGCATAAGCATTATGGGCAGAAGACGATCATTCTTATAGATGAATATGATGTTCCTCTGGATAAGGCTTTTCAGCATGGATATTATAAAGAAATGGTGCTCATGATACGCGGTGTGTTCGGACAGGCACTTAAGACTAACGATTCTCTGTATTTTGCAGTATTAACAGGGTGTCTTCGCGTGTCTAAAGAGAGTATTTTTACAGGACTTAATAACTTCAAAGTGCTTTCGATCACGGATCATCGATTTGATGAGCATTTTGGTTTCACAGATGATGAGGTCTGCAGATTGCTTACAGCATATGGCATGGAGGATCATCTTTCCGAAACAAAGGAATGGTATGATGGATATCATTTTGGAAATACGGATGTGTACTGCCCATGGGATGTGATCAATCATGTAGATTGTCTGCGTGGGAATCCGGATGCGGAGCCGCTGTCTTACTGGATCAATACCAGTGGGAATGAACTGGTAAGGAGATTTATTGACAGGGCAGATAAGACTACAAGAGATGAGATAGAGCGTCTGATCGCAGGTGAGTCTATTGAGAAAACGGTCCGTATGGAGTTGACCTATGATGAAATCGATAATAGTCTGGATAATCTCTGGAGTGTATTATTTACTACAGGATATCTTACACAGGCAGGGAAGACCGAACGAGGAGTGTATCGTCTGACCATTCCGAACAGGGAGATAAGAGAAGTTTATGTGCTTCAGATAAAGGAATGGTTTGACCGCGCAGTGCTGAAAGAGGCGGAGCCGACGAAAAATCTGCTGAAAGCAATAAAAGAAGGGAATGCAGGTGAGATTGAGGAACGCCTTACAAAGATTCTGGGAAATACGATCAGTATTTTTGATACAAAAGGACGAAATGAAGAAAAAGAAATTTTTTATCATGGACTTTTGTTGGGGCTTTTGCGTAGTGATCCAAACTGGCTTGTTCAGTCTAATGCGGAATCTGGAGATGGTTTTGCAGATATTCTGGCAGAACCGGAAGATCCGGATGCCGGGATCGTTATCGAGCTGAAGTATTCTCAGACTTTTTCAGGGCTGCAAAATGCATGTGAAAGAGCGCTGGCACAGATCAGAGAAAAGCGGTACGATGAACGGTTACGTAATGAAGGAAGAAATAATATTCTGGCGTATGGAGTTGCTTTTTGTAAGAAGCGATGTAAAGTGGCTGTTCAGAGGCTGTAAATCTGCTGGAAATATAGATAATATTATTGATGTTCATACAGAAAGATAAGAACAATTCTGATCGATCTGTATGACACATCAATATATAAGATAAGTTATAAATATTAACATACAAAGGAGAGCTAGAAATGGGAAAATATTTTGGTACAGATGGCTTCCGTGGAGAAGCGGGTGTTTCGTTGACGGCGGATCATGCATTTAAGATCGGGCGTTTTCTGGGATGGTATTATAATGAGCTGCGCAGAAGAGCGGGGGAGACGGCTGCGGCCAGGATCGTGATCGGCAAGGATACCCGACGTTCCAGCTATATGTTTGAGTATTCGCTGGTTGGCGGGCTGGTGGCATCCGGAGCGGATGCTTATCTTCTTCATGTGACAACAACGCCGTCTGTGGCTTATGTTGCCCGTACCGATGGTTTTGACTGCGGTATTATGATCTCTGCCAGCCATAATCCTTATTATGATAACGGGATTAAGCTGATCAACGGCCAGGGTGAGAAGATGGAAGAGGAGATCATCGCTCTGGTGGAGGATTATCTGGATGACCGTCTTCAGCTGTTCGGAGAGAAATGGCATGAGATTCCTTTTACAAAGGGCGGTGAGATCGGCAGGACGGTGGATTATTCGGCAGGCCGGAACCGTTACATAGGATATCTGATCTCCCTGGGAGTATATTCCTTTAAGGGAATGCGGATTGGTCTGGACTGTGCCAACGGAAGTGCATGGAATATCGCAAAGGCGGTTTTTGATGCGCTGGGAGCGAAGACTTATGTGATCAATGCTGAGCCGGATGGTACCAATATCAATAACAATGCCGGTTCCACCCATATTGAGGGTCTCCAGAAGCTTGTAGTGGAGAAGGGGCTGGATGTTGGCTTTGCCTACGACGGAGATGCGGATCGTTGTCTCTGTGTGGATGAGAAGGGAAATGTGGTCAGCGGGGATGCGATCCTTTATGTGTACGGCCGTTATATGAAGGAGCGTGGAAAGCTTCTCACCAATACGGTTGTAACTACGGTAATGTCCAATTTTGGCCTTTACAAGGCTTTTGATGCTCTTGATATCGAGTATGCGAAAACAGCAGTAGGGGATAAATATGTTTATGAATATATGATGCAGAATGGCTGCCGTATTGGTGGTGAGCAGTCCGGGCACATTATTTTTTCCAAGTATGCATCTACCGGGGATGGCATCCTTACAAGTCTGAAGATGATGGAAGTTATAATGGCAAGGAAGAAAAAGCTCAGTGAGCTTACTGCTGATCTGGCGATCTATCCCCAGGTTCTTGAGAACGTGCGTGTCCATGACAAGGCAGCAGCGCAGGCAGATGTGGATGTGCAGGCAGCAGTAGAGAGTGTGGCTGAGGCGCTTGGAGACACCGGAAGGATCCTGGTGAGAGAATCCGGTACAGAACCTCTGCTTCGTGTTATGGTTGAGGCAGAGAGTGAGGAGCTTTGCAGAAAATATGTGGACCAGGTGGTTGAGATCGTCCGTAAGAAGGGGCATGTGGCAGAGTGATGTCCTGGATGCAGACCGCAGGTGTCTGAAGAACGGAGCAGTCAGAAGAATATAAAAATGCAATAAGAGGAGAAAAAAATCATGTGTGGAATTGTAGGTTTTACAGGCAGGCATCAGGCAGCACCCATCCTTCTGGACGGGCTTTCCAAACTGGAATACAGGGGATATGATTCCGCCGGCATCGCAGTGCGTGACGGGGAAAAGGATATCGAGATCATTAAGGCGAAGGGCCGTCTGAAGGTCCTTCTGGAGAAAACAAACGCAGGTGAATCTGTTCCGGGTATGTGCGGGATCGGTCATACCCGCTGGGCAACTCACGGAGAACCATCAGAGGTCAATGCCCATCCTCATGTCAGTGATAACGGAAATGTGGCAGCTGTGCATAACGGCATTATCGAGAATTACCAGGAGCTGAAGGAGAAGCTTCTCCGCAGGGGATATTCTTTTTATTCTTCCACAGATACGGAGGTTGCTGTGAAGCTGGTGGATTATTACTACCAGAAATACGGCGGATCTCCGGTTGAGGCAGTGCGTCATGCCATGGTGCGTATCCGTGGTTCCTATGCGCTGGCAATGATGTTCCGTGATTATCCGGAAGAGATCTTTGTAGCGAGAAAAGACAGCCCTATGATCCTGGGTGTGGAGAATGGAGAATCCTATATCGCATCGGATGTTCCTGCGATCCTGAAGTATACAAGAAATGTTTATTATATCGGAAATCTGGAGCTGGCATGTGTAAAACCGGGTGAGATCACTTTTTACAATCTGGATGGTGAGGAGATCGAGAAGGAGCCTAAGATCATTGAGTGGGATGCAGAGGCGGCGGAGAAAGCCGGTTTTGAGCATTTCATGATGAAGGAGATCCATGAGCAGCCGAAAGCAGTCGCAGATACACTGAATTCCGTTATCCGGGAGGACAAGCTGGATCTGACAGAGATCGGTCTGGATGATGAGAGGATCCGCAGCATCAGCCAGGTTTATATCGTGGCCTGCGGCTCTGCTTACCATGTGGGAATGGCACAGTATGTGATCGAGGATCTTGCAGGTCTTCCGGTGCGTGTGGAGCTTGCTTCGGAGTTCCGTTACCGGAAGCCGCTTCTGGATCCTGATGGCCTGGCAGTGATCATCAGTCAGTCCGGTGAGACTGCGGACAGTCTGGCTGCGCTTCGGGAATGTAAGGAGAAGGGGATCCGCACACTGGCTATCGTCAATGTGGTCGGCTCTTCCATTGCAAGAGAGGCGGATCATGTATTCTACACACTTGCAGGACCGGAGATCTCGGTTGCTACCACCAAGGCGTACAGTACACAGCTGATCGCTTCCTATGTGCTGGCATTGCAGATGGCACTGGTCCGCGGAAAGATCTCAGAGGAGCAGTGTGAGTCCTACATTAAGGAACTGAAGACACTTCCGGACAAGATCGGCAGGATCATCGAGGATAAGGAAAGGCTTCAGTGGTTTGCCTCCAAGCAGGCCAATGCAAAGGATATCTTTTTTATCGGAAGAGGGATCGATTATGCCATCAGCCTTGAGGGCAGCCTTAAGATGAAGGAGATCAGCTACATTCATTCTGAGGCGTATGCGGCTGGCGAGCTGAAGCATGGCACCATTTCCCTGATCGAGGACGGCACCCTTGTGATCGGTGTCCTGACACAGCCGGAGCTTTATGAGAAAACAGTCAGCAACATGGTGGAGTGCAGAAGCCGTGGGGCCTATCTGATGGGGCTTACTACGTTTGGAAACTATAATATCGAGGATACTGCAGATTTTACGGTTTATATCCCGAAAACAGATCCGCATTTTGCAACTTCTCTGGCAGTGATCCCGCTGCAGCTTCTGGGCTACTATGTCAGTGTAAATAAAGGTCTGGATGTGGATAAGCCGAGAAATCTTGCTAAGAGTGTTACCGTGGAATAAGGATATCTGTTTCATGGAAGGAACATTTTAGAGGCAGTTCCGTGACATCGTGAGAGCATAAAAGGATCATGATATCACGGAACTGTTTTTGCATTTGGCGATTTACGATATTTCTTGCTTTTATCAATAAAAAAGCGTAAAATGATTAGGATATTTGAATCTGTACAGAGAGTGTCCATATGAAATATTCTCTGTACCATCAAAAATGGAGGATTGCATATGAGAAAAATGGGAAAACATATCCCAGGGCTGATCGTGACGCTTGTGGTTCTGATCACAGCGATCGTATTTGCGGTCATGCTTCTGAATATGAAGGTGATCCCGACGAAGTTCATTGCAGTGATCGGACTGGTAATGCTGGTCCTGATCATGATCGTCGGAGCGCTTGTATGGAGTACGGATGGTAAGATAAGATTTGTAGTGGGAGTGATCCTGGCAGCAGTTTTTGCAGCAGTATTCATTCTCGGAAGTATGTATGTTTATAAGACACATTCCACACTGGCAGGGATTTCCGGTGTGAACACAGAGGTTACGGAGGTTGGTATTTATGTCCGTGCAGATGATTCTGCAGATTCCATAGAGGCTACAGCAGATTATGTGTATGGTGTGCTGACAGATCTTGACAGAGCCAATTCTGACAAGGCTATCCAGGAAGTGGATTCCGAGACAGGCAAGACCGTGCAGGTCCAGGAGTATGCAGGACTTACAGAGCTGGTTGACGGTCTTCTGAACGGACAGACAGGTGCGATCGTGCTGAACAGCGCATATTTAAGCGTTATTGAAGAGATGGATGGATATTCCGATATTTCTTCCAGGATCAAAGAGCTGACCGTGAAGAAGGTGGAGACAACCATTGAGCCCCAGGAGACAGAGGCGAAGGCTGAAGAGAGTACCAATGACGGTTCTGTATATACCATCTTTATCAGTGGTATCGACAGCCGCAGCGGTCTTGTTGCAAAGAGCCGAAGCGATTCCAATATCATTGCTACGGTAAATACAGCTACCAGACAGGTGCTTCTGGTTTCCACACCGCGTGATTATTTTGTACCGCTTTCTATTTCAGGCGGACAGAGAGATAAGCTGACACATGCAGGTATCTATGGTATCAATGTATGTATGGATACTCTGGGAATGCTTTACAACGAGGATGTCAACTATTATTTCCGTATCAACTTTGCAGGATTTGAGCAGCTGATCAATGCGCTTGGCGGAGTTACCGTTTATTCTGACTATGACTTTGATTCCAAGAATGAGACAGGATATCACTTCAATCAGGGAGAGAACTACCTGAACGGTGAGCAGGCTCTGGTATTCAGCCGTGAGCGTTATGCCTTTAAAGAGGGCGACCGTCAGCGTGGCAAGAACCAGATGGCAGTGATCAAGGGTGTGATCAACAAGGCTCTTTCACCGGAGCTTCTGAAGAATTATTCTTCTGTTCTTTCCAGCATCCAGGGATGCTTTGAGACCAATATCTCCTATGAGGAGATCGCCAGACTGCTCCAGCAGCAGCTGAACAACGGCGGTGACTGGAACATCGTAAGCTACAGTGTAAATGGTACCGGTGACACACAGAAGCCGTACTCCATGAGCCAGAAGGCTTACGTTATGATCCCGGATGAGTCTACCGTTCAGAAGGCGGAGGCCATGATGAAGAAGGTTCGTGACGGAGAGACTGTTTCCCAGGAGGAGGCAGACAGTGCAACATCAGTGGCAGCAGCTACGGATAATGATGCACAGGCAGCTGCAGAGGAAAGTACAGCAGAAGCGCAGGGTGAGACTGCAGATGCCACACAGAATGGCACAGCAGATGCCCAGGCAGCAGACGGAACTGTTGCAGAGTAGTAAGATAAACTTATTAAAATTTTAGCATAAGAACAGCCGGGGAAGCGTAAAGCTTTCCACCGGCTGTTTTTTCATGAGAAACAGAACGAAAAAAATCCACCGGCGATCACCGATGGATTTTTTTTTACAGGATCTCTTTCAGATATCTTTCCAGGGCATCCTGCCATGTTGGAAGTGGCTGGAAGCCGTTTTTTACAAGCTTGGATTTATCCAGGCGGCTGTTGAATGGACGTACAGCCTTGGAAACGCCATACTCTGCAGTTGTGACAGGAGATACCTCTACTTTTTCGTATTCCTTGTGGCCGAGGGCAGCAGCCTGGCGGAAGATCTCTTTAGTGAAATCATACCAGCTGATGAATCCGCCTTCGTTGGTTGCGTGATAGTAGCCGTATTTCTCTGTCTCGACCATGTCTACCAGAAGACGTGCAAGGTCGTAGGTGTAGGTCGGAGTTCCGATCTGGTCACTGACTACGGTAAGCTTGTCATGGGTTTTTCCCAGATTTACCATGGTACGGATAAAGTTTTTGCCGTTTTTGCCGAATACCCATGCAATACGTACGATAAAGAATTTATCTACAGTGCCGGATACTGCCAGTTCACCGTCAAGCTTGGTCTGACCGTATACGTTCTGTGGAGCGTAGTCCTTGCAGTCCGGATCCCATGGTGTGGTTCCCTGGCCGTCAAAAACGTAGTCTGTGGAAATATACATCATCTTGATGCCAAGCTCCTTGCAGATGTCCGCAATGTTCTGTGTTCCTACAACATTGACAAGACGTACCTTCTCACGGTTTTCCTCGTCCTCTGCAGCATCTACGGCTGTCCATGCGGCACAGTGTACTACTGCATCAGGCTTTACCTCACGGATGGTTTTTGCTACCGCTTCTTTATCTGTGATATCAAGCTGCACATAAGGCATGGTGGTAACAGGAGTACCATCAGCGATGCCGCTGTAGGAAGGAGCAATGTCACTTCCTACGCCTTCATATCCACGGCCGGACAGTTCATTCATTACGTCATGGCCAAGCTGGCCGCCAACACCTGTTACGAAAAATTTCATGCTTTAACCTCCTCGCGGTTTCCATACATTTTTTC
>OLPO01002470.1_pt1 | contig 11473 bp, 11 predicted proteins | sample 1672831 | NCBI WGS metagenome assembly OLPO01 (sample SAMEA3136728, study PRJEB25190) | human gut metagenome
AGGTCTGCTGCTGCTCGGCGCGACGGGCGGTGAGTTCCTCCTTCAGCGCAGCGTTTTCCGCCATCAGCGCGGCGAGCTCCACCTCCGGCACTTCCTGCACCGGCTCGGCGGAAACTTCGCTTTTCTGCGTCAGCAGCGCATGGTCGAAATGTCCTTCGGTGTAGTTCTCGCCGTAGCAGTATGCCACAAAATCCAGAAGAATATAGAGATTTTCCAGACACAGCGCTGCCTGCTCTTCGGTGATTTTCTTGCCGGTGTGGGCGGCGTTGTTGCCCATGCGACGGATCAGATCCATCCGCCGCCAGATGTCCGCGCCCACGATGTCCCGGAAGTCCTCGGTATTCATGAGGCTCACCAGAGAGTCCTGATAAGGCATGACCAGCGCCTTGTCCACGGAATACATCCACTTCACGGCAAACTCCATCGCCCTGCGGCAGTTCAGCACACAGGCAGAAGGATCGATATGTAGAATCCGCTCAGCGGAAACCGCAACGGAGGCAAAAGGCTCAAATTGCGGGTTTGCAGCGAAAATATCAAAGTTGGTCATGGATAGTCACCCCACATCTGTTTCTCTGTATTTACGGTTCCGGAATAGCGCCTATTGTAATTGTTCTTGTAGTGCGCAAGCAAATTTCACAAAAAGAATTTCCAAAGTCGGTTATCGAGATATAGCTTTCCTCAAACTTCGTTTTGTTATATGGAGGGGCTTGATGCTCAATCGTTTTTATTTGTGATTCTATGTATTGGTGTTTCTTTAATGGCTCATATAGGGTTTTATTTGTGAGTGAAGCTAGTGTAGCGCTTTCAAGTAGCCCAAGGCGAATCAAATTATCAAAATATTTACCAATTTCAAATGGGTATTCACATTCAGCCAACTCTCCAACATTAGAAAAATTTTTAACGACGTCGAAACCCGCCTGTTCTTCATTTACACGCCGAAGGGTAATTGTTGGTATAATTGTATTTGAAGACATGTAACGAAGAATTTTAGCTTCATCAGGACTAAGTTGCTTAATAATTTCTACAAAGCCAGGATGAATTCCATCTTTCATTGTCTCGTTCATAGAGTTAGCCAGTAGTTGGGCATACAGTTCTCTTATTTCTATATCTTCCGTTATACTTGCGTTTTGTAGAGTTGGTACTGCAATTCTTGGGGATGGCGGAACAATATTCTCTGATGGTATATTTTTCAGCTTCTCTTCAAGCATTTTGCGCAAATCAGATAGTAGCTCTTCCCGCAACTGTGGATAATACTCTCGAAACATGGAAAGGGCCATATGCGTAGCGTCTGCCACGGATAATCCAATATACTGCTCTGCGATGAACGTATTTCCGTGTGAGCCAAGTCCTGCATTTTGGTTGATTTCTGTCTTGTCATTCATCGTTTTTCCCTTCTTTATGGTTGTTCTGGATTCCGATAAACGTATTGTTGCTGCCAGACGATGTCTGATTGATTGTAGTAGAATTAGATTTGTGTTTTCCTGAAAGAATTTTTTTTATGAGTCCAAAAATGCCGGTTATAATGGCAACTACTATTGGAGCTATCAACGCAACCTGTGCGCTTGAGTCTAATGAAGAAAACCATGCCATTTTGCTTCACCTCACCCGAAATATTTCTGCATCAGACTGTCAAACAGCAGCTGTGCTTCGTCCAACGCCTTCTGTACGGCAACTTTTGATTTGTCGGTTTGTTCGATGAAGGCCGCCATCTGTTCTTGAAGTGCCAATGGAGGAACCATAATCTGCTGCACCCGCAAATCAGATAGGTTGATTTGCTGCAGTGTGGCACCCCTTGTATGCTCTTGTATGTACCGCTGACTCTCATCTGTATTGAGATAGGCATTCAGATACACAGGATTGATTTTATTACGATCATATCGGACAACTGCTATACCACGGGTGACATTCATCCCATTGAAGCGGATATCGGTTAATGCAGTTATTCCTGTCGTTCCTCTCACGGTAATAAGCAATTCATCTCCGTATAGCTCGGTTTTTTTGAATCCGTCACCGATAGAACGATCAATGTACTTAATCGATGCAGTCGATATCTTACCATCTACCATATCGACAGGGCGTAGAACTCCCATATCTCCCGTGCCATCGTCGCCAGGTTGCACTATTCCGTAGGACAGCCCTGCACCTTCAATTATAAGATCTATCAGTGCTATGTGCGGATGGTTTCCATCACCAAACAATTCGACAAATCGGGCTTTGACAAGCTCATCCAGTTTTTGGAGCTGCTGCTGGCGAGTTTCTATAATTTTCTCAGCTTTATCAAGCACATCCACAATTTGCTTCTGCGTTAACAAAGCAGGTATTGGCACCTCAAAATTGCGTAGTATAGAAAGATTAATATTATTCTGCGCAACTCCTCGTCCCAAAGCGGTTACATGCGACTTCTTAGATTTAAGGAAGTAGTACAGATAATCCGTTAAAGCTTCCGACTGATTTTTGATAGTAATTCCAGCAATAGCTTGATTTGTACAGGCTTTTATTGTCAGTATTCCCACTTCGCCAAGCGTTGCAAAAATAGTAAATAGAATTGTTCCGGCCGAAAGTATTTTTGCAGACGAGCCTTCAAGTCCTGCCTGTGTAATATACTCATCCACTTCACCGACATACTTTCCTTTTATATTCCCTATTTTAATCCACGGGATAGTGCCACCCTCCCAGAATTCTGTGATTGCCCTTGACGGGGTCCCACCAGAAACAACATCGCAGAGTTCCCCAAGTTTGTATTTCATTCCTTCATCCCCACAAATCCGAATTTAGTCACGATCCAAGCAGTTCTTCCAGCTTGCTCATTTCCTCACCAATCTCCAGTTCCAACTCTCTCAGCTGGGCCATAATCTCGCTGGTAGGCGGATACTCCACGGGCTTATACTCGGTTTTCTTGTATTTATTTATGGACAGGTCATAGCCATTTTCTACGATCTCCGCCTTGGGCACGAAGAAGGATTTTTCCGTGCGCTGGCGGTCTTTTTCGGCATCCAGATTGCGGAACCGTGCAATGATATCAGGGATATCGTTGTCTGCCACCGGGCTGCGCTTATCGTCCAGCGAAAAGCCGTCGGCGGTCATGTCATAGAACCACACATTGTCTGTACCACCGTGGCCGGTCTTGGTGAAGATCAGCACCGCGGTAGACACCCCTGCATAGGGCTTGAATACGCCGCTGGGCATGGAGATCACGGCCTCCAGCCGGTTGCCGTCCACCAGCTCTTTGCGGATGGCTTTGTGTGCGGTGGAAGAGCCGAACAGCACGCCGTCCGGCACGATGCAGGCGCAGCGCCCGCCGATGCGGAGCATCCGCAGAAACAGAGCCAAAAACAGCAGTTCCGTTTTCTTGGTCTTGCAGACTTTCAGCAGATCTGCCGAAACGGTGTCTGCGTCCAGGCTGCCCTTGAACGGTGGATTGGCAAGAATCAGAGAATACTTTTCCTTGTCCGGGTTCTGATCGGACAAGCTGTCCCGGTATTCGATAAAGGGGTTGTCGATACCATGGGTCATCATGTTCATCGCGCCGATGCGGAGCATGGTTCTGTCCATGTCGTAGCCGAAAAACATGTGGTTCATATAGTGATCCTTCTTCTGGCGGTTGAAGAAGATTTCTTCTTTGCGGTGCTCCTTCAGGTATTCGCCTGCCGAGACCAAGAAACCCGAAGTACCGCAGGCCGGGTCGCAGATCACATCGTCCGCTTTTGGGTCCATCAGCTCCACCATCATGCGGATAATGTGGCGTGGGGTACGGAACTGACCGTTACGGCCGGACTGGCTGATTTTGCTGAGCAGATATTCATAGGTATCGCCCCGCACATCCACCGCCTGAGATTCACTCATCAGGCGGTAAATCTCGTCCAGTGCATCCACTACTTTGGACAGCAGCAGCGGCGTGGGCAGCTTGAAAATGGCATCGTCCATGTACTTGGAATAGGCGCTGTTCTTATCCCCGTGGAGGTTCTTGATGAACGGAAACACCCACTCCTGCATCACGCTGTACATCTTTCCGGCGGGGAAATCGTGGAATACACTCCACTTAAGCTGCTGGCCGTCGATGGTACGGTCACCGACCTGCACCTCATCCGCAAAAATGCTCTGATACGGCAGTCCCAGCATGGCAGCTTCCTTGGCCCGGAGATTGTCGGTGTCATCCAGATCATGGATGAACATCAGATAGGTGATCTGCTCAATGACCGTGAGGGGGTTGGTCATGCCGGATGACCAGAATATGTCCCAAATGCCGTCGATTTTGTTTTTCAGCTCGCCAGTAATCATGTGGTCTCTCTCCCTGTTCCAAGTATAAGAAGTGTAGCGTCCGCCGCCGATTTTCAAGATTTCTCCAGACTTTATCAAATCCGCCAGTGCGCGCTGGACGGTGATCTGGCTGATATCCGGGCATTTGGCCATGATTTCACTCTTGGTGATCTTGCCGAGGTGGTTCTTGATGATCTCCCGCACACGGTCGGGCTTGGACAGGCCCTTGGTGGTCAGCAGCTCGATCCGGCTCTCGAAATCCCGGTACGCCGCCACCAGAACACCCAGCATATAGGTGACAAAGGGGGCATAGTCGTTGGTTCCCTCATGCCAGTTATAGGAGCTGGCTTGCAGAGTCTCGTAATAGGTTTCCTTGGTATCGGAAATCAATTTCTCAATACTGATATATTTGCCAACGATATAGCCGGAGCGGTACAGGAGCAGCAGCGTCAGGAGCCTGCTCATGCGGCCATTCCCGTCATTGAAGGGGTGGATGCAGAGAAAATCCAGAATGAAGATGGGAATCAACAGCAACGAGTCAAGGTCGGTGTCTTGCATGGCCGTCTGAAACGCGTCGCACAGTGCGGTGATGGCCTCCGGCGTTTCCCATGCAGGGATCGGTTGAAAGCGGGTAATCCGCTCACCATTCGCCAGCTCTTCTGCAATGACATTGTCGGAGTTTTTGTAGTTTCCCCCGATAGTTTTTCCGCTGAATTTAAATAAGTCGCGGTGAAGCTGCAAAATGATAGATGGCTTTGGAGGAATGAAATCGTGGCTTTCATGGATCGTTGCAAGCACATCGCGGTATCCAGCAATCTCTTTTTCACTGCGAGTTTTTGGCATTGTTTTATCACGCACGATTTTCTTCAGTCTGTCATCCGTGGTGATAATTCCCTCGATGCGGTTAGATGCCTCTGTGCTCTGAATTTTCGCAACTTCCAGAAGTTCAGACAACGCATCCGCTTTAGCCTCGATAAAGAGATTTTGCTGCCCCTTGTATTCGTGAATCTGCGTCAGGTAGGCCACGACCTCTGGCGTCAGCAATTTGTTGTATTCTGTTTTGAAGTCGAACGCTCTCATGCACTGCCCTCATTTGAATTTCAATTTCATCGTATCTCATCGAATGATGCAATTATAGTATATCCTTGAATTACATCGCTGTCAATATCAATTTTCTCATTTTTGCATTAATGATAAAATTAGAATTTGGCTGTCGTCTGCTACGCATCATGTCCCCTCGCAGGCGCTGACAATCGAAAGCTGTATCGTAACGATTTCAGATTGTCAGCAAAAAAGGAAGTCCGCCACTCATCCCAATGTCACTTAGTTAGCAAGGAAGGAACCTCACAAAGACAGCACACAGCAAAGCCAAAGCAAGCTGTGTGCTGTTTTTTGCGACATCAGGGCATGACAACAAAGCGGATCGGAAAATCCGCTTTAAAAAGAATGTTCAAATCACAAAAAATTTGACCATCAGAAAGGAGGGGAAGCAATGTCCGCAGCCGGCTACACCACAATCTACAACGAAGTTCTGCGCGACAGAACGCTTTCCCTCGATGCGAAGGGTCTGTTTGCCGTCATCAAGTCTTTTGTCGGCCTGCCGGATTTCGCGCTCAGCAAGCGCCGTCTCGGCTATGCCTGCTCGGACAGCGGCTACCTGCTGAACGCGGCGTGGAAGGAGCTCAAGCAAAAGGGATATTTGCAGCACTATTTCTCCCAGGCGGAAAATGGTGCGTTCTGTCATGTCTACAACCTGATGCAGCACCCGTCCGAGCCGGTGGACTTCGTCTATTCCCCGTCCATCGACCGCCCGAACGGTGATGTTGCCTGCATTTCCGGTGCGCAGCGCGACTACACCAACATTTCCACCTCGGTCCTGCGCGACAAGACCATTTCTCTTGCCAGCAAGGGACTGTTCGCCCTCGTCAGCCATCTGATGAAGATTCCCGACTTCGTTCTCCGTCCCGAGGGAATCCGTGCGTTCTGCATGGAGAAAGTAAAACATTTCTCGACGCTCTGGAAGCGCTTCAAGATTTCCGGTCTGCTCAAGCAGCACCGTTTCCCTTCCGGTCAGGAGAATCACTGGACCTACGAATATAAGCTCTGCGAGACACCCGATCTGGAAACGCCGTATCTGACCAACTACCACGTTGACGGCTCAGTGTCCACCGTAGCCACGATCGACGGCTTCCTTGCGAAGATCAAAACGCAGGTTTCCCGCATTCGTAAAAACGTGTGTGTTAACAAAAAGGACAAGCCGCGTGCCGTCCGCCGCAGGCTGCGCAGGCAGATCGAGCAGCAGATCAACGCCGACGCGCTCCGCCGTCAGTTCGGCAGCGAGCTGACCGGAACGGTCGTAACGGCAGTCTGCAATATCAAGTACGCAGACAAGCTGTTCATCAAGGGCGCTGTGGTCACGCAGGACAGCCGCGAGCAGGTCTCCCGCCGTATTTCTCAGGAAAGCATGGAACGCTTTCTGAACAGCGTCACGATCGACTTCGGCCGCATCGAAAACCCGGTTGCATACTTACAGACTTCCCTGTATACCTACCATCAGAAGCTGCTGCAGCCTTCGCAGGCCGAGCCAGTCAGCACCGGCACACCCGAGCAGCCGCTGGCCGACTGGGAACTGGAGTGGCTCGAGCGCGTAAAAGCAAAACGTCATTCGCAGGAAACCGAATAACCTTTTAAGCCATGATTGACCTCATGGCTTATGGTCGTGCCCGTAAAATCATATTTTCAGACGAAAACACCGATGACGGCAGAAAAGCCGTCATTTTTCTTTGTCTGCCATACCATTACCCTGATTTTACAGGGTACTCTGTTTACAGGTAGTATGCTGAAAGACAAGATGCTTTTTGAGCAGATGCAAAACAGGCTGATATACTAAAATCCTTACTTACTAAAACTTCTTTATTCAAACTTTACTACTCAATCTTCCTGACAGAAAAGGAGAGAAAAGAGTGAGAAATACACAATCTGAACGAATCTCTGAACTTATAGAAAGAGATAACGTTATAAAGTTACACAGTCTTGACGTTATAACTGCACAGGTGTATAATAAGAGTAACGTTAAACAGTTATAACTTTATAAAGTTGAAAGAGGTGGAGAACATGTCTGCGATATTTGCACTGGCCAACCAGAAAGGCGGCGTGGCGAAAACCACAACGACCGGCATTCTGGCGGCCGGTCTGAAAAAGCAGGGCTTCAGCGTGCTGACGATCGACTGCGACCCGCAGGGCAACCTGTCGATGTCGGTAGCTGCCGAAAATCAGGACAGCGCGACCATGTACGAGGTCATGAAGGGCACGGTCTCGGCGCGGGAGGCCATTCAGCACACACCCAGCTGCGATATCATTCCGGCGAACACCATCCTTGCGGGCATTGAACAGGAGCTGCACAACGTCGGCAAAGAGATGACGCTCCGCGAGAAGCTGCGCGACGAGCAGACCGGCGTAGCGGAAGAATACGATTACATTCTCATCGACTGTCCGCCGTCGCTTGGCCTGCTGACCGTGAACGCCCTGACCGCTGCTGACTATCTGCTCATCCCGACCATGGCGGAGACCTTTGCGGCATCCGGCATTACCCAGCTGTATGATACTTACAAGTCGGTGAAGAAATACACCAATCCGGCGCTCAGGATCGACGGCGTGCTGCTCACGCGCACCGAGCGTACCCGCGTCACCAAGACCATTCAGGAGCTGACCGAGAAGATCGCGGACTACATGGGCGCGGATGTTTACCGCACGACCATCCGCAGCAACGTGATCATCAAGGAAGCGCAGGCTGTGCAGGAGAACGTGTTCGACTACATCGAGAGCAAGGCACAGACCAAGGGCGAGCGCGTTTCCGAGGCCAGCCGGAATTTTGTGAATGACTGTCTGAATTTCGTCAAGGAGTTTGTGGAGAAGGAGAGGGAACAGTAATGGCAAGACTCAGTGCAGAGGAAATGTTCAAGAATATGATCGGCCGCAAGGACGAGGAGCCGCAGCTGGCACAGGAAACCGCTGCCGCGCCGACTGCGGAGAAGAAGAAAGCCTCCACCGTGCAGGTGACCGTGCGTCTGCGCCCGGAGCAGCATAAGCAGCTCAAGGCGGCAGCCTTTCACCGCGACTGCGATATGTCCGAGCTGGTACGGCAGGCACTCGATCAGTTTTTTGCGTAACTTCCGGAAATATTAAAGTTAAAAAGTCACAAAGTTATAGCTTTGTGACTTTTTAACTTCATGCTGAAATTCTGTTATGAAATACAGGATATACGGACAATTTACCGGCAATACAGGCGATAAAAGTGCAGTGATGCCATGAACGTTTATCTCAATCCGCGCAAGCTGCGTATCGTCGGCATGACGAATCACACGCACAATAAATACAAAACCGTGATGGAAATGATGCTGCGCCACAAGGATACCTTCCCGTGGGAACGTCTGTTCAGCCATCACTTCCCGCTGGCGCAGGCAGAGCAGGCCGTGAAGGCCAGCATGACCCGCGAAAGCATGAAGGTCGTTATCGACCCATGGATGGAATAAGCATCCCGCTTCCGTCCCTCTTGTAAAACTGCCGTGCGGCTGAAAAAACGGGGGGCACGGGGCTTCCACCCCGTCAAGCTGGATTTGCACCAGCAAATCCGTTGCTTGTCAGACCATACCACACCTTTTCTTCTCAATAAACAAAACCCGGAGCACAGACTGAAAAAGCAGTCTGTGCTTCGGGTTTATTTGGCGGCGGCAGGTGTGGAGATCAGTTGATTTTTGCTGCCGTAAGAGAAAAGTGCTCCTGAAGCTCGAACAGGGTCCGATCGGGTTTCGGTAAGAGCAGGAGTACTAAAAACAGCTATGAGAATTTGGATAATACTAACGAAATAATTGCAAATTTTCGTTTGGCTATTGTGTTTATTTTGCAAATGTGCTATATATAAGACAAGCAATTCATACGTATGCAAAGAGGTGAAAAGAGTTGAAAACGATTACTTCCGTCGAACTTGCCAAATTAGCTGGTGTGTCGCAATCAACGGTTTCCCGTTGCCTGAATGACAGTCCGCTGGTTTCAGAAGAAACCAAGGCAAGAGTCAAAAAGCTGGCGGAAGAATACTCCTTTCAGTTTAACACTAACGCACGGGGGTTAAAAACCAACCGCACCGGTGTGATCGGATATGTATTCTCAGAGGATTTTACCGGCTTTGCAAACCATTATATTCAAAGTGACATTTACTATCGCATACGTATGCAGCTTGTAAAGGAAGGGCTGGATCTGGTGCCGGTGTTCGATGAAGGGAAATACGGTGAGTTTTTTTCCATCGAAAAGAGTATCAGCAATCGACGGTTTGATGCCCTGATCTTTAACCGACCGCAGGTGGGTGAGCGAGTCAAAAGCCTGCTGCATGAAACAAAAATTCCATTTATCTATATTTACGATACGAATGAATCACTGAATGAGTCGTATATGATCGCACCGAGCCATTCACAGATTGGCGGTCTGGTCGGCAAGGCGTTTTGCGAAGCTGGCTATACACGGTTTGTGGAAATTATCGGACCGCAGGATCGAATCGACGTTATACATAAACATGAAGCTTTTGCACGTGTTTTGCATCAGCATGGGCATAAGCTGTCAGATACGCACATTCTGCATGCAGATTACAACCTGAAGCAGGCTACGCAGCAGGTTTTGGAGCATATTGAACTGTTCCAGCCGGGTACAGCGTGTTTTGCGCAGAACGATATGATGGCATTAGGCGCGCTGGAAGCACTGCGCGAGCAGGGCATTCAGGTGCCGGATGATGTGGCTCTGGTTGGTTCGGATAATATCCCGATGGGCAGCTGGTTTACGCCGCATTTAACCACTGTGGCAGTAGATTATGACAGGATTATCAATTTAACAGTAGAATGGGTCATGGCAATGGCATCAAACAAACTGCCGGATACCTACCGATATATACTGGACAGCAAATTGATCATCCGAGATACATTCTGTCCCTCAGCAGGAGAATAATTCTTTTATTCTCCGCAGATGAATACGTATGCAAACGCGAAAAAGCGTTTCAATTATAAAAAGAAAGAAGGAAAAGAAAATGAAAGGGAAGAAATTGATGGCTATGCTGATGGCGGGATCCTTGCTGCTGGCAGGTCTGACGGGCTGCGGCGGTGCCACTGCAAAGGGCGGCGGTGCTGCGGCAAGTGCGGATGATTACCCGAATGGTCCGGTAACAATCATTTGTCCGTGGGGGTGCCGATGTCATCTCCCGCAAGATCTCGGAGGTGGCCAAGAATTATTTTGATCAGCCGATCATTGTAGAAAATCACACAGGCGCTTCCGGCACCATCGGCATGATGGATGCCATGGATGCGGATGCGGACGGTTATACTATGGTCCTCACCAACGGTCCGTTATTTTCGCTGACTCCGAAGTACATCGATGTATCCTATGAGCTTTCTGATTTCACTATGCTGCGCGGTATGCGTCAGGTTGCGCTGATGATCCTCACCAATCCGCAGAAATCCGGCATGAAGACGTTTGATGATCTGATCAACTACGGCAAAACGCATAAGATCACGTATGCAACTTCTTCCGGCCCGGGCGGTGACCAGTACGTTGTTTCTTCTGCAATGTTCAAGTCGCTTGGTATCGAGGCGGAGCCGGTCGTTATGGGCAGCGAGGCAGAATCGATTAATGCAGTGGTTTCCGGTCAGGTAGACTGCGGTCTGGGTACGCCTCCGGCATACTACTCGCATCAGGAAGAGGGTACGGTCCAGGCGGTCGCAACTTTCTATCCGGAAACGGTTCAGACTCCGTACGGTGAAGTAAAGTCCATCAAGGACTTGGGTGTTGATGTTGAATTTGCCGGCATGGACTGTCTGGCTGTTCGCTCGGACGTTCCGCAGGAGATCGTAGACAAACTGAATGCAATGCTCGATGACGTATATGCCGATCCCAAGTTCACTGGTTTTATGGACGAGATGGGTTATCCGCTGTGGGATGCCAAGGGTGACGAAGTGACGAAGTTTATCGAGGATCAGATGGACAGCATGGACAAATACGTGGAGATGCTCAAGTAACAGGCTGGTCTGTTTAAGGCAATACCGCACAATGAAAGCGGCGGCTCCTTGCGCAGGCTCCGGTCGCGCTGCCGCGGTTCCTTGCGCAGGCTCCGGTCGCGCTGCCGCGGCTCCTTGCGCAGGCTCCGGTCGCGCTGCCGCGGCGCTTTACGGAAATTTTG
>OLPO01002479.1_pt1 | contig 11428 bp, 7 predicted proteins | sample 1672831 | NCBI WGS metagenome assembly OLPO01 (sample SAMEA3136728, study PRJEB25190) | human gut metagenome
GGGCATATGTAGGGTTTGACTGTATCCCACAGGCATCCGAAGAATACGCCTTCTCAAATAAGAAAACCAAGGTGCTCTTGATTAGCTCTATTTCCGTGGCTGCACTCATGTACATGATCATGAACATTGCAACCGCAGTTGTAGCACCATGGCAACAATACATCGTAGACAATAGCTCTTGGCCTACCGGTGCTGCTGTTGAAACCCTCGTTGGGACCTTCGGCTTGATTCTCCTTGCTATCGCTATGCTTTGCGGTATCATTTCCGGTTTGAACGCATTCTACCTCGCAGGTAGCCGTTTGCTCTATTCCATGGCAGTTGCAGAAGCAATTCCATCCAAGTTTGCTGTGCTCGACCCTAAGCACCACGTACCACGTAATGCGATTATCTTCATGATGGCGCTTGCTATCATCGCACCATTCTTTGGTCGTGAAGTATTGGGCTGGCTCGTAGACATGACCGCAGTAGGGGCTGACATGGGCTTCACCTACACCACTGCTGCTGCATGTGTATTGGCAAAGCGTGCCGGTGATAAGAAGCAAATGGTTATCTCCGCAATTGGTTGTGGCTTTGCAATCTTCTTTATCTGCCTCTTGGTACTCCCATTTGCACCGGGCTTCTTGAGCCCACAAGCATGGGCCTTCCTCCTCGTATGGCTCGCTATGGGTGCAATCTTCTTCGCAATTAAGCACAAAACTTACTATGCATCCACTGCATTGCAAGAAAAGGTTGCTGTTATCTGTGCTGCTAACACTGACGATAAGGAAGTACAAGAAGCATTTGATTGCGAACATCCAAACAACAAGTAATCTTTACCCAAAAAAGTCTAAATCTACCCAAAAATTATTGCCTGCCGGATTTCCGGCAGGTAATTTTTTTGTGCGAAAATAAGGGCAGTGTGTGAAGCAGCTTTTGATAGTTATAAAATAGGAAGAAGATAACGATGATGCCTATCAAAAAGTCACCCAAAAGCACCTGCCATGAAGTAAAAAAACAACTGAAAATGAAATGTTGCAATTAATGTCTGCAAGTATAATAAGGTGGCATATTTTTTGAATAATTAAACAGGTTAACCACTAGCGGTAGGGAGCACAGGCGGCTAACATACTAAAATGCTGACGACATTTTTGGAAGAACAAATGATTGCTATGCCAAAAAAACGGCTCAACCATGCATCTTGTGAAAGCACGCACATTGTTAATAGCTGCTCTAAAAAAACTTGCACGCAATCATAGATGCAATTAATATCCGATATAGTACAGCTTGACAAAAGATAAAATCTGCACTATTCTAAAGAAGGTAAGAAAATTCCATATAAAGTGACATTTACATGGGATTTTAAATGCCTGTTAACGAAAGAAAATAGGCATTAAAAAATATTTTTTTATTTCTAGGAGGCATAACAATGGCTAACGAAATGAATAATCCTCTCGTTAGAGCACAAGCCCAAGTGAAAACTGCTTGTGACAAATTAGGTTTAGAACCAGAAGTTTACGAACTTCTCAAAGAACCAAAAAGATGCATCGAAATCTCCATCCCAGTTCGTATGGATGATGGTAGCTTGAAGACCTTCAAGGGCTGGCGTTCCTGCCACTGCGACGCTGTTGGTCCAGCTAAGGGCGGTATCCGTTTCAACCCTGGTGTAAACGTTGACGAAGTTAAGGCTTTGTCCATCTGGATGACCTTCAAGTGCTGCGTTACCGGTATTCCTTACGGCGGCGGTAAGGGTGGCGTAATCTGCGATCCTCTCAGCCTCTCCGATAATGAATTAGAACAAGTTTGCCGTGGCTTTGTAGATGGTATCTACAAGTACATCGGTGAAAAGATCGACGTTCCAGCTCCAGACGTTGGTACCAACGGCAAGTGCATGAGCTGGATGGTTGACGAATATTGCAAATTGACCGGCGAACAATCCTTCGGCGTTCTCACCGGTAAGCCAGTTCCATTCCATGGTTCCCTCGGCCGCGATGACGCTACCGGTTATGGTATCTCCATCTGCGTACGTGAAGCTTGCAAAAAGCTCGGCATCGACTTGACCAAAGCTAAGGTTATCGTTCAAGGTTTCGGTAACGTAGGTTCCTGGACTGTTGAAAACGTTGAAAAGCTCGGCGGTACTATCGTTGCTGTATCCGAATGGGATCCAGAACACGGTGCATACGTTGTTTACAACGAAAACGGCTTGAAGTATGATGACTTAGCTGCTGAAAAGGCTGCTAACCGCACCCTCTACAACCTCGCTGGTGCTCAACACCTCACCATGGAAGAATTCTGGGCTTTGGACGTAGACGTTATCGTTCCAGCTGCTCTTGAAAACTCCATCACCGCTGAAGTAGCTAAGACCATCAAGTCCAAATTGATCGTTGAAGCTGCTAACGGTCCTACTACCACCGATGCTGACGAAGTATTAAAGGAAATGGGCGTTACCGTTGTTCCTGACATCCTCGCTAACGCTGGTGGCGTAACTGTATCCTACTTCGAATGGGTACAAAACCGTTATGGCTACTACTGGAGCAACGAAGATGTAGCTGACAAAGAAGAAAAAGCTATGGTAGCTGCATTCGAAGCTCTCTGGGCTCTTAAAGAAGAATACAACGTAACCTTCCGTGAATCCGCTTACATGCATTCCGTTAAGAAGGTTGCTGAAGCTATGAAACTTCGTGGCTGGTATTAATCTGAATACCGTTAATCTTTAACGAGTAGATTAGAAGAAGCAGACCCTTGTGGTCTGCTTCTTTTTTTATGCTTCTTTTTGGTAAAATCGGTGTAATATTTAACATAAACTTAACACCGCACCCCCTTTTTCCTTGACAATGCTGTGATATGATGATAGCACCTTAAAGAATAAGAAAGGAGTGAGGAATCATTGAAAATTAAATTTGAAGATGTGAAAGACGATGCCACCGTTTGCACCTATATTGAAAAAGCAGACCGCACCTTGATGGGGATGGGCTTTACCGAGCACAGCTTTGCCCACGTGACCCACGTGGCATCTGTGGCGGGGAAAATTTTGAAAGAGCTCAATTACAGCAAGGAAGACCTTGAAATTGCGCGGATTGCAGGCTATATGCACGATATTGGCAATGTGATAAACCGTCACGACCACGCACAAACCGGCGCACTCATGGCGATGCGAATCTTGGATCACATGGGCATGCCGGCCGACCAAGTGGCAGCGGTGATTACCGCCATTGGCAATCATGACGAGCCCAACGCTTATCCGGTGGATGCAGTGACTGCCGCCATTATCATTGCCGACAAAACCGACGTGCGCCAGACCCGTGTGCGCAACAAAGACGTGACCAACTTCGATAAGCACGACCGTGTAAACTACGCCGTTAAGCAAAGCACCGTGCGTGTGCGCGATGGAAAAATCATCGAAGCGAATCTTAAACTCGACAAGGAGATTTGCTCCGTTATGGATTACTTTGAAATCTTCCTTGAACGTATGATTCTTTGTCGCAAGGCCGCCGAGCAGCTGGGCTGTGAGTTTAGCCTTGTCATCAACAAAGAGCGCGTGATTTAAGAAACGGTGAGAACGAGAAGGTTCTCGCCGTTTTTTTGTGCCTGTTTCAAATGAAAAACAAGCGCACTTTTGGCAGAAACGCATCAATGTGCTATACTTTGATAAAATCACAGTGGCGGTACCTATGCCCAAAAGGAGGAAATCAATGACCGTAAAAGGCAGTACCTTAAAATGGATTGCCATCGTTACCATGTTTATCGACCATTTGGCGGCGGTGGTACTGATGCCGGCCTGGGGCATTGCCGGCCCGTTACGCCTAGCAGAAGCGTGGGCGTTGGGTGATGGTGCTTTGCTCACCTTTGTGATGCGCCAAATCGGTCGGCTGGCCTTCCCGATTTTTTGCTTTCTCTTGGTCGAAGGCTTGACACACACCCATAGCCGGGCGCTGTATTTGCGCAATTTGTTGTTGTTGGCTGTAGTTAGTGAAATACCGTTTGACCTCTGTATATCAGGGCGCGCTGTCTATGGTGTCCATCAAAGTACCATTTGTACCCTCGTATTGGGCTTTTTGGCATGTTGGGGCATGGATTGGCTCGAAGACCACACCACGCCGACATATTTGCCTCTAAAAAAATCCGCCCTTTTGGGTGTCATGATGGTGCTCGCATGGCTGTTCAAAACCGACTACGCTGCCTTTGGCGTGGCGCTGATTGTGCTTTTATACATCTTGCGCAGCAATCGCACCGAGCAATGCCTGTTGGGAGGCATTGTCTGCCTGTTCGGCGAACCGGCGGCGGCCTTGGCATTTCTCCCTATTTACCTGTATAACGGGGAACGTGGGAAACAGTTAAAGCTATTGTTCTACGCCTTTTATCCCACTCATCTCCTTGTGCTATATTTCACACGACTGTGGTGGCTGGGCTGGTAACGGTCAATCAATGCTTTTGTGCGGTGAAAAGCCTGCATGCCACGGTAGCAACGGCTTGTTAGCAAACCTTCATAGGACCGACACATTGTTTTCATTTTTTCCCAACATATCCTCTAAATAGCTATGATATACTGACGGTGTCAGTTGAGGTTGTCGTTTTTCTCCTTTTTTTCAGCAACCTCGAGCTGGATGATAGACTATTGTAGGTCATTTCTGTTTCGGTTTTCCCTTTTTTCCGAAACGGTTGACACCTCAAGCCACAGAAAAAAGACAGCAACCACAGCGATTGGGTTGCTGTTTTTTTGCGCGCCGAAACAAGCACTTGATATTTATCTTGGTAATATCCACACAATATCCTGACATTTTCGCCCCTTTTCGGTGATACAATAAAGCCATCAGTTGAGGCCGTTCCCCCAAAACGGTTACTTGGACTGACTCCCCTTTTTTTCACGTGTGCATTTTATGAAAATTGGAAACCCCGGTAGCTCCCTCTCCGGGGTTTTTCCTTTTGTGCACAAATAGACCGATGACCTCGCCAAACAAAGCGAGGTTTTTTTGCTTTTTGGAAGCGGATAGCAGGTATAGAAAACAATGAATAGGGTGCAAAAAGGAGGCGGTTGCGCTTATCCTACTCGCACGCTATACTATAGAAAATACAAAAATAATCCGATAACAATAAAGGCTCAGCAAAGGAGTGAATCATCATGAAAAAATTAGGATTGGCGCTATTTTTTGTGGCGCTGGCTACTGTAATTGGCGTAGGCGCCGGGTATTACTTTTTCGTAACCCAGCATCAGCAGACAGCGAGCCCGGCGGAAGCCATCACCGCACAAGCAGCCGAGGATATTGCCCTGAAAGATGCCGGTTTGACAAAAGCAGAAGTCGGCGGCTTAAACAGCCACATGGAACGTGATGACGGAAGAAAATATTATGACGTGCAATTTACTGTCAAAGGGGAAGATGGATCAAGCACCCTTTATGAATACGAAATAGATACACAAAGCGGTGCCGTTCTTTCCCGCGAGCAAGAAGGCACCATCAATGCGAGCGCACAAAGCACCACACCGCAAACAAGCGGCGAAATCTCTGCCGATGAAGCCAAGCAAATTGCCCTCAACCATGCCGGTGTCAATGAAGCCGACACATACTACGTGGATGTAGACTATGAGCGCGAAGAACACGGCAACGAATGGAGCGTGGACTTTGAAACAGCCGCCACCGAATACGACTATAGCATTAGCGCCACCGATGGCAGCATTTTGGAAGCCGCCAACGAACAACGCCATTAATCACATCAACCCAACCTAAACCAATCCCCGATAACCGGCGATTGGTTTTATTGTGTGCCGGGGCGTGGTCTAAAAAAGCGTATTTATAAATAGGAAGCAACCAATAGCCATGGCTACGAGCGCAAAGCCAATGGCAGCGAAAAGTAGATTACATTGAAAAAATATTGGAAACCAACGATTAAAGTAAAACAACATACAAAAGGCATGGACCTCGGTTCATGCCTTTTTGGTTGTTGTGAATAACAATTTTGTCCTCGACAATTTTTTGGAGCAATGCGGACATAGAATATTTAAGTAGCTCATTACATAATAAAATAACGTGCATTTTTCTCGAAAAAAATCACTGCAATCAATGGGAAATAGTTCAAAAAAGCAAAGGAATATGGTATACTTTATTAAAGAAAAGATTCTTAAAATTCTGTAATGTACATGTAATAGTCATTGCAGAGTAGAGAAACATATCTGTGAAGGAAAAAAGAGAGGATGAAAGAAAATGAAACGACGTGTGAAAAAATGCGTCAGTGCTTTTTTAGCGCTGATGCTGCTAACGACATTGTTGCCGGCAGCCGGTTTTGCGGCAGACGAGCAACGAGCAACGAGCAACGAGCAACGAGCAACGAACGAGTGTATCTACTTCGGCACAGTCACCGGTACAGCTTACCAAATCGGTGCAAACCGATGACGAAGGCGATAGCACACTTTCGTTGGAAGCGTATGTAACAGGAAATGTGACCCATTCTAATACACCATTGGATATTGTGATGGTGATGGACCAATCCGGATCCATGGTAGGAAAAAATTTAACAGCACTGAAGGCGGCGGCGAATACATTTATGACGACCATCGCTGAAGATGCCGCGGATTACAATGTCGATCACCGCGTGGCGGTGGTTGGTTATGCATCCAATGCAACCGCAGGTTATAATGGTTATTCGGATGAAATCGTCAACGGGAGTAAAAGCTATTGGGTCAATACCGGGCTTTACGTGAACGGTGATTTCAAAAACTACGAGACCGAGGATAGCTATCAACAAATCAGCCGTGATGAGATGGATCCTTCCCTTGTTTACTACATCAAAGACGGGAGCGGATATACTGAAATTCATTACCGTAATGGTAAATGGAAGTATCAAGGCTTGTTTAGATGGTATGAAATCAGCGAAAACGAAACGGTTTATAAGCTGGTTTCAGGCACAAAACTTTCTGCTGCTGATTACAAGGCTTCACTGGTAAGCACCGGCAATAGTGGCGCGGTTAATCCGGTTGTGAGCCAAACCATCGATAAGCTTGCTGCCGCTGGCGCGACCTATACCTCATATGGGATGCTCATGGCAGGAGAAGTATTTAAAAATAATCCGATTCCATCCGACCAAACCCGTAAACGCGTGGTTGTGCTCTTTACCGATGGTGCAACCGATAGCGATCGTAATACCGTGCTCCAACGCTCCAATGCGCTCAAAAGTACCTACGGGGCAGATGTCTTTACAGTGGGGCTCGGCGTAGAAGGTGAAAGTAATTTCTTAAAACACATTTCCACCGATTATGGTGGGGATGCCGCTTACACCGAAGATTATTGGGGAAATGGTAAATATTCCGGCACAGCATCTGCTGATGGGATTGACTATTCCTTAAATGCCGAAACCGCAGAAGGCTTAAAAGAAGCCTTTGAAAAAATCGCACAAGACGTTGCCTCTGTTCCTGCGGATGCGACCACTGTTTTGAGCGATACCATAAACGATATGTTTGTGCCAACCACCGATGCGAGCGGTGTAAAGGTATATACCCAAACGGCAAGCGGGACAGGATCCGAGCCAAGTTGGGGAGGCCTTGTTGATATCACAAATAAAGTGACTGTGAATCTCGAAGGCAAAACTGTCAAAGTAAGCGGTTTTAACTACACTGAAAATTTGGTTCTTCAAAAGGACGGCAAATGGAAAGGCAAAAAGCTCGTAGTAAAATTTGGCATTAAACCGGATACTACTTATACCAATTGGCAAAAGGGTACCCACGACTATGACACCAACAACACCACTGATAAACAAGCTGCGTTGCGTGACAAAGACGGCAACGTATTGGGCGAAAGCTTGGAAAAATCTCCAGAGCTGCCCGTAACAGGCTATAGCATTACCTACAGCTGGACCAACGCACCAAAAGGCGAAAATGTGCCTGTTGATAACAATGTCTACGTGAAGGGTCAATCCTATACAGTAGATAGCAAATACACCCAAAACACCCAAGTAACCACGAAGGATACCTATGGCAATGTCACCGCTATCTACGCCTTTAGCGGTTGGGATACTGCAAACGGCACCATGGGCAATAGTGACCTTACCATCAAGGGCTCTTGGAAATACGATGAGCAACAGGTTGCAACCCATCACGTTATCTACAATTGGGGAACGGATAATATCCCACCGAATGTGAGTCTACCAAAAGACGGCAATAGCTACGTGAAAGGTCAATCTTATACAGTAGATACAACCTATACTGACAAAACAAAGATTTATGAAGAAGATGAATATAATAATATCATCGGCGTTTACACCTTTAGCGGTTGGACCGATGCCGGCAACGGTAAGATGGGTGATAATGATGCGATGATTACCGGTGAATGGCACTACAAGGCTGTAGAAGTGGCAAAGCATGGCATTACCTACGCATGGAGTGGCGATGTTCCGGAAACCGTTACTCTGCCGATTGATAGCAACACCTATGTAAAGGGACAACCATACGAAGTGGACAAAACCTTTACCGCAGGCCATACGATTAACGTAACGGATCAATATGGCAATGTCATCGGTACCTACACCTTTAGTGGCTGGGATACTGCAGACGGCACCATGGGTGAAAACGACCTTACCATTACGGGTCATTGGACGTACAAAGGGCAACAGGTCGCAGCTCATAAAATTACCTATGATTGGGACACTGAAAATATCCCTGAGGGCGCAGACGTAATCTTGCCAATCGATGAAACGCTTTATGTAAACGGGGAACCGTACGCAGTAGACGATACTTTTACCGCAGGTCAAACGATTAAAGAGACGGATGCGCATGGCAATGAGATTGGTACCTACACCTTTAGTGGTTGGACCGATCCAAACAATGGCGTAATGGGCGATAGCGACATTACCATTACAGGTACTTGGACGTACAAAGGGCAAACAATCCCTACCCACAAGATTACCTACGATTGGGGTACTGAAAATGTCCCTGCGGGCGAAACCTTGCCGGTCGATGAAACTTCTTACGTAAAGAATCAACCATACAAGGTAGACAAGACCTTTACTAAAGGGTATGAAATTAAAATAATGGATGACCATAACAACCTGGTTGGTGTCTATGTCTTTAGCGGTTGGGATACCGAAGATGGCATCATGGGCGACAATGACCTCACCATCAAGGGTTCTTGGAAATACGACAAAATTAATCCGGAAAACTTTACCCTCGACTATGACGCCAATGGCGGCGAAGGCACCATGACCGACAGTGCTTCTCCTTATGTAAATAACAGCCAAGCAAAGGTTCTTGACAATGAATTTACCCGTTCCAACTACCGTTTCACCGGTTGGAACACCAAAGCAGACGGCACCGGCGATAGCTACAAAGCCGGCGACGTGATTAAAATGACTGCCAACATGACCCTCTATGCACAATGGAAGCATAAAGGCGGCGGTGGTAGTGGCGACAAGAAAGTGACCCTCCACTATGAATCCAACGGAGGCACCACCTACAAAGACGAACGCTACACCTACGGCACCACCGTTAAATTAGACAAAACCCCATTGCGTGAAGGCCACACCTTTACCGGATGGTACGCTGACAAAGAATTAACCAAGAAAATCAGCAACATTACCATGAAAGGTGACAAAACCGTCTATGCAGGATGGGAATTGACCCCGGTACCACCGGCCTTTGACGGCGACCACACCGCATACATAATAGGTTTTGTAGACGGCACTGTAAAACCGCTGGCGAACATTACCCGATCCGAAGTAGCGGCCATCTTCTATCGTCTCCTCAGCGATGAAGAACGAGAAAAACACAAAACCACCACCAATAACTTTGCCGATGTCAGCCCAAGCGCATGGTACAACACCCCGGCATCCACCATGGCAGCCATGGGGATAATCGGTGGCTACCCGGATGGCCTCTTCCACGGCACTGACAACATCACCCGTGCAGAATTTGCAGCCATCTGCGCACGCTTTGACAAAAACACCAAAAACACCAAAGCAGACTTTAGCGACATCAGTGGCCACTGGGCAGAACTGGATATCGCCATCGCAGCCAACAACGGCTGGATCATGGGTTATCCGGACGGCACCTTCCGACCAAACCAAACCATCACCCGTGCAGAAGCCATGGCACTCATCAACCGTGTGCTGGCACGAATTCCGGAAGGCCCACAAGACCTCCTGGACGGCATGAAAACCTGGCCGGACAACATGAACACCGGCAAGTGGTACTACATCCCTGTACAGGAAGCAACCAATAGCCACGACTACGAACGCAAAGCCAACGGCAGCGAAAAGTGGACCGCATTAAACAAAGTACCGGATGTTTTGCACTAACGCTGACATTTGCGAAAAACAAACACAGTGTGACGCCGGATACACATAAGCAATAGCAACCATCTATCGGAATAGATGCAACTATCCGGCTAGAACGCAAAAACCAAAAGCCTCATGCCCACACCGTTAAGGTGTGGAGCATGGGACTATTTTGTATATGGGGGATTGTGCGCCAAAATCGCGCGTTAAAGGGGTGCTATCATCGCAACCTATGATATATACTTAGCTTGACCGGTAAGACCCTTTGGAGGTGAAAATAATGAAGGAACGGACCTATCAAACGCTTTGCGGAACGATACATTATTGGACGAGCATCCTAAGCTTGGATGCACCCACGCTTGTCTTTTTGCCGGGATTAACCGCTGATCACAGATTGTTTAATAAACAAATTGAGCACTTCGAAGGAAAGCATAACGTCATGGTGTGGGACGCACCGGCGCATGCATCCTCGTGGCCGTTTCAATTTGACTTTGACCTCTTTGACAAGGCGAAATGGCTGAATGGGATTCTTGAAAAGGAAGGAATCACCAAACCGATTATAGTCGGTCAGTCAATGGGTGGATACGTGGGGCAGGTCTACGCACAGCTTTATCCAAGCAAACTGACAGGCTTTATTGCCATTGACTCCGCACCCTTGCAAAGAAAATACATGACGGCCGCTGAGCGCTGGCTTTTGAAAAGAATGGAGCCGGTATATGCACATTATCCATGGAAGCTACTCGTAAAATCGGGGTCTGAGGGCGTTGCAACCTCCGACTATGGCAGAAGGTTAATGCGTGACATGATGCTGATCTATGACGGCGACCGAAAGCGTTACGCAAAAATTGCCGGACATGGCTATCGCATATTGGTCAAGGCGATAGAGGAAAATTTGCCATATGCGCTTCAATGCCCGGCGTTGCTACTATGTGGGACGCACGACCATGCCGGTGCGTGCAGACGGTATAACAAAGCATGGCATCAAAAAACGCGCATTCCCTTGAAGTGGATTGAAGGCGCCGGACATAATGCCAACACAGACAAGCTGGCGCTGATAAATCATCTCATCGAAGAATTCCTATCAGAAATCTGCCGGGGCTAATGTCGGTTGTACGGTAAGGAACAATTTACAGCACATAATATAGAAGGAAAACACACGCAGAAAAAAGAAACAAAAAAACACAAAATAAGAGTT
>OLPO01002488.1_pt1 | contig 11388 bp, 10 predicted proteins | sample 1672831 | NCBI WGS metagenome assembly OLPO01 (sample SAMEA3136728, study PRJEB25190) | human gut metagenome
ATGGGAAGCCAATGCTTCCCATCGGGGGCGTTCTTTGGATTTGGAACCCTCACTCCGCCGGCGCGGCTGGCAGGGAGACGGGAGGCAGGTCTTGGGCCGGGTGGCGGGCCTGCTCCACGCAAAAGTCGAAGAACCGGTCCACGTTGGCCAGGGGATGGGGCGGCTTGCGCCGGACGATATAGAAGTCCCCGGTCTGCACCGGCTGGGTGAGGGGGAGGACCTTCACGTCCGGCCGGTGGACCGGCGGGGGGTCCAGCAGGACGGAGATGCCGAAGCCCTGGGCCACAAGCTCCAGGATGAAGTTGGCATCCTCCACCTCGTAGGCGATGCGCCACCGGTCCCGCACCGGGGCGAAAAGGGCCTCCACCGGGTCCCGCTGGCCGCTGAGCCAGGAGTAGGTCACATGGGGGTAGGGGAGGGTGTCCTCCAGGGTGACGCTGCTTTGCTGGGCCAGGGGATGGTCCAGGGGGACGGCGGCCACCATGGACCGGCGGAGGATGGGGGCGTACTCCAGCTGGGGGTCGGAGTAAATCTTAGAGCAGAAACCGATGTCCACCTTCCCCTCGGTGAGGGCCTGGCACACCTGGCGGGACATGCCGGTGGAGAAGGTGAAGTCACACCCTGGGTTCTCCCCCATAAACTGCCGGCACAGCCGGGTGACGGTGGGGATCACCAGCAGGGGGATGGTCTGCAGCCGGATGGTCCCCACCCCGTCCTTGAGCATCTGGAAGTTGCGCAGGCAGCTGTCCGCTAGGGCCACGATCTGCTGGGCCTGGGGCAGCAGAGCCTCTCCAAACCGGCCCAGGGCGATGCCTCGTCCACTTTTTTGGAACAGGGACACTCCCAGTTCCTTCTCCAAGGTGACGATGGCGTGGCTCAGGCCGGACTGCGAGATGTTCAGCCGTTGGGCTGCCCGGCTGTAGTGCATCTCCTGGGAGAGGACGAGAAAGTAACGCAAGTGATCAATGTTCATAGGATCACCTCCCCTCTTTAAAAATCAGTATATCACATTCCATGCAAAAAAGGAATCCACTCCCGCAGAAAAAGGAATGGATTCCCCCGCCGTGCCCCGTTGCGTTGGAGGGGGAGACGGGGGTATCCTAGAACCAACGCAGATGGAAAGGAGGGGGCGGCCATGGCCATGACCTGCCGGGGCATCCTGGCCCTGCCCTATGCCAACCGGCTCCGCCTGGTGGCCGGGGCCAGCGGCGGGGGCAACGAGATTCGCTGGGTCCACATCCTGGAGGAACCCAAGTACACCGCCTGGCTGAAGGGGGGCGAGCTTATCCTCCTGTCCGGGGTGGTCACCGGGGACCGGGAGGGGGCTTTGCTGTCCCTGCTCCAGGACCTCTTTGACCGAGAGGTGGCCGGGGTGGTGCTGAATCTGAGCACCTTCCTGCCTGCCATTCCCCCCAGCGTCCTGGCCCTGGGGGACCGGCTGGGCCTGCCTCTGTTTGAGATGCCTGCCGAGGTGCGGATGGTGGATGTGAGCCAGAGCATCGCCTTTGCCATTTTCCAGCAGCGGCAGAAGACCGGCCAGGTGGAGGGGGCCCTGCGGGACCTGCTCACCGGCAAGCGCCTGTCAGAGAAACGCCTCCAGCGGCTGGCCGAGGTGGGCCTGGGGGGCGGGCGGACCTTCCGGGCGGTCCTCTTCCGCCCGGGCCTGCCGGGGACGCCCCTGCCGGTGACCCCCTTCTACGAGGAGGAGACGGAGGAGGCTTGGCTGGCCCAGGGGGCGGCCTACCTCCGCCAGGTGCTGGACCGTCTGGGGGACCCGGGATACCTCACAGTGGCCGGGGAGACCATCCTCTGGCTGGCGGAGGATCCGCCGGGCCGGCCGGCAGCTCTGCCCCAGCGCCTGGAGGCGGTGACGGCGGCCCTGCCCCAGTCTGCCTACTTCCCCGACCTCCAGGTGGGGGTGGGGGCGGCTTTTCGGGACTTCCGGACCTGCCGGGCCAGCGCCGACCAGGCCCGTCAGGCTCTGGCCCACCCCCAGCGCCGGGGCGGGCCCGTAACCTGGTATGATGACCTGGTGGACCGCCGCCTCTTCCAGCGCGGGGGGACCCGGGAGGAGCTGGCCGCCATGGCGGAGCGGCTGCTGGGCCCCCTGCTGCAGCCGGAGCACCAGGCCCTGCTGGACACCCTGATCTGCTACCTAGACCACAACGGCAACGCCAAGGCCACGGCCCAGGCCATGTTCCTCCACCCCAACACCCTCCACTACCGCCTGAGGAAGATCCAGTCCCTCCTGCACCGGGACCTGGGCCAGAGTGAGGACTTCTTCCAGGTGATGCTGGGGCGGAAGCTTTATGATTTTATCACAAAAAACTGAGAAAAGCGTTGTGATTCGATCACAACGCTTTTTTCGCTGCGAAAGGGGGAAGTGCCCAAACAGGAAGGGTTTCCTTGGATAAAATTGGGAACCTTGCGCAAAAAACAAGGGGGAAGGGGGGAGAAACCAGGAAGGCTAATTTTCTCCGCTCCCGTTGCTCCCCCGCCGGGCCATGGCGTATACTCAGGGCAGAAACCAATCACAGGGGCCGGCAGGCCCCGGGCAGGAGGTGCTCCATGCAAAAATACCACACCCAAGGCTCCCGCCGGCTCTACCAGGCCACCCTTCCTTACCTGGTGGACGGGGTAGGCAGTTCCTTCCACGTCCCCAGCTACCGGGACTATCCCATCGCCATGACCCACGGGAAAGGCTCCAAACTCTACGACGTGGACGGCAACGAGTACATCGACTACATCCTGGGCTTCGGCCCCATGCTCCTGGGCCACTGCCCCCCGGCGGTGGACCGGGCAGTGGCGGAACAGCTGAAGAGGGGCACCCACTTTTCCGCGCCTACGCCGGAACTGGGGGCGCTCTCCCGCCGGCTCACCCAGGTGATCCCTGCGGCGGAGAAGGTGGTCTATCAGAACTCCGGTACGGAGGTGGTGATGTACGCCCTCCGCCTGGCCCGGGCCTTTACCGGGCGGTACAAGATCGTCAAGTTCGAGGGCCAGTACCACGGCTGGTCCGATGAGGAGAAGGTGAGCATCGACGCGGACACCGTGGCCGACCTGGGCCCCCGGGAGAACCCCCGAAAAATCCTCCCCACCAAGGGCCAGCGGCTGTCCTCGGCGGATGACCTCATCCTCCTGCCCTGGAATGACCTGGAGGCTCTGGACCGGACCCTCACCCAGCGGCGGGAGGAGATCGCCGCCGTCCTCATGGAGCCCTGCATGTGTGACTCCGGCCCCATCCTCCCCCAGCCCGGCTACCTGGCGGGGGTGCGGGAGCTTACCCGCCGCCACGGGGTGCTGCTGATCTTTGACGAGGTGATCACCGGCTTCCGCCTGGCCCTGGGAGGGGCCCAGGCCTACTACGGGGTGACGCCGGACATCGCCACCTTCGCCAAGGCCATCGCCAGCGGGTACCCCTTCGGGGCGGTGGTGGGCCGGCGGGACGTGATGGACTGCGGGGTGCCTGCCTCGGGGACCTTCAACGGCAACCCCGTGGGGGTGGCCGCCGCCCTGGCCACCCTGGAGGAACTCTCCCAGCCCGGGGTCTATGCCCGGCTGGAGGCCCTGGGCCAGCAGCTGGAGGACGGCTTCCAGGCCCTGGGGGAGAAGTACCGCCGCAAACTCTACCTCCGCCACCTGGGGAGTATTTTCGTCCTGGGCTTTGGCTACACCCAAGACCTGGGGGACTTCCGGGACTGGCTCACCCAGGCCGACCTGGCCGCCTACCAGCGCTTCGTGGCCGGATGCGAGGATTACGGCGTCCGCTTCACCGACCGCCGGGGGCGGGAGTATCTCTCCACCGCCCACACCCAGGAGGACATCCGCCGCACCCTGGCGGTGGCCGACCAGGTTTTGGGAGAGATGGAACAGGAGGGAATTTAACATGATTGACGCCATGCAATGGTTCCAATTGAATGGAAAGAAGGCCATGGTCACCGGCGGGGCTGCCGGCCTGTGCTACGCCATGGCGGAGGGGCTCCACCTGGCCGGGGCCGAGGTGGTGCTGGTGGACCGGTCCCCCGCCGTGGGGGAGGCGGCCGCCCGGCTGGGGGCCCAAGGGGCCCCGGTCCACGGGGTCCAGGGGGACCTGAGCCACTGGGAGGGCATCCCCGCCCTCTATGACAGGGCCCTGGCGGCCTTAGGGGGCCGGGTGGATATCCTGGTCAACGGCGCGGGGATCCAGTACCGCTGCCCGGCAGAGGACTTCCCCCCGGAGCGGTGGCAGCAGATTCTAAGGATCAACCTGGACGCGGTCTTCCGCCTGGCCCAGCTGGCGGGGCGAACCATGCTGGCCCAGGGGGGCGGGCGGATCATCAACGTGGCCTCCATGACCTCCTTCTTTGGCAGCGAGCAGATTCCCGCCTACGCCGCCAGCAAGGGGGCGGTGGCCCAACTCACCAAGGCCCTGTCCAACGAGTGGGCGGGGCGGGGGGTCAACGTCAACGCCATCGCCCCGGGATACATGGTGACCCAGCTCACCGCAGACATGCAGGGGAAGAACCCCGCCCAGTATGCAGAGATCACCGGCCGCATCCCCATGCACCGGTGGGGCCAGCCGGAGGACCTCCAGGGGGCGGTGGTCTTCCTGGCCAGCCCGGCGGCGGCCTATGTCACCGGCGCCATCCTGCCGGTGGACGGCGGCTACCTGGGGAAGTGAGAATTCATCGAAATTTCCGTGCAATCCCGCCAATTCATGCGAAAAAGGAATGAATCCATGGGGTTTTGTGGATTGATTTTTCCCCCTGAATGGGGTTCAATGAACCTATAGCCCTTACCCTGCCCATAGGAAGGAGAACAAGACCATGGGACTAAAACTTCGTGTATTATACCTGGGGAAGATGGAGTTTCCCCGGTTTCGTCTGGTAGAATGTGACAATGAGGCCACCATGGTGGTCTCTCCCGCGGTGGCCCTGCTGATCCAGCACCCTACCCTGGGAAACATCCTCTACGACACCGGCAACAGTGCGGATTTCTTAAAGACCTACACCCCGGAGATGCTCCACAACTACCCCATCACCGAGATGATCACCATCGAGGAGGCCCTGGCCAAGGAGGGCCTGACCCCTGGGGACATTGACCAGCTCATCCTCTCCCACCTCCACTTCGACCACGCCGGAGGCCTGCAGCATTTCGTGAGCACCAAGGCCATCGACCACGTTCTGGTCTCCGAGGCCGACCTGAAGCAGGCCTGGTGGGCGGTGACCACGGGGAACAACGGGGCCTACATCCGCTCCCTCTTCGACGTGGAGGGCATCCGGTTTGAAACGATCCACGACACCACCTGGCTGGCCGACGACCTGGGCCTTTTCATCCAGGCCTCCCACACCCCGGGGGTCATCGGCCTGATCCTGAAGACCGAGCACCATGGCACCATTCTCACCACCAGTGACGCCATCTACACCGCTGACAGCTACCGCCAGGCCCTGCCCCCTGGGGGCACCATCAATGCCACCACCGACGAGTTCTACGATAACCTGGAGCGGATCAAGGCCATGGAAAAGAACTACAACGCCACCCTTCTCTTCGGACACGACATCGACCAGATCCTGGACTGGGCGGGCCAAGGGGTCATCGACTGACGCCATGGAGGTGCGCATCCTGCCCCTGGGGGGCATGGACTTTCCCAAACACCGGCTGGTCCGGTGCCAGGACCCGGAGGAGATGCTCTTCTCCCCCGCCTGGGCGGTGCTGATCCGCCACCCCACCTTGGGCAACGTCCTCTACGACACCGGCCACAGCCCCGCCTTTCTCCAGGGGGAGATGCAGCGGGTCCTGTACGACTACCCCGTCCGGGGGATTGTCCCCATCCAGAAGGCCCTGGCCCAGGTGGGCCTGACTCCGGGGGACATTGACCAGCTCATCCTCTCCCACCTCCACTTTGATCACGCCGGGGGCCTGGCGGCCTTTGCGGGCACCCAGGCCTTCCGCCACGTCCTGGTGGCCGAGGCCGACCTGAAGCAGGCCTGGTGGAGCGTCACCACCGGGCAGAAAGGGCCCTACATCCGGTCCCTCTTCGACCTGCCGGGAATCCGGTTTGAAACCATCCGGGACACTACCTGGCTGGCTGAGGACCTGGGCCTCTTTGTCCAGCAGGCCCACACCCCCGGGGTTCTGGGGATGGTCCTCAAGACCCAGCACCACGGCACCCTCCTCACCACCAGCGACACCCTGGCCACGGCGGAGAGTTACCAGCACGACCTGCCCCCGGGCACCGCCGCCCCGGCGGTGGAGGCGGCTTTCCATGCCAACCGCCGCCGGGTGCAGGCCCTGGCGGCGGAGTACCAGGCCACCCTTCTCTTCGGCCACGATGCCGCCCAGGTCCAGGCCTGGGCAGGGAAGGGGACCTTGGATTGAGGCCCATGCCCCCCCGCCGCTTCCATCCCATAGACAGAGGAGGGGTGTCCCCCTCCCTTACGAAAGGAGCATTGCTATGACCACACCCACCGCTGGCGCCGCCTTAGGCAACCAACTCCGTGCCGGCACCGTCGCCAAAGTCGGCAGCACGAAACGCATTCAGGAGCTCAACGGAATGCTCCACGCCAACCGCCCCAACGTGGACATCACCCGGGCCCGGGCCTATACCAAGGTCTACAAGGCCACCGAGGGGATGCCCAGCCTCATGCGCCGGTACAAGGCCTCTGCCGAGGTCTACCGTACCCTCACCGACAACGTCTATGACTACGAGCAGCTGGTGGGCTGGCCCACCAAGCGGATCCGGGGGGCCAACTTCGCCATTGAGCTCCACGCCCACTGGCTGGCCGACGACCTGCCCAACCTCCGGGACCGGACCTACGACCCCTTCGAGATCACCGACGAGGACTACAAGGAACTGGAGGAGGACCTCCTGCCCTACTGGAAGGACAAGACCATGGCCGTCCAATGGGGCCACTACGTGAGCAAGGAGGAGTGGAACCGGGGCCAGTTTGGCGGGGTGTCCGACGTGTCCAACTACCTCTGCGCCAACGGCTCCCACTTCATCCCCGCCTGGACCGACGTGATCCAGCACGGCTTTGTGAAGTACTATGAGAAGGCCAAGGCCCTCCTGGCCGCCCTGGACCCCAACGACCCGGCCTCCATCGACAAGAAGATCTTCTACACCGGCATCATCGAGGTCCTGGAAGCCATCCGGGACTGGGGAGAGCGGATGTCCGCCGCCTGCGCCCGAAAGGCCGCCCAGGAGAAGGACCCCACCCGCAAGCAGGAGCTGGAGAACATGGCCGCCATGATGCAGCGGGTGCCCTGGGGCCCTGCCACCTCCTTCTACGACGCCTGTGAGACCGCCTGGGCGGTGTGCTTCTTCCTCTTTGTGGAAGGGGCCGGCCCCTCCATCACCTGGGGGCGGTTTGACCAGTACATGTATCCTTACTATAAAGCGGACATCGAAAAGGGGATCCTCACCCCGGAAAAGGCCATGGAGCTCATCGAGGAGCTCTATATCCGGGTGACCTCCAACGTGTGGTTCCAGTCCACCCAGATGGCCTACATCTTCGGCGGCTACTACCGCTACCCCCACCTGGACGTGGGCGGCCTGGACGAGAACGGCAAGGACGCCAGCAACGAGCTGTCCTACCTCTGCCTGCGGGCCATGCGGTACGCCAAGACCACCTCCCCCGCGGTGAGCATCCTGCTCCACCAGAAGACCCCGGATTCCCTCCTCTACGAGGCCTGCGAACTGGCCGCCGAGGGCATGGGCCACCCCTCCTTCTTCAACTGCGAGGGGCTGTACGCCATGCTGGAGCACCGGGCCGGCGGGCCGGAGGGGTACTCCAACTACACCCGGAAGGACATTCTGAAGTTCGGCTCTCCCATCGGCTGCGTGGAGCCCGGGGCGGAGGGGCTGCAGTACGGCCACACCGACTCCGGCATCATCAACGTGGCAGGGGCCACCCTCATGGCGGTGACCAACGGCATCATGCCTGAGGGGACGGACAACATGTTTGCCGGCAAGCTCCTCACCTACGAGAGCGGCGCGCCGGAGACCTTCGATACCTTTGACCAGTTCTACGCCGCTGTGAAGGCCCAGATCAAGTACGCCATCGACGAGGCCCACGCCAACCTCCTGGTGTGCGAGAAGCTTTTGGCCGAGCAGTTTAACCTGCCCACCTTCACCGTCCTCCTGGAAGGCGCCCTGGAGAAGGCCAAGGACGCCACCGCCGGCGGGGCCAAGGTCAACGTGGGCCCCACCATGAACATGAGCGGCTTTGGCACCATGGTGGACTCCGTGGCCGCCATCAAGAAGGTGGTCTACACCGACCACAAGGCCACCCTGGCCCAGGTGCGGGACGCCTGCATGGCCAACTTCCAGGGGTATGAGGACCTGCGCATCCAGCTTCAGGCCGCCCCCAAGTACGGCAACGACGACGACTTCGCCGACGACATTGCCGCCGACCTGTGGGAGTGGTTCGCCCAGTGCACCATGGGTCTGAAGATGTACCGGGGCCACTACTGCGACGCGGCGGTGCAGATGGTCCAGTCCAACGTGGGCTACGGCGCCATGACCGGGGCCACCCCCAACGGCCGCCTGGCGGGGATGCCCCTGTCGGACACCATGTCCGCCACCCAGCAGGCCGACACCCACGGCCCCACCGCCGCCGCCCGGAGCTACGGCAAGCTGGACTTCCCGGTGTACACCAACGGCACCCTGTTGAACATGTGGATCAGCCAGTCCGAACTCATGGAAAAGCAGTGAGCGCTGGCCAGTGTCCAACTACCTTAATAACCTATTTAGGAAGGGAACCCATCCCAAGGAAAGGAGAATCCTCATGACCACCATCCGTGACGTGCCCCTCAACTGCCCCGAGGCCACCTATGTGGAGCCGGTGTACAAGGAGGCGGGGATGCGCAACTTCACCAACCTGGTGCGCACCATGCTCAACGACTACGGCGTCTACCATGTGCAGTTTAACACCATCAACAAGGAGACCCTCATCGACGCCAAGGCCCACCCGGAGAACTATCCCACCCTCATGGTGCGGGTGGCCGGCTACAGCGTCTACTGGACCGACATTGCCGAGCGGGTCCAGGATGACATCATCAATCGGACGGAGCACACATTTTAAGAAAGAAGTTTGGGACCCGCTGCGCTGGGCTCCCAAACTTGGGGACTGCGCCCCGACCCGCGCCAGCGGTGCTGGCACTCTCGGGGCGAGGGGAATGAAATGCCCGGCCAAGCCGGGCATTTCATGGATAGAACTTTGTTTTGGCCGCTGCGGCGGCCAAAATTCTCCGAAGGGCCCCGTGAAAGCGGGGGCTGATAGGAAGGAGGGGCGTGCCTATGCAGGCGGAAAAGACGGCGGTTGTGTTTGACATTGGGCGGTTTCGCAATGCCGATGGGCCGGGGATTCGGACCATTATTTTCTTCAAGGGGTGCCCTCTGCGCTGTCAGTGGTGCAGCAATCCCTTTGGGCTGGCCGCCCGGCCGCAGTTGGTGGTGAACCCCGCCAAGTGTACCGGGTGTGGGCGGTGTGTGGAGCCATGTCCCCGAGGGGTGAACACCGTGGCCCCTGGGGAGAAGGTGGCGGTGGACTTTTCCGCCTGCACCGCCTGCGGCACCTGCGTGCCCGCCTGCCCCAGCGGGGCAAGGACCCTCTCCGGTCAGACCTACACTGCCCGTCAGCTGTACCAGGAGGCGGCCAAGGACGCCGCCTTCTACCGCAAGGGCGGAGGTGGGGTCACCCTCTCTGGGGGGGAGGTCCTCCTCCAATACGAGGTGGCGGCGGAGACCCTCCGGCTGTGCCGGACCAACTACCTCAACACCTGCATTGAGACCTCCGCCTACGCCCCCTGGGACCACCTCTGGCAGGTGGCCCAGTACTGCCACACGGTGTTTGTGGACCTGAAGCACATGGACAGCGCCCAGCACCAGGCCATGACCGGGGTGGGCAATGGGGTCATCCTGGACAACCTCACCCGCCTCTGCCGGGAGCTCCCCCGCCGAGGGGGCAGGGTGATCGTCCGGATGCCCCTCATCCCCGGGTACAACGACGACGACGAGGCGGTGGCCGCCGGAGCCCGCTTCGTGGCGGGGCTGGAGAATGCCCCGGAACTCAACCTCCTGCCCTATCACAACCTGGGGGAGAGCAAGTACGAGATGATTGGGGAGGACTACCCCCTCCCCGGCCTGGCCAGCCGGAAAGGGCGGGACCCCCGCCTGCTGGCCATCCAAGCCCTCTGCCAGCGGTTGGCCCCCCACAACCGGGTCAGCCTGGGGGGCGATGCCATCGACTTAACCTAACCCAACCCAAACCCACAAGTCCCTCTATTTTTTCTGTTTTTCTGTGCCAGGATCCCCTGCCGGCGTGCCGGCAGGGGGTCCTCTCTTGACAGAAGGGCAGAGGGGACGGTACCATGGAAACAGAAGGACAGCCTACCGCAGCCGGGGGGCTTGTTCCTGCCAAGCGAGAAGGGAGTATGCGATATGAAGAACATCCACACCGTTCTGGGTCTCCTGCCGGTGGACCAGATGGGCCTTACCCTGGCCCATGAGCATATTTGCTGTGGGGACTGGTCGATGCGGGCCAACTTCGGCCCCCGGTTCTGCCCGGAGGAGGAGCTGCTGGCCCGGGCGGTGGACCAGGTGAACCGGGCCAAGGCCGCCGGGGTGGCCACCATCGTAGACGGTACGGCCATCAACCTGGGGCGGGATATCCACTTGCTGCGCCAGGTCTCCCGCCTTACGGGGGTGAATTTGGTGGCCTCCAGCGGATTTTACGACCAGGACGAGCCGTGGCTGGCTGGACAATCCGAGGCCTACCTCTTTGACCTTCTGGACGGGGAGTGCAAGTACGGCATCGCGGGGACGGATTCCCGCCCGGGAATCATGAAGTGCGCTGTGGGCTCCCACGGCCTCACCGCCACCCGGGAGAAGATCCTTCGTCTCACCGCCCGGGTGGCGGTGGAAAACCACCTCCCCCTGTTCTGCCACCATGAGGCAAGCACCCGCCTGGGTCCCCAGATCCTGGATCTGCTCTGCGGCGAGGGAATGGATCCCCGACGGATCATCCTGGGCCACACCGGGGACAGCGAGGACTTGGACTACATCCTCTCCCTCCTGGACCGGGGATGCTGGATCGGCCAGGACCGCTGGCCCTATGACGGACGGTTCAACACCGTGGCCAACCGCCTCCAGGTCATGGTGGAACTGAAGAAGCGAGGGTATCTGGACCAGGTGATCGTCTCCCAGGACCTGTGCGTCTACCTGGGATTCTGGGAACCCATGGCGGACACCTTCGCCCGGGAGGCCCTGTATGAGCAGGCGGACTTCACCTATCTCTTCCAGGTGGTGTTCCCTCTGCTGGAGCAGGCGGGGTTCACCTAGGCAGAGCTGCGCAAACTGGTCACCGACAATCCCCAAACCTTCTTTGCCCGGTAAGGCGGGCAGGAGAA
>OLPO01002489.1_pt1 | contig 11380 bp, 9 predicted proteins | sample 1672831 | NCBI WGS metagenome assembly OLPO01 (sample SAMEA3136728, study PRJEB25190) | human gut metagenome
TTATGGAACATTAATGGGCTTTACAAAAAAACAGATGGATCAAAAGCTGGATGATATTATTAAATTCGCTGAGATTGGAGACTATATTGATCAAGTTGTGAAAACATACTCAAGTGGTATGTTTGCACGGCTTGCTTTTTCATGTGCGATTAATGTTGAACCGGAGATACTGATCGTGGATGAAATACTTAGCGTCGGAGATATGCGATTTCAGGCAAAGTGCTTTAATAAGTTTAAGGAATTTAAAGAGCAGGGAGTGACGATTTTATATGTTGGACATGATGTAGGGATGATGCGTACTTTCTGCGATCGGTGTATGTGGATCAATAATGGCCGTTTAGTGGCTGAAGGTGAACCTACGTTTATTACAGCCCAGTTTACCGAATTTATGTATTTGGATGATACTTCGGATTTTACATTGTATCAGAAGTTTTCAGAAGAAAAAGCTGTCGAGAAAAGGGAAGAAGCAACAGAACAGTCTATAGATGAAGGTAATACGGAGAGAGAAGTTCAGAATGAAACGAACAAGGCTCTGCCGGAAGAAAAGAAAATAGAAGTAAAAAAAATGGTGTCTGATAAAAGTGAATTTTCTGATTGCTTAGCACATTGGGGAACGAATGTAGGTATGGTTACCGGTGTCAGAATGCTGAGTGAAGATGGAAAAGAAAGAAATCATTTTGAACCATATGAAAATCTGAAAATAGAAATTTTATTTGAAGCTATGGAAGAACTAAATTATGATGATTTTTCGGTGGCTATTTCAATAAAGAATAAAGAAGGTACAGATCTTTGCGTTAAAACAACTTATGATGAAAATATATTCTTAAAACCTGCTAAAAAGCATAAAGTTGTTTTTGAGTTTAAGTCTATGCTGGCAAAAGGCGAATATTATCTGGTCATTGCACTTGAAAACAGGGAAAATATCAATCCTACATATTATGAGTATATAGAAGGTGCAAAGTATTTTAAAATCTTTTCTGATAAGAAGATTTTTGGAATTTATGATGTAGATGCAAAAATTACAGTGTTGTAAAGGTGGAGGAATAATGAATATTAATTCAAAAGAATACTGGGATGAGCGATTTGATACGAATTGGTTAGATTTTGCGGGAGATAAGCAGACATTATTTTTTGCAAATTTGTTATGCGACATGCTGCCGCAGAATTTAGTGAACGAGATTCGAGAGAACGAATATTCAGTCTGTGATATGGGATGTGCATTAGGAGAGGGAGTTCCTGTATATTGTCGTAAATTATCAGTGGACATAGATGGAATGGATTTTTCAGAAGAGGCAATTCGGCAGGCAACGGAGAATTATCCGGATCATAAATTCTGGGTTGGTGATTTAACAAATTTAGATACAAAAAAAGTATATGATGTGGTAATTTGTTCAAATGTATTAGAACATTTTATTAATCCATGGAAGATAGTTAAAAATTTATCTGCGGTTGCGGAAAAATATATGATTATCATGGTTCCATACAAAGAAAAGTTGAAAATTGAGGAACATATGTATCACTTTTCAGAGGAAAACATCCCAATTAAGATTTCAGATTTTACATTGATCTATGTAGATACGGTAGACGGTAATGATTATTCGGATTGCTTTTATCCGGATCAGCAGATTTTATTGATTTATAAGAAAAACTGTGAAAACATGACGCTTCTTTCGGATATATCCCGGGGGGCTGTGAAATGTGAAAAAAGAAATGCCTTAAAAGTATTAAAGGCAGAAACAGATAAAATGAGTCTTGAAATTAAGAAATGGAAAGAAATAATTGAGGAAAAAAATGTTGAATGCGATTCACTGAAAGAAATAATTCAATCAAAAGACAAAGAAATTGATTCTCTGAATGAAGCTATAAAAGAAAGGGATTGTGATTTCAAAAAAAAGCAAGGAGAAATTGAAGTAGAATTACAGAAATTATTGACTGAGTTGCAGGAGTTAAGTGGAATAAAGGATGAAAATAGTCAAAATATAGCCAGTGTAGAAGCATTTAAACAAAGTATACAGCAGAAAGAAGATACTATTTTGGCTGCAAGAACACTTTGCCTGACCATGAATGCGAAAACCTCTTATAAAATCATGTGTACATTTACACGATTCATAAAACAGTTTATTTGTGGGTCATTTTCAGAAAAGAAGAAGTTTTTAGGGATCTGTAAACGAAGTATCACAGGAGAACGCAGCGAATTTACAGGAAATGATGGCTATAATATGCTTCTGAATATTGTAAATGTTTTAGATTCTTCGAATAGTGTACCGGTCACGAATGTCAGACTGAGTAGTCATAACGAACAGCTAAAAGCTCCTGCACTTCAGACAGGACAGCCAATTAATCCGAATTCTTTAGACAGATATACCTTCGAATGTTTGCAGAGAAAATATGATAAACCAGATGTAATTATTTTCTCGGTCATTGATTATGAGTTCAGATATCAGCGGCCGCAGCATTTTGCATCCAGATTTGCACAAAATGGACATCGGGTGTTTTATATAAATGCAAACTTTGTGAATCAGGACGGGATAAAAGAAGTAGCCCCAAATTTAAATGTAGTCAATTTTCATAATACGAATTGTAATGCGATATATTATGCGCCTGAGTGTGCAGGTTACGAGGCGTGGTTTGAGAAAAAAATGGATGATTTAATTTATCATAATGCCGTACAGGATGCAATGTTGATTTTGGATTATCCGAACTGGGTAGATGGGGCAGAGTATTTACGACACAAGTATGGTTTTAAAATTACAGTTGATTATATGGATGATTTTACTGGATTTTTAGGAACCACTACAAATGTGTTGAAGGAAAATTGTATAAAGCTCTTAACCACAAGTGATATGGTAGTTGCCAGCTCCAATTTTTTACATGATATTGCAGAAAAATATGCAGGGAACATAATCATTGTAAGAAACGGAACAGAGGTTGAGCATTTCTATAAAGCGAAAGAAATGGAGCATCATAAAGAACGTCCGGTTGTGGGATATTATGGTGCAGTGTCACATTGGTTTGACTGGGAGAAAGTGTGCTATGTGGCTGAAAAAATGCCACAGGTTGATGTTGTTATTATTGGAGAAGTGACAGAGTACAGGGAAAAACTGGAAAAATATAAAAATATAAAATTATTAGGTGAAAAGAAATATGATGAGTTACCAAAACATTTGGCGTATTTCGATGTTTGCCTGATTCCTTTTGATACATCAACAGATTTAATTAAAGCAACGAATCCTGTAAAGTTTTATGAATATTTAAGTGCCGGAAAACGGATTGTTGCTACAGAGATTCCGGAGCTGGAACCATATAGGGATGAGTATGTCTATATGTCCAATGATAATGATCAATTTTTGAAATATGTTAAGGATTGTTTAGAGCATTCGGATGATTTAAAAGATGTAGAGTCGTGTGTTGCTTTTGCAAAAGAAAATGACTGGCAGAAGCGTTACGAAAAATTTGCAGAGGCTTGTACAGAAGCTGCACCAAGAGTTAGTATTGTTGTTTTGACCTATAATAATCTGGAATTAAATAAGTTTTGTATTGAAAGTGTTTTGGAAAAAACGGCATATCCGAATTATGAATTGATCGTTTTGGATAATGCTTCAACAGACGGAACGGTAGAGTATTTAAATGAAGTTAACGAACGAAAAGATCCGAGGGTTAAGATTATTATTAATCCGGAGAACAGTGGATTCGCCGGCGGTAATAATATTGCGATTGATCAGGCGACCGGTGAGTTTATTATGCTGTTGAATAATGACACTGTCATAACGAAAGGCTGGTTGACAAACGCAGTAAAGCATATGGAGAATGACCCAAAATGTGGAATGTGTGGCGCTGTTACAAATTCTATTGGGAATGAGGCGATGATAGGAGTAAATTATAAAAATCTAAAAGAACTGGCCAGCTTTGCATTTCAGTATACGAGAATTCATAATAATGAGACTTATACGAATGTAGATCGACTGGCGATGTTTTGTACTCTGATCCGCAAAGACATTATGGATAAATATGGTAAGCTAGATGCAAATTATCAGGTCGGAATGTTTGAAGATGATGACTATGCCCAGGTTGTAAAATCAGCAGGATATAAACTTATAATTGCAGAGGATGTGTTTGTTCACCATGTCAATAATGCTTCATTCAAAAAGCTTCAGTCAGAGGAATATAAAAAGATTTTTGAAAAAAACAAGAAGCTATTCGAAGAAAAATGGGGTGTTAAGTGGAAGATGCCAAAGTATAGAGATGGAGTAACTGCGGTAGTGAATGAGGGAATGATGGTAGAACCGAAAGAAAGATAATACTTTAGAAAAATGAACAATGTCTGGCGATTAGGCAAAATAATGACAGACATTGTTCTACAAGAGAATAATGAAAAACATGTCGGAGCGAAGAAAGATGGAAAAAACGAGAAAATGGTTAGGTTTGGTGATAATGGTAGCTGTATTGATTGGAATAGTGGGAGTTTATTCATATAATGTGAATGTAGCAAAATGTACGGTTCCCTATTCTGATTTTTTCCGTTGGATTCTTGATTATAGTAAAGAGATTATTTCTGGAAAGGGGATAATGGTTTTTTTTGAAAATGATAATTCTCAGCATTATCAACCGCTAGCTTGTTTGATATCTATGGGCTTCCTTCATGTAGTGAATTATGATTTTTCAATGTTAGTAATAAGTGGAATTGTGATAAAAGTAGCAGCTTGTATAATACTGTTATTGATATATTTTTATAATAGTAAAAAAACATCTATAAGTACAATGATTTTTAGCTCGGTTTTAATTGTAATTAGTATGTTGAATTATAATCAATGGGAAATTATTACGGAACCATTTGCACTTGCCAGTGCGGTAAGGGTGTTATTGTATATGGGATCATTTTGGGGACTTGCAGTTTTTTTTAGAACATATTCTAAGAGAAGTTGGGAAAAAAACTGTGCATATGTAATAGCAATTGGCCTTGTAAATGATGTTATTATTGTTACCATATGTGGAGGATACTTTGCTGCATATTCGTTTGCATTGATTTTTACAGTAATAGTAGCAATGTTGACTAATAGAAGTAAGCAAAAGTATTACTTGACAGTAATATATTTTTTGATCCTTTTTGCGGGAATTACTGTATATTTAAGTTTGTCAAATACGTTCGATGAAAGTGGAGTTGGAATTACTGTAACAATAGAGAATATAATAGCAATATTAGATGGTTTTGTCTTATTTTGGGGTACTTCATTATTACCTACAACAATGGTCAATTTTCCTGGTACGGTAGAATTTTATTGTATTATAGGTTGTATTTTATTGATATTGATGTTTGGAATGTTTGTTTTTTGCATTATAAACAATAATAAGAAAGGGGGAGATGTATATAATCTGTTTGCTATTTGCCTAATAGTATATGCGAATGCATTGGGATTATCCATAGCAGTAGCACGTGTTCCTGCATATGGAATCCAGACAATGATGTCTTCGCGTTATACGGTAGATAGCGCATTGGGCTTAATGGCTTTTTCATTCGGATTTAGCAGGTGTGCGATTGAATTACAGAGAAAAGAAGAAAAATTATTTAGAATTATGAAAAGGACTATAGATATAACGCTTTTACTTTTGTGCATTATTCTCATGGGGACAAGTATATATGAAGGTAGTAAAAGCAAATATATCAGGGGATTTTATGATGAAATAGAAGAACAATTACAGAATATTGATGGTTGTTCTGACGAATTCTTGTCAAGTATATCAGGAACAAAATCACAAATTGCCAGAAAGAGTTTAAAGTATATGAAGGCTCAGAAAATTAGTATATATAGTAAATAGCGTAATAAGAGTTCATGATGAATGAGAGGAGATACGGAGATGAAATACGATTTTAATGTACCACCATTTGTAGGTAACGAGCTGGAGTATATTACGGATGCCGTTCGCAAGCATAAAATTTGCGGTGATGGCGAGTACACAAAGAGGTGTAATAAGTGGATCGAGGAAAGAACCGGTACTGCAAAGGCGTTATTGACAACTTCGTGTACGCATGCAACAGAAATGGCTGCTATTTTGAGTGATATTCAGCCGGGCGATGAGGTTATTATGCCGTCATATACATTTGTATCGACGGCAGATGCTTTCGTTTTAAGAGGCGCAAAGGCTGTTTTTGTTGATATTAGACCAGATACAATGAATATAGATGAAAAATTGATTGAATCTGCTATTACGGAGAAAACGAAGGCAATTGTTCCGGTTCATTACGCTGGAGTTGCCTGTGAGATGGATACCATTATGGATATTGCAAATAGACATAATTTGAAAGTGGTAGAAGATGCAGCGCAAGGGGTAATGAGTACATATAAGGGAAGAGCGCTTGGAACAATTGGAGATTATGGATGCTACAGCTTCCATGAAACCAAAAATTATTCAATGGGAGAAGGCGGAGCGCTTTTGATCCATGATGGCAAAAACGCTGAACTGGCAGAAATTGTTCGAGAGAAGGGAACAAATAGAAGTAAGTTCTTCAGGGGACAAATTGATAAATATACATGGGTAGAGGCAGGATCATCTTACCTTCCGAGCGAATTGAATGCCGCTTACCTTTATGCACAATTAGAGAAAGCAGATGAAATTAATAATGCGAGAAAGGCTTGCTGGAAGAAGTACTATGAATGCTTAAAGGGGTTGGCTGATGCAGGAAAAATTGAGTTACCATTTGTTCCGACAGAATGTGAACATAATGCTCATATGTTTTATATAAAGGCAAAGGACATTAAGGAAAGAACAGCATTTATAGATTTTATGAAAAAAGAAAAAGAGATTGGCGTAGTATTCCATTATATTCCGCTTCATACAGCTCCGGCGGGTAAAAAATATGGATATTTTGCAGGTGAGGATCGTTATACAACGAAGGAAAGCGAGAGGCTTGCAAGACTTCCGATGTACTATGGTCTGACCTCGGATGGAGTAGAAGAAATCTGTGATTGCGTAAAAGAATTTTATAGGTAGGAATGGATTATGAAAATATCAGCAGTAATTCCGGTATATGGATGCCGCGCGGCATTACCCGAACTTCATCAGCGATTAGGTAAAGCACTTTCTGAAATTACAGAGGATTATGAAATTATTCTGGTGAATGATAATTGTCCTCAAAATTCCTGGGAAGTGATAGAAGAACTGTGTAAAAATGATAATCATGTTAAAGGAATTGAGTTATCCAGAAATTTTGGACAGATGAAGGCAATCTTAGCCGGATTGGATTATGCAACGGGTGATTGGATTGTAGTAATGGATTGCGATCTGCAAGATCGGCCGGAAGAGATTAAGCGCTTATATGCAAAAGCACAGGAAGGCTATGATGTTGTCTTTGCAAGAAGAAAAAAGCGTAAGGATAGCAAAGTAAAGGTTTTTCTTGCAAATCAGTTTTATAAGTTATATCGTTTTGCCACAGATGGAAATTATGATGGGGCAATATGTAATTTTAGTATCGTTCGCCGAGATGTTATACAGAATTATTGCAAAATGCGTGAGCAACATAGAGGATACGTAATGTATATCCGATGGTTGGGATATAGACAGGCAGTGATTGATGTGGAACATAATGAGCGGTATGAGGGAAAGTCATCCTATGATTTGAAAAAAAGGATAAATATGGCTATTGAACTTCTTACTTCACAGTCGGATAAAGTATTGCGTATGTTTGTGGGATTGGGATTTTCGATGAGTCTGGTTGCTTTCTTCGCTATTATAGGTCTGGTTATTTACCATTTTGTAGGACAAGTATCTGTCGGATGGACAAGCTTAATTGCCACGAATGTATTAGTGGGTGGAATTGTGATTATGGTTATTGGGGTAGTAGGAATATATGTAGGAAATATTTTTATGCAGACAAAAGGGCGTCCGTTGTATGTTGTCAGACAGATACTAAATGATAATAAGGATACAGAAGTTCAGAAGGAGAATCTGTTATGAAAAAAATAATTGTGTTCGGTGCGACAGGAAATATAGGGGCATATTTTACGAGTTATTGCAAAGAGAATTTGGATGCAGAACAATACGAAGTGATTGCAGTAGGGCGGCGAAAAACGGATTTTTTTGAAAAAAACGGGATTTCTTATGTGAACGTTGATATTTGTAAGGACGAAGATTTTGCAGCATTGCCTACAGAGGATATTTATGCAGTTGTGAATGCCGCAGGATTATTACCAGCTTATTTAAAAGAATATGATCCATTTGCGTATGTAGAGACCAATATTAAAGGCGGGTTAAGAATATTGGAATACGCAAGAAAGACCAATGCAGACCGGGTATTATATACGCAAACGTGGGCAGAACAGGCTGGATATTGGGGGAAAGAAGAAGTGCTATCTCCTGATTTGCCCAGAAAACTATTGTATACGGGTGATCATGCATTTTATGCGATAACTAAGACGATGATAGTCGAAACGATGGAGCACTATAAGCAGGAATACGGAGTAAAAAATTTTGTTTTTCGTTTGCCAAATGTTTATTTGTATCATCCGGATAAATACTATTTTGTTGATTGCGTACAGAAACCAATAGGATATCGATATATGATTGATAAAGCATCAAAGGGTGAGCCAATAGAGATGTGGGGGGATCCGGATGCTTTTAAGGATATACTTTATATTAAAGACCTTTGCCAGATGATGTTTAAGGCATTGTTTGCAAAAGTAAACGGTGGTACTTATAATGCAGGAACGGGTATTCGGACAACTTTACGGGAACAAATTGAAGGAATGGTAGAAGTCTTTTCACCTCGCGATAATAAATCAGTGATTGTAGAGAAGCCGGATAAAAACAGTTTTGTTAGCTTTGTGATGGATATTGATAATGCAAAAAGAGAGTTAGGATATGAGCCTGAATTTACGTATATAAAATATTTGGAAGATTACAAAAGGGAACAGGAATTGAAACGTTTCGATGAGCTTTGGAGGAAGAAATGAAGAAATTAGCAATTATAGGGGCATCATATTTACAAGAGCCATTGATTGAAAAGGCGAAAAGCAGAGGGATAGAAACACATGTATTTGCGTGGAAGGTTGGAGATATCGGAGAGAGGACAGCGGATTTTTTCTACCCAATTAGCATTGTTGAGAAAGAACAAATCTTGAAAAAGTGTCAGGAAATAGGCATAGATGGGATTTGTTCTATCGCATCTGATTTGGCAGCAATAGCAGTGAACTATGTGGCAGAAAAAATGGGATTGACAGGCAACTCAATGAAATGTGTGGAAGTATCTACAAATAAGCATAGTATGCGTCAGTGCTTTGAAAAAAATGGAGATCCATCACCTAAAAGTATTGAAGTGAAATCGATAGAAGATTTAGAGGGAGTAGAGTTAAAATATCCGGTAATCGTTAAGCCTGTGGATCGGTCAGGAAGTCGTGGAATCACGAAAATAGATTCAGCAGAGGAATTAGCGGCAGCAATTGAAAAAGCAAAAGAGCAAGGATTTGAAAAGTGCGCATTGATTGAGGAATTTGCAACAGGCGAGGAATATAGTGTTGAATACATTTCCTGGAAAGGAAAGCATACATTTTTAGCATTGACTAAAAAATATACTACCGGCGCACCGGATTTTATTGAGACAGGACATTTAGAACCAGCACCGGTAGATTCGAAAACTTTAGAAAGGGTTCAAAAAGTGGTTAGCCATGCTTTGGACAGTCTTGAAATAAAATATGGAGCTTCGCATTCTGAATTAAAAATATCAAGAGATGGAGAGATTAAATTAATAGAAATTGGTGGCAGAATGGGAGGAGACAATATAGGCTCAGCATTGGTTGAACTGTCAACAGGATATGATTTTTTGAATGCGGTGATTGATGTAGCACTTGGAATAGAGCCGACTTCAGTAAAAACGAAATCTTCTTGTGCCGGAATTCACTTTATTTTTTCGCAGGAAGATGTAGAGTGCTTAGAAAGATTAAGACAGGAACATCCGGAAGTATTAGTAGAAAGTGATGTACAGGAAATTACAGATCAGAAGATTACAGACAGTGCGTCAAGGTTTGGTTATTTTATTTTTGCTTCTCATAATTATGAAATGATAAAGTCATATTTGCCAAAGGAAAAAAGAGAGTAGAAGCAGATTGGAGTGAGGAGAAAAATGAAGAAGGGAAGAATAAGAACTTACTTTGCTTTGCATATAATGCTTATGATATATTCCCTGAGTGGATTATGCAGTAAATTAGCAGCTGGGGAGAAATTTTTAAGCCTGAAATTTTGTCTGTATTATGGCTTTCTTATAGCTCTGTTAGGTTTTTATGCAATTGGTTGGCAACAAATTATTAAACGGTTACCGCTTACAGTTGCTTTTGCAAATAGAGCAGTTGCAGTTGTATGGGGAATCATATGGGGATTTGTATTTTTTAGCGAAGCAATTACGCTTGGTAAGGTATTAGGAGCTACACTTATTATTTTCGGTGTTATTATGTATGCGCATGCGGATGAGGAGGAAAAGAGTAATGAATAAAACAATGGTGCTATATTCGTTGGTTCTCTTGTTTGGCGTATTTGTTAGCTCGGTTTCTCAGGTAATGTTAAAAAAAGCCGCACAAAAGAAGTATGATTCAGCAATCAAAGAATATTTGAATCCACTTGTAATAGTAGCATATATGCTCTTTGTTGTGACAACGTTGTTATCTATATTAGCATATCATGGGATTCCACTTTCCATGGGACCGGTGCTTGAAGCGACAAGTTATATATATGTGACGTTTTTTGGTGTTAAAATTTTTGGAGAGAAGATTAACAGAAAAAAAATAATTTCTTTATGTTTGATCATAGGCGGGATAATAATTTATTCTTTTTGGGGATGATATTGATTTGGCAAGTAGTAGGTTTGACGACGAATTACCTATGGTAGAATAGTTCTTTTGAAATAAGATACAGTTGTCGTTTTGGAACATAACGATATAGAATGATAGACAGAAAATAAGACCAAAAATATATTTCGATTAATGTGTAATAAAGATTCGAATAGTTAAAAGGCAAACCGTCTTGTAGAATTCAAAAAGAATGTTTTGAACTTAACTGGAAGGTGTCCGTGGTAACTATTGAGTTTCTTATGCATGTGATGAGTACATTTTTCATATTAGGATGAAGATAAAGCAGATGTCTTTTGAAGAGATAATAATCTCAGTTTTTCCAAGAAGAATTATGAAATATTGTAGTATAGTGAAATTCTCGGAGAAAGGCTGCGCGTGGAATAGTTTTTGCAGGGATAGTCGGTCAAAAGACAGAAAATGAAGAGGTATTTATGCATTATTTGATACAAATGTTAATCGCATTCCTGATATTATGCGGAATTGTATTGTTTTTTCAACAGACATGCTCCCGGAGCAGACGGTTGATCATGGCGGCATCAATCCGTTTC
>OLPO01002493.1_pt1 | contig 11367 bp, 10 predicted proteins | sample 1672831 | NCBI WGS metagenome assembly OLPO01 (sample SAMEA3136728, study PRJEB25190) | human gut metagenome
GCGTCATTAAAGTGATACTGGTAGTAAAATGGATCGTGTGCATCTGATCCAAACGTCAGGATCTCGCCGCCCAGGTTAAGATAGCGGCTCAGGATCGAACGACGAGGCAGCCATGTGCCTGTGCCGTATTTGAAACTGGATGTATTGATTTCAAGTCCTTTGCCGTTATTGATCAGAAGCTTCAGGATCTCATCGATCTGATCTTCTACTGCGCCGTAATCGTAAAGAGTCCCGATGTAGCGGTCCAGAATACTGAAGTGACCGGCAATATCAAAATCCTGAAATTCCTTGAGGCATTCGTACATATATGTGTAGAAATCTTCTAATTCGGCAGGGCCGTCTGCGTGGGCGAAATCGTATCGGTACATGTCATCGTTTCTAGTGCAGTGAAAGGATCCGATGATCACGTCAAAAGGGTAACTGTCCACTGCGCGGCGTGCCTCTTCAAAATGGCCTTTTAAGATGCCGATTTCCATACCGGCCAGGATTTCGATTTTATCGCGGTATTTTGTCTGTGCTGCCTGGAGCGCCGGAAGATATCGGCTAAAATCCAGCTGGAACGGGAATTCCGGATCGGGATACCCCGGATCATAGTGATCGGTTATGGCCAGAGTTTCGATGCCATGAGCAATCGCGCCTTCCAGCATCTGCTCCATGGGAACATCGCAGTCATCGGAAAATCCTGTGTGAGTGTGAAAATCGCATGGGAGCACGCATGCTCCCGGTTGTCTTTTTGTCTTGCTGTTTCTGTCATTCATCTTTATCATCTCATGTTCTATTGATTGTAGTACTTTATTTTTTGTTTGGGATCATCGTCCGCTGATCCTGATTCCGGATCTGCAAGTGCTGGTGCAGCCGGTTTTTCTTTTTCGGTCTTTACATAATTCAGTTCGAACCAGAACGTGGTTCCAGAGCCAAGCGTGCTTTCCACGCCATAGTTGACTTTATGCAGAGTCAGGATCTCTTTGACGATGGAAAGCCCCAGACCAGAGCCCTCCGTGGCACGAACCATATTGGAACTTGCTTTATAATAGCGATCCCATACATGATCCAGTTCTTCCGCAGCGATACCGACGCCGTGATCCTCAACGCGGCACACGACGAATCTGCCGCGCTTCTTGAGAGTGATGACGACGGTTTTGTCCTCACCGCAGAATTTGATGGCATTGGTGAACAGGTTGGAAATCACCTGTTTGATCTTGTCCTCGTCGCCGTTGACGATGAAGTTTGCAGGAGCATTCAGCTGGAACGTATAGCCTTCCTCTTCCTCCATGATCCGGTAGGTATTGAGGATCATTTGCGCTGCTTCTGTAATGTTGAAATCATGACGATGCAGAGTCATTTTACCGGATTGCATGCGGGAAATGATCAGAAGATCGTTGACCAGCCCGTTCAAACGGTCTGCTTCATCGATGATCACCTGCAGGTGTTCGTCACGCTTTTGAGGGTTGTTGCCGGAGATATCCTTGATCATTTCTGCATAGGATTTGATCATAGTCAGCGGCGTTCTGAGATCATGTGATACGTTGGCGATCAGGTCTTTTTGCAGCATATCAGACTTCTCCAGCTCGATGGATGCCCGCGTCAGTGTATCCGCAAGATTATTGATCTCTGTGTAATGTCCGCCCTTGAACACGATCCCGTATTCTCCATCTGCAAGGCGTTCTGCAGAGTGAGCGATCTTTCGGATCGGTCGAGTGATCCTGCCGGAAAGATAGAAGGAGATACAGCAGGCCAGCAGCAGGGATATGAAGGTAACATAAACCAGCTGGTTGGTCAGGATCTGGATCGTGGAAGACACCGGCCAAAGCGGAGAAAAGGTATAGACGATCAGCGGTGTTTTATTTTTCGCGATCAGGACATTGCCATATGCCAGGATTTTTTTAGAGTCATCCGTCCCATCGATGGTAAAGGAAACAGAATCCTCCTGAGATTCCAGCAGCTTTTCATTGACCGTTGCGATCTGATTGGCGTAATATCGGGAACTGGTATTATCGCCGGATGGTTTGAAATACATCGTACTTCCGTCGAACGAGGCAATGTAAATATAGATATCATGTGTATCGGAGATTTCTTCGATATTGTCGAGAAATCGTTCGCTGTTTTTGACTTTGTAGGCTTTTTTGATGTTTTTTACGACAGCATCGGTCTGTTCTTTTTTCATTACCTCATAAAAGTTGTTGAGGAACAAAACCTGCAGGAACCACAGGATGATCATGAGGAAGGTGGTGAACAGAATAAAATAAAGCCATGTTTTAAATGTGATACTGCGGTAGTCCAGTCTATGCTTCAAATTTGTAGCCCACTCCTCTCAGGGTCACGATATAGTCTCTGTACTTTCCAAGATTGTTCCTGAGATTCTTGATATGGGTGTCGATCGTTCTGTCGTCTCCGAAGAAGTCGTACCCCCAGATATCCGAAAGAAGCTTGTCTCTGGAAAGGGCAATGTTTTTATTCTCGACCAGATAGAAGAGAAGATCGTATTCTTTTGGCGTCAGCTCTACTTTTTCGCCGTCCACGGTTACGGTACGGGCGGGGATATTGATTTCAAGCCCATCGAATTTCATGATTTTTTCTGCTGGTTTTTCGACGCTGCTGTTTCTGGAAAGCACTGCGTTGACACGAGCCATCAGTTCTTTCGGACTGAAAGGTTTCACGACATAGTCGTCAATACCCAGTTCAAAGCCAAAGAGCTTGTCGTATTCTTCACTTCTGGCAGAAAGCATTATGATCGGGATATCCTTGATTTTCCGAATTTCCTTGCAGGCGGAAAATCCATCCAGTTTCGGCATCATGATATCCATTATGATCAAGTCGTAATCGTTGAGTTTACAAAGTCCTACGGCAGTCATGCCATCTGCGGCCTCGGTAACTTCGTGACCGTTAAATTCTGAGTATTCCCGGATGACTTCCCGGATTTTCTGTTCGTCATCCGCAACAAGTATTTTAGCCATTATACAGCCTCCTTTTGCTTTTATGATTAAAGGATAAAAGTCTAATGTGTCTCCTTTGTGAAGCTTATGTAGTGATTGTACCACAATTCCTTTGCCAGGTACAGAAATTGTGGTATAATGAACGCGATTATGATACCACTGGTATGCCATGGTATCATCAAAATATGCGATCAGGAAGGAGGTGAAGAGAAAATGCTGAGAAAACTTGTGAGAGCTGTCTTTACGATCGTGGGAGCCGTACTTGGTTATGGCGCATTTCTGCTGGTAAAGTTTTTAGCTCGGTTCTTTGGTCATGACGACTGGGTCAACTTTACAAACATGCAGGAGTTTTATATTTCTGTATCATTCGCACTTATTTTTGGATTAATATTCTTCCAATTGACCCCGACGATCAAGAAACAGGGCAATAAGATGGCGGACAACATCGAATCGGATCTGAAAAAAGTTTCGACTAATGATATCGTGATGGGGACTGCAGGTCTTATCGCAGGATTGATCATCGCATTTCTGATCAGTCAGATCTATGCGGGGATCAAGATCCCGTATCTGAGTGTTATCCTTAATATTATTACATACATTCTGCTGGGATACCTGGGGATTACGATCGCAACGAAAAAAAGTTCGGATATCAAAGCGTTCTGGCTTACTTCGCGAAGGATTTCTTCAGTGGGAGGCAAAAACAGCAAACAGAAAATGGATGCAACGCCTAAGATATTTGACACCAGTGTTATCATTGACGGTCGTATTTCCGATATCATGAAGACCGGGTTCATTGAAGGACCTATCGTTATTCCGGAATTTGTGCTGGTCGAACTTCGTCATATTGCGGATTCTTCCGATGCGCTGAAACGAAACAGAGGAAGACGCGGACTGGATATCTTAAATAAGATCCAGAGCGATTACGGCATCGAGATCTACAATACTACAGCAGAAAAAGCTCTGGATGAGATCCCGGAAGTGGATGTCAAGCTTTTAAAGCTGGCGCAGATCATGAACGGAAAGGTTGTGACCAACGACTTCAATCTCAATAAAGTGGCAGCTATCAAGGGTGTGGAAGTTCTGAACATCAATGAGCTTGCAAATACACTCAAGCCAGTCGTGCTGCCGGGAGAAATCATGACATTGTCTCTTGTCAAAGAAGGAAAGGAAAACAATCAGGCGGTTGCGTACTTGGATGATGGAACGATGATCGTGGTAGAAGAAGGTAAGAGGTTTATCGGTAAAAAAATCAAGGTGCTGGTTACCAGCGTACTTCAGACTTCAGCAGGAAGGATGATTTTCGGAAAGCCTGCAGGAGGAAGACAGGATCGAGGATAGTTATGTATGAGAATAAGAAAATCGCAGTCATCATTGCAGCAGCCGGTAAGGGGACCCGGGTCGGCGGCCCTGTTCCGAAGCAGTATTTGAAGATCGGCGGAGAACCCGTAATACTCAAAACGCTGAAGGCTTTTGCTGCGCTGGATGAAGTAGATCACATTTTTATCGTAACAAATGAAGAGTATATGGATCGCTGCCAGGAAATCGTGCGAGATAACGGTCTGGATAAAGTGAAGGGAATCGTAAAAGGCGGTGCAGAACGGCAGGAGTCGGTCTACAACGCTTTGCAGGAGGTAAACCGCATTTGCCCTGGGGTGTCCTATGTACTGATCCACGATGCAGCAAGACCGTTCGTCAGTGAACAGGTCGTAAGAAATGTAATCAAAGCTACGGCAGAAAAAGGTGCTGCCGTAGCTTGTGTTGCTATGAAAAACAGTATCCGCCGTATGAATGGAGCAGGAAGCCAGGGTGTGGATCGTTCCGAGTACTGTTCGGTACAGACGCCGCAGGGTTTTCGCAAAGCCGACCTGATGGAGGCTCACGATAAGGCGCTTCGGGAAGGGATCCAGGCAACGGACGATGCAATGCTGGTGGAACTGGCCGGATTTCCTGTAGAAGTGGTCGATGGGGATTATCAAAATATCAAGATCACGACCAGAGAAGATCTTCCGATAGAGAATCGTACAGGAATAGGATTTGATGTCCACGCTCTGACGGAAGGGCGCAGATTGATTTTAGGCGGAGTGGATATACCGTTTGAGAGGGGGCTGGATGGCCACTCTGATGCAGATGTTCTGGTGCATGCGCTGATGGATGCACTGTTAGGTGCTGCAGCATTGGGCGATATCGGACGTCATTTTCCAGATACAGATGATGCATATAAGGGAATTTCCAGTATGCTGCTTTTGCAAAAAGTGCGTGATCTGCTGTCGGAGAACTTCTTTTCCATCGCCAATGTGGATATGACCATTATGGCGCAGCGACCCAGGATCGGTCCTCATATTGAAGCGATGAGGGAAAACATCGCAGAAGTACTGGGGATTGGTAAGAGTCGGATCAATATTAAAGCGACAACAACCGAACGGCTGGGATTTGTCGGACGCGAGGAAGGCATCGCGGCAGAAGCCATCTGTTCGATATACAGATAACAAGACAGAAAAACAGAAGGAGAAGATTGACAATGAAATTATCGAAAATGCATTTAAAGACGCTTCGTGAAGTTCCAAATGAAGCGGAAATCCCGAGCCATGTGCTCCTGCTGCGGGCAGGCATGATCCGCAAGCTGGTTTCCGGCGTATACGGCTTTATGCCGCTGGGATGGCGATCCGTGCGTAAGATCGAGGACATCGTCCGTCAGGAAATGGATGCTGCAGGCGGTCAGGAGATCCATATGTCTGCAGTACAGCCGGCAGAATTGTGGCAGGAATCCGGCAGATGGAATGCTTATGGTCCGGAACTTTGGAGATTAAAGGACAGAAATGGCAGAGAGTTTTGCCTGGGCCCAACACACGAAGAAATCTTTACAGATATCGTTCGTAACGACATTTCTTCCTATCGTCAGCTTCCGATGAATCTTTATCAGATCCAGACAAAGTACAGAGATGAAGCAAGACCTCGCTTTGGATTGATGAGAAGTCGTGAATTTATTATGAAAGACGCTTATTCCTTCGACAGAGATTATGAAGGTCTGGATAAGAGCTATCAGGAAATGTACGATGCTTATGACAAGATCTTTACAAGATGCGGGCTGACATTTCGTCCTGTAGAAGCGGATACAGGCGCTATCGGAGGAAGCAATTCTCATGAGTTCACAGCTATTTCTGAGGTGGGTGAGAGTGAGATCGCATATTGTACATCCTGCGATATGGCAGCGACGGTAGAACGGGCAGAATGCAAAGATGCTGCACCGCAGACTGAGGTAGAAGCATTGCCGCTGGAAGAAGTGGAGACGCCGGGAACAAAGACCATCGAAGACGTTGCCGCTTTCCTGAAGCTGGATAAAACGCAGACGATGAAAGCGTTGCTGTTTGTAACATATGATATGGAAGGCAATGAAAATGGATATGTAGCCGCGTTTGTAAGAGGCGACAGAGAACTCAACATGACGAAACTGGTCAATGCCCTTGACATTCCAGAACATGCTATAGAATTTGCAGATGAGGACAAAATGTCTGCTGCAACGGGATGCGTAGGCGGGTTCACAGGTCCTGTAGGACTCCATGACTGTAAGATCGTTGTGGACAGCGAACTGCCGGGACTGAAAAATCTTTGTGCAGGAGCATGCAAGGAGGATCATCATCTCCTCAACGTAAACTACGGCAGAGATTACGAAGGCGATATAGTAACGGATATCAAGACCCTGGCTGAAGGCGATCCTTGTCCGGTATGCGGAGCTCCTGTAAAGCACGCCCGCGGTATAGAGGTGGGTCAGGTATTCAAGCTGGGAACCAAGTACAGTGATGCTATGGGTGCTGTTTACAAAGATGAGAATATGCAGTCTCATCCGATCGTTATGGGATGTTACGGAATCGGAGTCACGAGGACTCTGGCTGCTGTCGTAGAACAGCACCACGATGATAACGGCATTATCTGGCCGATGTCAGTAGCACCGTATCATGTGATCATTACCGTGATGAAGCCGGATGATGAGATCCAGGCGAAAGTGGCAGAAGATCTGTATGAAGATCTTTGCAGCGCCGGAGCAGAAGTTCTGCTTGATGATAGAAAAGAACGTCCTGGCGTCAAGTTTAAGGATGCCGATCTTCTTGGTATTCCGATCCGCATCACCGTAGGACGCGGTGCGGCAGATGGAGTAGTAGAATACAAGATGCGCCGTGATGCAGATAAGACGGAAATGACAGTAGAAGAAAGCAAAGCGCTGGCACTGAAGACGATCCAGGAAGAAAAGTAAATGTCGGAAAAAAGTAAAAAAACTTACAATAGAAATCTATTCTGGGAGTTTTTTAAGATCGGCATTTTTACCATTGGAGGCGGGATGGCTATGATCCCGCAGATCCAGCAGGTAGTCGTAAAGGATAAGGGATGGCTGTCTGAGGAGGAAATGGTGGACTGCATTGCAGTAAGCCAGTCTATGCCGGGAGTCATTGCCATCAACAGCGCAACTTATATTGGCAGGAAGACGAATGGGTTTTCTGGCGCGGCAGCTGCGACGACCGGAGTGATCGCGCCATCGTTTCTCATCATTATTCTCATTGTTTCATTCCTGGGGATGGTGGGAGAAAATCATTATATCCAGGGTGCGTTTGTTGGGATAAAAGCAGCGGTTTGCGGATTGATCCTGATTTCTGCGGTCAAGCTGGGCAAACAGATCCTGAAAGGACCGCTTCAATGGATCCTGGCTGTTGCAGCCTTTCTTGCCATAGGCGTGTTTGGGATCACTGCTGTATGGGCAGTCCTGGCCGGTGCTGTGGTCGGTATTTTATATAATACTTTATGGCTGGAACGAAAAAACAGGAAGAAGGAGGAAGAGAAATGATCTATGTAACTCTTTTCGTAATGTTTTTTCGTATTGGGCTGTTCAGCTTTGGCGGCGGTCTGGCTATGCTCCCTCTGATTTTTCAGAGTGTGAAGGATTTTGGCATGATGACCGCATCTGAGTTTTCGGATCTGGTTGCTCTGTCACAGGTGACACCTGGTCCGATCGCAGTAAATGCAGCTACGTATGTGGGGTTTAACGGAGCCGGGATACCGGGTGCACTGGCGGCAACGCTTGGTGTGGCACTTCCGTCCTTTATACTGATCCTGATCGTAGTGCAGTTCCTGGAGCGGTTTCAGGAAAGCAGAGGTATTCAGGGTGCATTCCTGGGAATCCGCCCGGTAACAGTTGGTCTGATTGCGGCAGCAGTACTTTTCGTGGGAGAAACAGTGCTGGTCAATGGTCCGATCATTTCTGCAAAACTCTTTACAGAAGGCGTAAGTTATTTTAACGTGATACCTGTCATGCTTTGCGTAGCAACGCTGCTGCTGTCAGGTGTCTTTAAAGTGAAACCCATTACGCTTATGATCGTTATGGGTGCTGCAGGAGCATTGTTATGTGGATAGGCGGGGTAAGAGTCATCGTAATGGATGATAAGAACCGTATGCTGATGGTATGTCAGCATCATGAAGACCGGGATATCTGGATGGTTCCCGGAGGTGGAATCGAAGAAGGTGAGAGCTCGCTGGAAGCGGCGGTCCGGGAAGTGGATGAGGAGACTGGTCTGGATGTGCAGATCGAAAAGCTGCTGTGGCATGTAGAAGAAGTTTCGGAGCGCGGACAGCGGTTTGTGAATTTTTTTCTGGGAAGGATGACCGGTGGCACGCTGGAACTGGGGGAAGATCCTGAATTTGATGAAGCCCATCAGGTACTTCGGGATGTAAGATTTCTTTCCCGGCAGGAGATCCAGGCGCTGGATCATGTATATCCGGAGTATCTGCGGGATGAAGTATGGCATGTGCTGTCCGGAGAAGATCTGGGATATGATGTGTTTAAAGAACGTGAAAAACGTTAGAAATAAGTAGGAGGAATTGAAAATGCAGTATGTAATAATTGAAATGGAAAACGGAGATATCATGAAGGGTGAACTGTATCCTGGAAAGGCTCCGAAAACAGTAGAAAATTTTGTAAAGCTGGTAAATGAAGGCTTTTACGATGGATTGATCTTTCACAGAGTGATTCCGGGATTCATGATACAGGGCGGTTGTCCGGATGGAAACGGAATGGGAGGCCCTGGATACAGCATCGAAGGAGAATTCGCTATGAATGGATTCAATAACGATCTGAAACATGAAAGAGGCGTGCTTTCTATGGCAAGATCCATGAATCCGAATTCTGCAGGATCCCAGTTCTTTATCATGGTCGATGCTGCTCCGCATTTAGACGGACAGTACGCTGCTTTTGGTAAAATCATCGAAGGAATGGATGCAGCAGATAAAATCGTGGCTCAGCCTACCAATGCAATGGATAAGCCGGATGAGCCGCAGGTAATGAAGAAGGTAACGATCGTAGAAGAATAGCCCATAGAAGAGAAGGAGAAGAACATGAGAAGAAAGAGTATTGCGGTGATCGCTGCAGCACTGATGGTAATGGTAGCCGTTATGGCTGGCTTTACCGGATGCGGTGATAAATCCGCTAAGAGCGATAAGGTGATCAAAATCGGCCTGGTGCAGCTGGTAGAACATACTTCCCTGGATCAGATCAGAGAATCTATCATTGATGAGCTGGAAGAAGAAGGGTATGTTGATGGTGAAAATATTGAAATCGACTATCAGAATGCACAGAATGAACAGTCCAATCTGAAGACCATCTGCCAGGGATTCGTAGCAGATGATGTGGATCTGATCATTTCCATCACAACGCCGGCAACACAGGTGGCAATGAGCGAAACGAGTGACATTCCTATCGTATTTTCTGCAGTAACTGATCCGGTAGCTTCGGAAGTCGTAAAAGATCTGGACAACCCGGGCGGAAACGTAACAGGAACATCTGATGCTATTTCAGTCGATCAGATCATGGAACTGGCAGAAGAAGCAACGCCGGGATATAAGACGATCGGTGCACTGTACAATTCCAGTGAAACCAATTCCGTATCGGTAGTAGACGAACTGAAAGCATACGCCAAGGAAAAAGGATATAAGGTAGAAGATGCAGCTATCACAAGCGCTAACGAGATCCAGCCGGCAGCACAGAGCCTGGCTAAGAAGTGCGACATCGTATTCTCGCCGATCGACAACACAGTGGCATCATCCATCGCAACGGCAAACGATGTATTCATCAAGAACAAGATCCCGTTCTATGTTGCTGCAGATTCCATGGTAAAGGACGGTGCACTGGCAACATGCGGCATCAACTACGAGGACCTGGGCAAGGAAACCGCTAAGATGGCAGTAGAGATCATCAAGGGTGGAGATCCTGCCAAGATGCCGGTAAAGACTATGACAGACTGTGACGTATATATCAACAGCGATACGGCAAAGAGCCTGGGGATCACTATTCCAGATGATGTGCTGAAGAAGGCTGTAGATTTAGCAAAGGAAGATTTATAGAATGTTAATTGTAACGTTATTAGAGGCCCTGGAACTGGGATTGATCTATTCCATACTGGCTCTGGGGGTGTTTTTATCATTTCGGACGTTGAACACGCCGGATCTGACTGTAGATGGCAGCATTGTAACTGGTGCTGCTATTTCTGCTGTTGTATGTACTGCGGCAGCAGATCTTGATCCAGTTGTGCAGGGAGTGGTCTGCATTTTAGGACTGGTGCTTTCGTTTCTGTTCGGAATGGGAGCCGGTGCGATCACCGCACTGCTGAATACGAAACTGAAGATCCAGCCGCTTCTGGCCGGGATCCTTGTGATGCTGGGGATATACTCCATCAACCTGCGGATCCAGGGCAAAGCCAATATCAATCTGTCTTCGCGCAAGACCATCTATTCCATGATGGATGATGCTATGGGCGGATTCCGGTGGAGCGCTATCGTGCTGGGCGTTTTGATCGCAGCCGTTGTGATCATCCTGATGTATGGATTTTTAAAGACGCGTCTTGGCTTTGCACTGAGAGCGACCGGAGATAATGAAGATATGGTGCGGGCAGCAGGGATCAGCAGTGACCGGATGAAACTGCTTGGACTTTCTGTTTCAAACGGACTGGTAGGGCTGGCTGGCGGCATGCTGGCGCAGTATCAGGGATATTCCGATGTAGGTATGGGTACCGGTATGGTCGTTATCGGTCTGGCGTCGGTCATTATCGGCGAAGTCCTGTTCGGCACCCGCAGTCTGATGCAGCGTCTTATTGCTGTTGCACTGGGTGCAGTCGTATACCGTATGGTCATTGGTGTGGCTCTCTATCTGGGCATGCCGCCGACAGATCTCAAGCTGGTATCCGCTGTGATCGTAACGATCGCACTGGCAATGGGAATGCTGGGAGAGAATTTCTCCTTATGGAAAAAGAAATCCCGGGGAGGTGATAAGAATGCTTAAGATCGAACATCTCACCAAGATTTTCGGAAAGGGTACCATCAATGAGATGACCGCACTCAACGATGTCAATTTTCATGGCAGTGCCGGTGACTTCATTACCATTATTGGCAGTAACGG
>OLPO01002499.1_pt1 | contig 11349 bp, 8 predicted proteins | sample 1672831 | NCBI WGS metagenome assembly OLPO01 (sample SAMEA3136728, study PRJEB25190) | human gut metagenome
GTTCTGTCTGCCGTGCCCGGATTGTCCTCAGCGGGTCTGGAGGTCAGTGAAAGGGGAAGGGAGATTCTTGACTCGCGACGTGAGTTCGCACGGACCGCCGGGGAGGGACTTGAGCGGCTTGAGGGAACCCTGCCTTTGCTCATCGTTGCGAATTCCGCACAGTGCGTGGCTGCCAATGCGACAGAGCATGAGATTTCGTATGCCGGGTGCGCCGTCCCCTTTCCACAGGAGTCGCAAAGCGATTTCAAGTTGGATGCCAATGATGTTGATGCGTCGGAGCTTGAGAAGGCGTCGGATAGGATGCGTGAGGCCTCCGATAAGGCGAAGAAAGCGAAGGACGTGGTTGACGAGCTTGTTTTGGAAGGCTGGCTCGCCGATTGTGCGGATGAGCCCTACTGCATGCGACAGCGTGCCCAGACGCTTGCGGGCCTTGGCGAAAACGAGAACCCCAACTACCCCACGCCAGAGTCCTGGAACTTCGGAGCGCCGCTTCTCCGCGCGCGGAATTACTATTCGGCGCGACTTGCCTCCGAGCAGCCAAGCGCCTCTGGCGTCGAGGCGTTGACCGACTCGTGCGCGAGGAAGGCCTTCTACGGTTATGCGCTCGAGAGAGTGCGGTCCGGACACTATACGGAGCATGGGGACGGTACGGTCGATCTCGACCTGCCTCGCTTGCCCAAAAATACGGCGGAGGTCAGGGCGACCACCCTATATACGGACGAATGCTGGCCTTGCACGAACGAAAAGGAAGGCAGGGTCCTCCATTCGAGCTTTTTGTGCCCAGGGGCCAAGGGCGGGTCTGCGGGTGTCGCCTCCCTTCGCGACGAGGAGTCTGGTGCGGTCGGGCATTGCGACGTCTGTCGGATGGATGTTGGAGATCTGGGAAAGGCCCCCGCCGCCTCGACTTCGATTGAAAACGGATTCGAACACCATTGGCTTCGAGTTTGTGAGGCTGCCGAGAAGTACCAGGGCAAGCGCAACGAGCTTGCCAAAGCCGAGAAGAAGATGCGAGACATCGCCGAGGAGGGTGCTGGTGCCTTTGACAGGGCGATTGACGCCTTGTCCGTCACAAGGCCGAGGCTCTGTCCTCCCGGCGCGTGGGGATGCGTCTCGGTCGTGGTCAGGGCGTCTGGCAAAACAACCCCAGCTCAACTTGCGGGTGCGCTGGTGACGGGCTCGGAGCTTCCCGCAGGCGCTGCGACCGCAGCTGCGGTTCTTGCGCCGGACGAGGCAACGGCAAACAACAACATCTTGTCCAGGTTCTTTGACGGCCTTGGAGCAAATGGCGGCATAGCTGGTCTGCCAGGCATGATCTGCGACCTTTGGGGACGGGCGCTGGTCGCATATGGATCTGCATACGAGGAGGTCTCGTCAGCCGCTCGCGACCTCTTCGATTCGCTCGATGGCGTCCTTGGCGGATCGACGGCATCTCGTCTGAGGGAGCGTTTGAACGAGCTGGTCGAGAAGGGCGGATTTGCCCCCTCGGACTTGAGTCTCAGAAAGCCCGTCCTTATCAATACGAGGCACGTCCTTCGGAAGGCTGGCTACGACGACGCGCTTAAGGTGCGCGAGTTTGTCGAGGCGATGCCCTCGTCGGGAAATCCCACCCAAATGGCGGAGGCGTTAGGTCAGAAAACGAAGAGCGAGCTCGCCGGTCGTTTGGAGGGACAGAAGTTGACTCTGGCGGAGCTGCCCATACCAGGAACGAACGTCAGCATCCCCCTTACGGTTGATCTGGGAAAGTTGGTCGGTGCGCTATGAGGGGGCGAAAGGCCGCTGTCGATCAGTCGATGGAGATGTGCATGGCTTACGAAGCGCTTGCGGGGGAGGAGGGACAGATGAGCGTCGAGTTGGCGGCAACGCTTCCCGTTGTTCTGGTTGTCGCGCTGATCATTCTTAACTTGATGAGATTTGTGGGCGCATGCGCCCAGTTCGACAGGGTTGCCCCCAATGCCGTTGTGTCACAGGGGGTCTCGCCGCCGGGAGAGCAGGTTGAGTCTGGGGCAGTGGGTCGTGTCACCTCATGTATCGAGGACGCGATGCGTGGTGACGGGTCGTATTCGGTTGAGGTTCGTGCGTCGAGTATCGCCCTCGTCGGGGAGGAGGGGTCTGGCTTCTCGATTGGGTCGAATCTTACGCGCTATACGTGCACGTTCAGGATGCGTCCATGGCCGTCCGGTCTGTCAATCGCCGGGATTGGGCTTGGCCCGCCCATCGCCCTCGAGCATACGCGCTCGTATGTCGTCGATAGATTCAAGCCAGGGGTGGTGATCTAGATGGGGTACGTCGACGTTGTTTCGGAAATCGGTTCCCTGTCGATAAGGGCGCGTACGTTGTGTGGATGGGGGCCGCGTCTCAGGGGGTTGCTTGGTACCAGTCCTGATGCGGAAGCAGTGATCTTGGTCCCATGCAAGTCGGTTCACACCTATGGCATGACCTATCCAATTGACGTTGCCTTTTTGGGGAGTTCGGGTGAGGTGCTCGCTTCTTACAGGAATGTTGGCGCCGACAGGAGGCTTCGTGTCTCGCATTCCATTGCCGTACTCGAGAGGCCGACTTCTGAGGAGGGGTGGTTTTCGCGGCACGAACGCGTTCGCTTTGTCGAGACTGCGGCAGTTGGTGTAACGGAAGGGGGAGTCTGTGATGGGTGAGGGGACTGATTTGGATATGACGTGCGAAAAGGGTGCGCACTGCGAGTTCAAGGCTTGTCCGCGTTGCGGCGCAACGATGTTTGAGGATATGAGCGTGTGCTATGGGTGCCTCTATGACTTTGACAGAGGTCCATCAAAAATGACGGCAGATGTCACGGCCTCAGGGCGCGAGGGATCCGTCGCGAGTTTGGACCCGGATGCGACCCTCGATTTTGGCGATGGGTTGGTATCGGCCAATGCCTGCGTTGACCGCCTTAATTGCGAATCGAGGTATGCGATACGGGTTTGCTCGGGGGACCTGGAGGTCGAGTGTCCGGTGTTTCCGACGGGGATGAGCGTTGGTCGTGATTCCGAAAATGACATCGTCATTCGAAACAGGGCCGTCTCGAGAGAGCATCTCATGCTTATGCCTACGGAGTCGGGCGTGCTTGTGAGCAACATGGGTGCAACTAACCCGGCGAGCGTTGATGGTTCGCTTCTTTTGGGTGAGGCGCTGCTGAACCCTGGTCAGTCGGTTGACGTCTGCGGGGTCAAGATAGGGGTGTTTGCCTGGTAGGTAAATGGGTTTCTCGAAGGATGGACCTGAGAAGGGCCTGTCTTTCTCGAACTGATCCCCTGTCTGGGGTGCTTCTGTCGGCGTATTTGCTCGTGCGCCCTTTGTGCGCGGTGCATGCAATTATCGTTGCCAAGCGCTATTCCGTCATATGTGGGTATAGTTTTCCATAGTTAACTATTGCGGCATGTGATTCGTTGTCGCATTGATTTGGAGGGACCGGCAGATGGCGCCCATCGACTTGGCGGTAATCGCTGTAGTTGCATTTCTCATGTTCGTGGCAATCAGATACGCCCTTCGTTCTGGAGATAAGTGCGCTGGTTGTGGAAGTTCTGGTTCGTGTGCTGCCCATGCCGCTGGCAAAGGGGAGTGCCCTGCTGCGGCGGGAATCGTGGCTGATGTTGAGAGGCGTCTGGACCGCTCTTCCTCCCGTTAGGCAATCTCCTTTGCAAAAAAGCCCAGTTCTTGCCCGTGGGCGGTAGAATGGCTCCCGCGACGGGCGGCGAAACAAGTGTGAAACACGCCTATGCCACCCTGAATTTGTATGGGTGCCTATGCACTCATGTGCCAAGAAGGTCTTTATCGTCTGGGGGTCACCATGTCCTACGAGCAGAATATCGACTTCGTTCTCAGGACGGTTGAGGAGCGAGACATTCGCTTCGTTCGACTCTGGTTCACTGACGTGCTCGGCAATCTCAAGTCGTTCGCCATCTCTCCCGAGGATCTCGAGGAGGCCTTTGACGAGGGCATCGGTTTCGATGGCGCCGCGGTTGACGGCTTTGCCCCTCTCCAGGAGTCGGACATGCTCGCCTTCCCCGACCCCGAGACTTTCCAGATGCTTCCCTGGCGTCCTGAGACGAGTGGCGCTGCCCGCATCTTCTGCGATATTAAGACCCCGTCGCGCGAGTCCTTCGCCGGTGACCCCCGTGCCGTTCTCACGCGTGTGTTCATGGCTGCCGACAAGATGGGCTACCTGCTCAACGTTGGTCCCGAGATCGAGTACTTCTACTTCGCCAACGACAAGGACCCCGTGCCGATGGACAGCGCGGGCTACTTCGACTTGACCCCGAGCGACTCCGCCCGCGATCTGCGCCGTAACACGACGCTCACGCTCGAGAAGATGTCGATTCCCGTCGAGTACTCCTACCACGCGGTTGCGCCCTCGCAGAACGGCATCCAGCTTCGCTACGCCGAGGCCCGTACCTCCGCCGATAACATCATGACCGCGCGTCATGTCATCAAGCAGGCCGCCTTCGAGGAGGGCATGTATGCCTCCTTCATGCCCAAGCCGTTCAACGGCACCTCGGGTTCGGGTCTGTTCTTGCAGGAGTCGCTCTTTGACCATGACGGCAACAACCTGTTCTGGGCCGAGGACGTCGAGGGTGGCACTCACCTCTCTGATCTTGCAAAGCACTACGTTGCGGGCATCCTCAAATACGCGCGTGAGATTTCCCTGGTGACCAACCCCACGGTCAACTCCTACAAGCGTTTTGTGCCCGACAGCGAGGTTCCCTGCTTTGCCACGTGGGGCCGCAAGAACCGTTCGGCCCTCGTTCGCATTCCCACGCACAAGCCGGGCAAGCATGCCTCGACGCGCATCGAGATCAGGAGCCCGGACCCCACCTGCAACCCCTACCTCGCCATCGCCGCGACCCTTGCCGCCGGTCTCAAGGGCATCGAGGACAAGCTCGAGCTGCAGCCCGAGTCCCCGATTGACCTTAAGACCCTTACCCCCTCAGAGCTCGCTGCCAATGGCATCACGCCCCTGCCGCGTGACCTGGGCGAAGCCATCGAGGCCTTCGAGCAGTCCGAGCTCATGCACGAGACGCTGGGCGAGCACGTCTTCGACTTCCTGCTTTCCCAGAAGCGTCGCGAGTGGGAGGATTACCGCACCACCATCAGCAGCTGGGAGCTCGGTCGCTACTACGCTGGTTTCTAATAGTCGCCGGCGTCGGGCACGCACTTCTCGGCAAGTCTCGTTTTGAGAATATGGACCCCTCGTATGCAAATGCATACGAGGGGTTTTCAGTTTGTTTCGAGAAAGTCCCAGTGTGACCGTGTTGTTAACATCGGTGCACGAATGCGTATTTATGCGTAAATTTGCAAGTCTAGGGATAAGTCCATCGAAAAAAATAGCCACACACCGCGGGTGGGTGGCACGCGTCCCATTTGGAGCCGGCTGACCCGTGTGGCTGGACCAGACTAGAAGGGGATAGAGATGGCAACTACGTATAGCAGGCGTGACTTTCTCAAGATCGGTGCCGTGGCGGCCGGTTCCATGTTCACCCTGGGCCTCGTCGGATGCGGCGGCTCTGGGGATGGCGCCGCGACTGGCGCCGCTTCGGGGTCCTACATGCTGGTCAAGGACGGGGAGCTTACCGTCGCCGTCAACTATGGCTACATCCCGATGGAGTGGCTCGACGACGACAAGAAGCCCAAGGGCTTCGAGATCGAGCTTGTCGAGAAGATCTCCGACGAGCTGGGCCTCAAGGCCAACTTCATGCCCGACCAGAAGTTCGACACCATCGTCCCCATGATCAAGCAGGGCGGCAAGGCTGACATCGCCATCGCGTCCTTCTCGATCACCGAGGAGCGCCAGAAGGAGATTGACTTCACTGACGCCTATATGAATTCCAACCAGGGCATCGTCGTTCGTGCCGAGAGCAAGGATCAGTACGACGGCAAGTACGACAAGCTCAACGCCGAGGGCGTGAAGGTCGCCGCCCAGGCGGGAACGACCGGCGAGGACTGGATTAAGGAGAACCTCCCCAAGGCCACGCTGGTCACGCTCGACGGAAACATCGAGTGCCTCACCGGCGTCGAGTCCAAGCTCTACGACGCCGCGGTCGAGGATCTGCCCGTGATGGAGTACATGTGCAAGAACTCCTACACCGATCTGGCCGTCGCCGTCGAGATCCCCACGGGCGAGCAGTACGGCATCGTCGTCTCCAAGGACAACGCGGAGCTGACCAAGAAGGTCAACAAGATCCTGGAGAGGATGCAGGACGACGGCTCGATGGACGACCTCAAGCAGAAGTGGTTCGGGACTACCGACCTCTAGGCGGTTTGGAACCGACGAAGGAACGGCATAGGAGTAGCCATGAAGTTGCAATCTGGAACTAGCAAGAAGGCACGGCACATCGCCGCCGGCGCGATGCTCGCGCTTGCCGTCGCTCTCGCGGGTGCCCTCGCGGTGCCGACGGATGCCCAGGCGATGACCACCAACAAGGCCACCGCGCGCCCGAACGAGGATGGCGGAGACTCCGTCATCGGTGGTATCGACACCAGGCTCACCTGGGAGGGTACCGTCGAGGACGGTGAGTCCGTCAAGTCTGTCACCCTCACGCTGCCCGACGATGCCAGTTTTGACGGAAGCACCGTTCGCGTGACCGTGCTCGAGGGCCTCAAGCGCGTCTCGATCGACGGCAGTGCCGAGCCTTCCGGCAACTCCGTCAAGATCGACTTCTCCGAGGCGATTCCGGCTGACTCTCTGCTGCGCCTTGAGGTCACCAACATGAAGTTCCCGACCGAGGGCGGTGACTACGTCGTCAGCGGTACCTACGAGACGGACGGCGGCGGCACCAAGGACCTGGCCGAGTCGCCCAAGATCGCCATCAAGGCGAACACCCCGCTGCAGTCGCTCGTCAGCTGGCTCGACGAGCAGGCTTGGGTCGAGGCCTGGAACTCCAACCAGTTCCTCGGCATGTTCTTCAAGCCGCAGCTGCTCGTGACCTCGATGGTCTCGCTGTTCAGCGGCTGGGTGCTTTGCATCGTGATCGTTCTCGTGGCCTATCCCTTCGCCATCCTTCTTGGCCTGGGCTTCTCGTTCCTCAAGATGTCCAAGAACGTCCTTCTGCGCGCCATCGCCGTGGTCTATATCAACATCATCCGTGGCACGCCGTTGTTCCTGCAGATCTACATCATGTTCTTCGGCCTGCCGATGCTGAACATCAACATCGACAACAACATCCTTGGCATCATCGTCATGGCGATCAACTCGTCCGCATATCTGGCAGAGATTTTCCGTGCCGGCATCGAGTCGATTCCCGCCGGCCAGTACGAGGCCGCGTCCTCGCTGGGCATGAACAAGGCGCAGACCATGGTCTCGATCATCCTGCCCCAGACGGTCCGTCGCGTCCTGCCCACGGTCACCTCCGACTTCATCACCGGCTTCAAGGACACCTCGCTGCTGTCCTCGGTGGGCGTCATGGAGCTCATGATGTTCTCGAAGAACCTGACCACCACCTCGGGCAACATCACCCCGTACGTCGCGGCGGCCATCTACTACCTGATCATCACCCTGCCGCTGATCAAGGTCGTCACCATCGTCGAGCGTCACCTCGCCCGCGCCGAGTCTGGTGCAGGCCCGCGCCCGAAGGCGAAGGGTGCCGCAGGAACCGCGCCCGTCTCGACGGGCATCGACCCCAATGCCGCAGGCATGCACATGCAGGCGTCTGAGCCCGAGAGGAAGAGCGCGTGGGCGCTGGCGATGTCGCCGTTCCGTCCGCAGGCCGCTATGGGAGGTGTGAGCGATGCTGAGTAGCAAGAAGAACGCTGGCGAGAAGTTCAATGGTGTGCCTGATGCGATGGACGCTGACGAGGCCGCGAAGCTCGCCTTTGAGCACGACAAGACCCTTTCCCGTCACCACTTCAAGGAGGGAGAGCACCCGATTGTCCGAATCGAGCATCTGAACAAGGCGTTCGACGACAACGTGGTCCTGCGCGACGTCAACCTGAACGTCTGGCCCGGCGAGGTCGTCGTGGTCCTGGGTCCGTCCGGCTCCGGCAAGTCCACGATGCTTCGTTGCATCAACCTGCTCGAGACCCCGACGGCCGGCCACATTCTGGTGCACGACGACGAGATCACGAACTCTGGCAAGACCGACGTCAACAAGCTGCGCACCAACCTCGGCATGGTGTTCCAGAGCTTCAACCTCTTCCCGCACCTCACGGCCAAGGGCAACGTCATGATTGGCCAGACCAAGGTGCTCAAGAAGAGCAAGGAGGAGGCCGAGGCCGAGGCAATCAAGCAGCTCGAGGCGGTTGGCCTGGGCGACCGCGTGGACTTCAAGCCCGCCCAACTCTCCGGTGGCCAGCAGCAGCGAGTCGCCATCGCGCGCGCCGTGGCCATGCACCCAGACGTCCTTCTCTTTGACGAGCCGACGTCGGCCCTTGACCCCGAGCTCGTCCGTGGCGTCCTCGACGTCATGCGTGACCTTGCCGAGAACTCGGGCATGACGATGATCGTCGTCACGCATGAGATGGGCTTCGCCCGTGACGTCGCCGACCGAGTCGTCTTTATGGAGGATGGCGTCGTCGTCGAGCAGGGCCTGCCCGAGCAGGTCTTCGACCACCCGCAGCACGAGCGCACGGCCAAGTTCATCGGCAACATCGCCGAGGCCTAAGCGCGGTTTTTTTGTTCGGCAATCCTGGTGTTATGTCGCCCGTGGCATGCGCATGTGTGCCACGGGCGTGCTATTCTCGATAAAATACAAGTGCATGCATGTTGGGTTGTCAGACGCCTGGCAACCTCGCACGATGTGGGGAGGCGTAAGGCAAGGTGCACCACAGGAATATCCTTCATGTTGCAAGGACGACGCGCCACCACGACCGCATGCGCGAGTTGTCGCATGCGCTTGACGTCTCAACCCTGCTGTCGACACCCGACACCTTCAACCAGGCAATCAACAGCGGGCACGACTTCGACCTCGTGATCTTGGACACCGCGGGCATCACCGAGGGCCTCAACGAGGCGGTCGACGCGTACCTGACCGACAACGGCATGATTCCGCTGCTTCTCATCGTCGACGAGGACAAGCTGTCCACGCTGCGCATCCCCGTGCAGTTCAAGACCGACTTTATCCTGTCGACCGCCAGCGAGGCCGAGTTCGAGGTCCGCATCTCGCAGCTTCTGTGGCCCGGCGAGGAGTCCGTCCCGTCCGACGTGGTCTCGATCGACAACATGACGATCAACCTCGCGACCTACCAGGTCTACATCGATGACGCGCCCGTCGACCTCACCCTCATGGAGTACTCGCTGCTCTCGTTTTTGGCGACGCACCCCTCGCGCGCCTACTCGCGCGACACGCTGCTGCACCGCGTGTGGGGCTTCGAGTACTGCGGTGGCACGCGTACGGTCGACGTTCACATCCGTCGAGTGCGCTCCAAGGTGGGACCGCAGATCGCCTCGCACATCATCACGGTCCGAGGCGTCGGTTACCTCTTCAAGCTCTAGACCCCTTGCGCCCGGCCTTGCGGTCGGGCGTTCTTCTCGGCAGGCTTTTTAAGCATCCTGCAAGCGTTGTCACGCCAATCTGTCGTGTGGGCCGACGCCTCGGGCGTGGTGTTTGGTGACGTTGAGGGCGGGTAGAGTGAGCCTGTAGAGAAATGCGAGCGAGCCCTGGCACCGATGCGGGGCGAAAGGTGGTACAGCAAATGGCAGACAACGTCGATCGCCCGCCCGTCCCCGGCGACATCGAAAGCGACAGGCAGGAGACGCTCGTGCACGCGGTGCCCGAGATTGGCTCGCAGGCATCTGACAATCAGGGTTCGGCCGCGGCCGCGGACGCGGGTGCTGCCGCGGGCGCGGATGACGGCAGGCAGGTCGCCGCAGACTCGACCGCGACGAGCGCCCCTGTAGCTGGCGCCGTTCCCGCGGCGGGCGTCGTGGCCGAGAAGGGCGCCAAGCCCAAGAGGGGCCACGGTTGCCTGAAGATGGCGGTCGCGGGCCTTGCCGGCGGCGTCATCGGCGCCGCGGCGATCACCGCGGGCCTGTGGTACTGTGGCGTCGTGCAGCTGCCCGGCACCCACGCCACCGACACCACCAACCAGCAGATCACCATCAACGCCACCGACACTGACGCCACGATCTCGCAGGCCGTGGCCAAGAAGGCGCTGCCGTCGGTCGTCTCGATCAGCGTGACCACCGACGAGGGCTCTGGCGTCGGATCGGGCGTCATCCTGGACAAGGACGGCAACATCCTCACCAACTACCACGTCATCGATGGAGCCAAGACCATCTCGGTCACCATCGACGGCAAGAGCTACGACGGCACGGTCCTGGGTTCCGACAGCTCGAGCGATCTCGCCGTGGTAAACGTCGACCTTGGGGACACCGAGGTCACCCCGATCGAGGTCGGCGACTCCTCCCGGCTCGTTGTGGGCGACTGGGTCATGGCGATCGGAAGCCCCTACGGCCTCGACCAGTCCGTCTCGACAGGCATTGTCAGCTCGCTGTACCGCTCGACGATGCTGACGTCGTACTCGGGCAGCACGATCTACGCCAACCTGATCCAGACCGACGCCGCCATCAACCCCGGCAACTCGGGTGGCGCGCTGGTGGACGACGAGGGCAAGCTCGTCGGCATCAACTCGATCATCGAGAGCAGCTCGGGCTCGAGCTCGGGTGTGGGCTTTGCCATCGACGGCAACTACGCGGTCAAGATCGCCAAGACCATCATCTCGGGCGAGAAGGTCACCCACGCCTACCTGGGCGCCTCGCTGGCCACGGTCAACGCCGAGAACGCCCAGCGCGCTCAGCTCGCGGTGAGCCAGGGCGCCTATGTCCGCAGCGTCGAGAGCGACAGCCCGGCAGACAAGGCGGGCCTGAAGGAGGGCGACGTCATCACCAAGGTCGATGACCAGGACATCATGTCGGCCGACGCCCTCAAGCTTGCGATTCGCGCCCACGGCGTGGGTGACAAGGTCACGATCACCGTCATGCGCGGCAGCAGCGAGAAGACCCTCGAGGTCACGCTCGGCTCCGACGAGAAGCTCCAGGAGCAGGAGGCCGCCCAGCAGCAGGAGGCCCAGCAGGCCGATCCCGGCGCCCAGGTCACAGACGCGCTCACCACGCCGCACTTCGGCAAAGTCCCCCAGCAGGAACGTGTCGGTGGAGGGCTTGAACACGTTGTCGTCAAAGCGGAAGCGAAAACCGCCCGGCCACAGCTCATCCCAGTGCTCCATGCCACTTCCTCCTCTGCACATAGCTGTACTATCCGTTGACAAAGGGGTGTCTGCCCTTATCGGCGGATGATATCATGGTGACACTGCGTTGATACCATGTTGATACCATGATGACACCATTGTAATACAAAACCCGGGGGGATACAACAAAAAAGTGACCGGCGGTGCCGGTCACTTTTC